>VMHT01029393.1_pt1 | contig 14619 bp, 14 predicted proteins | sample 4693611 | NCBI WGS metagenome assembly VMHT01 (sample SAMN12280063, study PRJNA550983) | marine metagenome | isolation source: seawater sampled from same location over 5 years 0.02-0.2 micron viral filtrate | place: USA: collected off the coast of southern California halfway between the port... ... | reverse complement strand
TCACTAAATTCTACGGGGGTAATTTTTATTGATCAAGGAGCCTCACGTGCGCTTGCTAATGGTAAGAGTTTGTTGGCTGCTGGAGTGACTAAAATTATTGGATCTTTTAATAAAGGGGAGAATGTATTGATAGTAGATCAAAATGAGGGGCATTTGGCTAGAGGTTTAGCTTCATTTAATTCTACAGAAATTAATAAAATTAAAGGTAAGCAAAGTAAAGAAATAGAAAAAATTTTGGGATATTTAAGTAAGTCTGAGATTATTCACAAAGATGATATGGTAATGTTATAAATGAACTATTTAGAAAAAATTGGTAAAAATGCGAAAAAAGCTTTTGATAATTTAAAAACAATAAAGCACATCAAAATAAAAAAAGTCTTAGAAAACTATAACAAGTCTTTATTTATTAACAAAAATAAGATTATAAAAGAAAATTATAAAGATGTAAAAAATGTTAAAAGAAAAAATCTTGTTGATAGACTAATTCTAAATGAAAAAAGAATAGAAGCAATTCGACATTCAATAAATATAATTGCAAAATTTAAAAATCCAGTTGGTCAAATTTTGGAGGCTTGGAAAAGACCAAATAAATTAAGTATACAAAAAGTTTCAACTCCGATTGGTGTAATTGGTGTGATTTATGAAAGTAGGCCAAATGTCACTGCTGACGTTGCTGCGCTGTGCTTGAAGTCTGGAAACTGCTCTATTCTTAGAGGAGGTTCTGAGGCAATAAACTCTAATAAGATTCTTGCTAATCTTTTTAGAGAGGCGTTACAAAAAAATAAAATGAATAAAAACTGTGTCCAATTCATAGAGAATAAAGATAGAAAAATTGTAGATAATTTACTATCAAAAATGGGTGAGTATATTGACGTTATAGTGCCTAGAGGAGGAAAGGGATTGGTGGAAAGAGTTCAAAAGTTTTCTAATGTTCATGTAATTGGTCATCTTGAGGGTTTATGTCATATATTTTTGGACAAAAGTGCAAATTTAAACATGGCAAAGAAAATTATCGTTAATGCAAAAATGAGGAGAACTAGTATTTGTGGTGCGGTAGAAACACTTTTAATAGAAGAAAAGGCTCTTAACACTCATGCAAAAGAAATAATCAATACATTGATAAAATCTGGTTGTGAAGTAAGGGTAGATAATAAAATAAATAGAATATTTAAAAACAGATTAAGATTAGCAAAAGAAAAAGATTGGAAAACCGAGTACTTGGATGCAATTATATCTGTCAAAATTGTCAAAAATGTAAAAGAAGGTGTCAAGCATATTTTAAAATATGGAACAATGCATACCGATAGTATAATTACGAGTAATTCAAAAAATGCTCAAATTTTCTTAGATGGAGTGAATAGCTCTATAGCTATGCATAATGTTTCAACTCAATTTGCCGATGGAGGAGAATTTGGTTTTGGAGGAGAGATTGGTATTTCAACAAATAAATTACCACCAAGGGGGCCTGTTGGAATAAACCAATTAACATCTTATAAATATATTGTTTCTGGAAAAGGAATAGTTAGACCATAGTTTATGGTGAAACTTTCTAAAAAATCAGTCGGTATATTGGGTGGGAGTTTTGATCCAGTTCATAAAGGTCATTTAAATATTTCAAAAATTGCACTAAAAAAAGTTAAATTGCAAAAAATCTACTGGCTTATCACAAAAAAAAATCCATTTAAAAAGAAGGTCCATTTTTCTTTGGAGCAAAGAGTTAAGCTAGCTGAAAAAGCAACAAAAAATTTAAAGAAAATTGAAGTTTTATACTTGGATGAAAAAGTTAAATCTTCTAGATCTATAAATTTAATTAATTACTTAATTAAGAAAAAAAAAATAAAAAAAATTTATTTTTTAATTGGCTCAGATATTTTAAGTGAATTGCATAGGTGGAAAAGTTGGAAAAGAATAGTAAAATTGACAAAATTAGTTGTTTTTTCTCGTAAAGGATATGATAAGAATAGTAAGAATTCAATTGTGGCTAAATTTTTAAAAAATAAAAATATTATTTATATCAAAAATAAACCAATTATCGTTTCGTCTACACTAATAAGAAAAAAATTAATTAAAAGTTCTCTATGAAAGTGTCAGATATAAAATTAAATATTGAAAAAATACTAGATGATAATAAAGCAAATAATATAATTTCTATAAATTTAAAAAATAAATCTTATATTGCTGATTATATGGTAGTTGCCTCAGGGACTTCTTCTCGACATCTTCAATCTCTTTCTGAAATTTTAGTAACTGAATTAAAAAAACTTGGAATAAGAGATTGTCGTATAGAGGGAAGAGATAGTAATGATTGGAAATTAGTTGATGCCCACGATGTAATTATTCATATATTTCATCCTGAAAAAAGAGAATTTTATGATTTAGAAAAAATGTGGTCAGAAGAAATACCAAAAGAGAAAGCAATGATATGAAAAAATTTTTAATCTTATCAATTTTAATTTTCAATTTACTATGTACCTCAGTTTTATCTAATAATGATCTCTATGAAAAAATTGATCTTTTTGGAGAAGTTTTAGAAAATATAAAGAAAGACTATGTAGATGATGTCGAACAAGCAGAAATAATGGAATCTGCAATTAATGGGGTTCTACAATCTCTTGATCCATACTCGGCTTATATGTCTCCTGAATTATTTAAGGAGATGCAAACAGATACTAGTGGAAAATTTGGAGGATTAGGAATTGAAATAGGTATGGAATCTGGTGTTGTAAAAGTAATTTCACCAATTGATGACACTCCTGCCGCCAAGGCTGGTATTAAAGCAGGCGATTACATTGTTAAAATTGGTAAAGTACAAGTACAAGGTAAATCTTTAATGGAAGCTGTAAAGTTAATGAGAGGACCAGTAGGAACTTCTATAGAACTGACTGTAAGAAGAAAAAACGTAAAAAAACCTCTAGTATTTAAGATAAGTAGAAAAGTTATAGAAGTTCAGTCAGTTAGCTCTGAGATTATAAGTAAAGATAAAAATTTAGGATATATAAGATTAAAGTCTTTCAATGAAAATAGTGATGAGCAATTTTTAAAATCAATTAAAAAATTTGAAAAAAATAAAAAGATTAAAGGTTATATTCTTGACCTTAGAAATAATCCTGGTTGACTTCTAACTCAAGCGATTAACATTACCGATTTTTTTTTAGATGATGGGGAGATAGTTTCAACAAAAGGACGTAAAGTTTCTGAAACAAGAAAATTTTTTGCAAGAAGAGGTGACGAAACAAAAGGTAAACCAATTGTTGTGTTAATTAATAACGGCTCTGCCTCCGCTTCTGAAATATTTGCTGGGGCCTTAAAAGATCATAAACGAGCCATTATTTTAGGTGAAAACTCTTATGGAAAAGGATCTGTCCAGTCTATTATTCCTTTAAGGAATGGTGGGGGAATGAGATTAACTATTTCTAAATACTATTTACCATCTGGTAAATCAATTTCTGAGGTAGGTGTGACTCCAGATATTCTAGTTGAGGAATCTGGTGATGAATTCAAAATTAATTCAGAAAAAGATAATCAGTTAAAGTACGCTATTCAACTTTTTAACTCATAATTTAATGAATAACCAAATACTTCCTATGCGTATTGGAGTTGGTATAATTGTTTTAAATAATAAAAATCAAGTTTTCGTTGGTAAAAGAAAAGATAATCCTGGCGATAAATGGCAAATGCCTCAAGGTGGCGTTGATGAGGGTGAAGATTTTCTTACAGCCATGAAAAGAGAGTTATATGAAGAAACTAATATTAGAAGTATCAAAATTATTAAAGAAATTAATAAAGTATATGAATACGAACTTCCAAAAAATCTTATTGGAATAATATGGAAAGGAAAATTTAGAGGTCAAAAACAAAAATGGTTTATTACTAGGTTTTTAGGAGAAGAAAATGAGATTAATTTAAATACGAAAATTCCTGAATTCATTGAATGGAAATGGATTAATGTTGAAAAATTACCTGAAGTAATAGTTGAGTTTAAAAAAAAATTATATCTTAATTTGTTAAAGGAAATTAAATTAGTTATCGACTAATCTCTTTTAAAGTATTTATTTTATAAGATAAAATATACTTGTCTTTATCTGAAGAATCACTTTCACTTAATTTTTTTTCTGCTTGGTTTATTAAATCTTTAATGGAATTTTGATTTAATTGAGTTAAATTTCTTACAGTTGATGTTAAAATTAAAAGATTATTGTTTGAAAATTCAACTGTACCTTCTTCCACAAAATATTCTATTTTTTCTTGATTATGTATAGATATTATTCCTGGTCTTAAAAATGTTATTAAGGGAATGTGGTCTTTTAAGATTCCCATTTGCCCTTCGTAGGAAGGGATGGTTACTTCGTTTGCTTCTGAAACAAGAATTGATTTATCAGGTGTTATAATTTCAATTTTAAATTTGTCAGACATTACTTATTATCTTTAGATAATTTTTCTGCTTTTTCTATCACTTCTTCGATTCCGCCAACCATATAAAAAGCGGCTTCTGGTAAATGGTCATATTCGCCCTTACATATTGCATCAAATCCTTTGATGGTATCGTCTAAATCTACAAGTTTGCCTGGAGATCCCGTAAATACTTCAGCAACAAAGAACGGTTGAGATAAAAATCTTTGTATTTTTCTCGCCCTTGCTACAGTTAGCTTGTCTTCTTCGGATAGCTCGTCCATTCCTAAAATAGCTATAATATCTTGTAATGATTTATAAGCCTGCAAAATTCTTTGGACATCTCTAGCAACTCTATAATGCTCTTCTCCAACAATTCGTGGGTCTAAAATTCTAGATGTTGAGTCTAAAGGGTCAACGGCAGGATATATTCCAATCTCAGCAATTTGTCTTGATAATACTGTAGTTGCATCTAAGTGCGAAAATGAGGTCGCAGGAGCGGGGTCGGTTAAATCATCTGCAGGTACATAAATTGCTTGCACTGATGTAATTGAACCTTTATCTGTAGAAGTAATTCTTTCTTGTAAATTGCCCATATCTGTTGCTAAAGTTGGTTGATACCCTACTGCTGAAGGTATTCTTCCTAATAATGCCGACACTTCAGATCCGGCTTGAGTAAATCTAAAAATATTGTCTACGAAAAAAAGAACGTCTTGACCTTCTTTATCTCTAAAATACTCTGCAACAGTTAATCCCGTTAATGCCACTCTAGCTCTAGCTCCAGGTGGTTCATTCATTTGACCATATACTAAAGAGGCTTTAGAACCTTTTCCGTCTGGCTTTATTACACCAGATTCTATCATTTCATGATACAAGTCATTTCCCTCTCTAGTCCTCTCTCCAACTCCAGCAAATACTGAAAAGCCCCCGTGTGCTTTTGCAATATTATTAATTAGTTCCATGATCGTAACAGTTTTACCAACTCCTGCTCCTCCAAAAAGACCTATCTTTCCTCCTTTGGCATATGGCGCTAATAAATCTACAACTTTAATACCTGTTACTAATTGCTCAGTTTCTGTAGCTTGGTCTGTAAATTTAGGAGCTGACCTGTGAATGGGCCATTTTTCTTTTGTTTTGACTTCACCTTTTTCATCAATTGGTTCCCCGATAACATTTACAATTCTTCCTAGAGTTTCAGGACCTACTGGAACACTTATAGGCGCTCCTGTATTAATTACTTCATCTCCTCTTTTTAATCCTTCTGTTGCATCCATCGCTATTGTTCTCACTCCATTTTCACCTAAGTGCTGTGCTACTTCTAAAATTAATTTGTTTCCGGAGTTACTTACCTCAAGTGCAGTATAAATTTCTGGTAGCTCTGTTTCAAAGTTTACGTCAACTACTGCTCCTATAATCTGTGTTATTCTTCCATTTTTATTCATGGTTATAAACTTTCTGCTCCTGATATAATTTCAATTAATTCTTTAGTAATTGATGCTTGTCTGCTTCTGTTATAATTAATTGTAAGTTTTTCCACTAAATCACCAGCATTCCTTGTAGCATTATCCATTGCTGTCATTCTTGAACCTTGTTCACTAGCTGCATTTTCCAAAAATGCCTTAAATACTTGAGTAGATATATTTTTTGGTAAAAGATCTTCAAGTATTTCATCCTCATCGGGTTCAAATTCATAAGCCGATATTTTATCATCATTTTCTTGGATAGTATTTTGTTCTGTAGGTATAATTTGTTGTGCCTGAGGAATTTGTGTTATTACATTTTTAAAATTATTGTAAAATAATATACATTTGTCAAATTGTTCTTGATTAAATAATTTTATTATTTCTTTTCCAATAATTTCAGCTTCATTAAATGTAATTTGTTTTTTATCTTTAAAGCTAAATTTTTTTATTACATATTTTCCATATTCTCGCTTAATCTGGTCTAGTCCTTTTATGCCAACAGTAATAATTTTTAACTCTTTACCCTCGCTCAATATCTTTTTAAAATTAGTTTTTGCTAGTTTGCATATATTTGAGTTAAACCCTCCACATAACCCTCTATCTGCAGTTAGTACCAAACATAAATAAGTTTTGTCTTTGCCAGTACCAATCAATAATTTTGGAGCATTCTGAGGGTCATTAATTGATTTTGTTAAATTTAGAATTATATTTTGCATCTTTTGGCTATATGGCCTTCCTTTTTCTGCACTTTCTTGAGCTTTTCTAAGTTTAGCTGCGGCCACCATTTTCATAGCTTTTGTGATTTTTTGTGTAGACTTTACACTTTTAATTCTTTTTTTAAGATCGTCTAAGCTGGGCATTATTTATTATTTTTTTTATAATCTTCAATTAGTTGGGTTAATAATTTTTCTGTGTTTTCCTCTAATTTTCCAGACACTTGAATAGAATCAATTATGTCTGGCTTTTCAGATTTAACTTTTTCAATAATATCTTTTTCAAATTTTTTAATTTTATTCAGTTCAACGTCGTCTAAATGTCCTTTTACTCCAGTAAACACTGATATTACTTGCTCAGCTACAGTCATAGGAGAGTATTGATCTTGTTTTAAAAGTTCTGTTAGTTTGGCCCCACGGTTTAACAATTGTTGTGTAGAAGCATCTAGATCGGAACCAAATTGGGCAAAAGCAGCCATTTCTCTATACTGAGCCAATTCTAATTTAATTGAACCAGCGACTTTTTTCATACCTTTTGTTTGAGCCGCGGATCCTACTCTAGATACAGATAACCCTACATTTACTGCTGGTCGAATACCCTGATTAAATAGTTCTGTTTCTAGAAAAATTTGACCATCAGTAATGGAAATTACATTTGTAGGGATATATGCAGAAACATCACCTGCTTGAGTCTCGATTATTGGCAAAGCAGTTAAAGAGCCCCCGCCATTCTTATCACTTAATTTAGCTGCTCTTTCTAATAATCTGCTGTGTAAGTAAAAAACATCACCTGGATATGCTTCTCGTCCAGGTGGTCTTCTTAATAGTAAAGACATTTGCCTATAAGCAACTGCTTGTTTGGATAAGTCGTCGTAAACGATTAAAGCATGCATGCCGTTATCTCTAAAAAATTCTCCTATAGTACAACCTGTATATGGAGCTAAAAATTGTAACGGCGCTGAGTCAGATGCAGTAGCCGCAACTATTGTTGTATACTTTAGAGCACCTGCTTCTTCTAATGTTTTTGAGATCTGTGCTACCGTTGAACGCTTTTGACCAATTGCTACATAAACACAATATAATTTTTTCTTTTCATCTGATGACTCGTTTATTTTCTTTTGATTAATAATAGCATCAATAGCCACAGCAGTTTTGCCCGTTTGTCTGTCTCCAATAATTAATTCTCTTTGTCCTCTTCCTACTGGAATTAAAGAGTCTATAGATTTAAGTCCAGTTTGCATCGGTTCACTCACAGATTGTCTGGGAATAATGCCTGGTGCTTTTACTTCAACTCTTTTTCTTTCTTTAGTTGAAAGAGCACCTTTGCCATCGATTGGATTTCCTAAACCATCCACAACTCTTCCCAAAAGTTCTTTACCAACTGGTACATCTACGATTGCATTAGTTCTTTTAACAGTATCACCCTCTTTAATTTTCCTATCATCTCCAAATATAACTACTCCAACATTATCGTTTTCCAAATTAAGTGCCATCCCTTTTGAACCATCATCAAATTCAACCATCTCACCAGCTTGCACATTATCAAGTCCATATACTCTCGCAATACCATCTCCCACAGATAAAACTTTTCCAATTTCAGAAACCTCTGCTTTTTCTCCAAAATTTTTAATTTGATCTTTTAATAATTTAGTAACTTCTGATGGATTAATAGACATTTTAGTTTTCTAACATTGTTTGTTCATATTTTTTTAATTTGCTTTTTATTGAAGTATCAACCATAAAACTACCTAATTGTAACTTTAGCCCTCCAATTAAATCCTGATCTACTTTATAATCAAATTTAATTTTTGATCCCATGGATAAAGATAGTTCTTTATTGATATTATCTAACTCAACTGAAGATAGTTCTTTAGACGAAATTAATGAAGCTTTAATCTCTCCCCTTTTTTTTGAACAAAGTCTTAAAAAGCAATCTACAATTTTTTTTACAAAAAATATTCTCCTTTTTTTTATTAATAATAAGAAGAAATTTTTTAGATTTTTTGAAAAGTTTAGATTTTCTGATAATAAACTTAATATTTTACTTTGAGTTTCAATGGTGTAGGTCGGGTTTTCAATAAAATTTTTTAGTTCCCCGCTGTTTTGATGAATAGATATAAAATTTTTTAAATCCTCCTCAATTTTCTCAAGCTCTCCTGCTTCTTTGCCTACTTCAAAAAGAGCACGAGAGTATCTCTCTGATGTTTCTGTTGAGAAAGATTTATTTGTTGTCATTTTTTATTTTATGAAATTATACTGAAATTATGAGCGTGTCGTATCATAAGAGAATATGTTGATCAAGTTACCAATTAGATATTTAACTGAAATTTACTGGATCAACATCAACCGTAAGTTTAATTTTAGATGATATTTTTAGGGAATTTAGAAGATTTGTTATTTTTTTTTGGACAGAAATTCCACTGCTAAATCTCAATAACAACCGAGATCTAAACTTTTTTTTTATTTTTAATAAAGGAGAGTCTACTGGTCCTAAAACTTCAATATTGGAAATTTTTTGCAATTGAATTTTAATTTCTCTGGCTCCTTTGATGCTTAAATCATGCTGATTAGAAGAAATTATTATTGCTATTAATCTTATAAATGGTGGTAGATTATTTTTTTTTCTTAAAATTAATTCTGCTTTTAATAATTCTTCTGATTTATTTTTAATTAATTCATTAAGAGTTAAGTCTTCGGGTATTAGAGTTTGATAGATTATCAAAGACTCTGAGCTGAACCGCCCTGCTCTTCCACTTAATTGGTGATATAGTTGTATATTTTTTTCAGTTGTCCTTAAATCATAGCCTCTTCCTGAAAAATCAGCGTCTACCACTACAACACAATTTAATTTTGGAAAGTTAAAACCTTTAGAAATCATTTGTGTGCCAATTAAAATATCGATTTCATTATCATTAATCTTTTTAAACAGCTTATCAGTTTGTTTTTTAGTTTTCATATAATCACTGGAAAAAATCTCTACTTTTTTATCTGGAAAAATTTTTTTAACTTCATCAAATATTTTTTCAACTCCAGGACCGTACATTATGAAATCACAATTTCCATCATCCTTACATTTATTTTTTAAATTTTTTTCTAAAGAACAGTGATGACAAACAGCTTTATTTTTTGTTTTATGAAACGTTAGATACAATGAACAATTTGAGCAGCTTTGCTTGAAACCGCATTTTTTACAAATTAAGTATTGGGCGTAACCTCTTCTATTAATAAAAAATAATATTTGTTCTTTTCTATTTAAAAATTCATTTACAAAATTAATGGTTTCGTCAGAAATAAACTTGTCTTTAATCTTATTAATGTTTAGATTTATAATTTTTGCTTTAGGTAAAGGATAGTTATCGAATCTTTCTAAAATTCTTACATGCCTAAATTTTTTATTTTTTATATTATTATAAGTTTCCATTGAAGGGATGGAGGTGACTAAATGAATTGGAATTTTTTCAAAAGATGCTCTAGAGATAGCCATATCTCTCGCGTTATAAATTATACCTTCGTCTTGTTTATACGAAGCATCGTGTTCTTCATCTACAATGATAACTCCTAAATTTTTAAAAGGTAAAAGTAAAGCTGATCTTGCACCAACAACTAATTTAATTTTATTTTTTATTATTCCTTTCCAAATTATTCTTTTATTTTTGGGTGTTATTTTTGAATGCCATATTGCTGGCTCGTAACCAAAAAAATCCTCAAATCTAGATTTAAATTCATTTGTTAAAAAAATTTCTGGTAATAAAACTAATGCTTGTTTATTTCTATCAATAATCTTTTTTATTCTTTCAAAATAAACTAATGTCTTACCTGAGCCTGTTGTTCCTTGAAGGACGGATACATCGAATTTATTATTTATAAGGCTTAAATATTCATAAGCATTTTTCTGCTCACTATTTAGTTCAAATTTTTTTGTTTTTTTCTTACTTATATTAAAACTTGGATCAATTTTTTTAATAAAATTATCTTTATTACCTATGGCCATTTTTAATGCTAATCCCAAGGGAACCATGTTGTATGTTGAAAACCATTCAATAAAATTGATTAAATTATGATCTATTGAATAATTTTTTATTTTTTTTTCTATATTTTTAATTTTAATATTCTTTAATTTCGTGTTTTTATTTTTCCAAATAACACCTATTTCTTTATTTTTTCCAAAGGGCACCTCCACTAGATCTCCAATTTTAAGTGGAATGTTATTTGAATTATATGTGAACGAGTAACTAAATATCTTCGGCAACAAAACTTGTGCTTTCATGAATTAATAGTAAATGAATTTTTTTTTTTTAAAAATGAATTGGTCTTTTATCAACAGCTAAAGCTGCTTCTTTTATTGCTTCAGTATGTGTTGGATGTGCATGACAAGTTCTTGCTATATCTTCTGCACTCGCTCCAAACTCCATAGCTAGTGCCATCTCTGCAATCATATCTCCACAATGTGGTCCAATAATATGGACACCTAATACTTTATCGGTTTTACTGTCTGCTAATATTTTTACAAACCCATCTGTCTCATTGTTAACTTTTGCTCTTGAGTTAGCTAAAAAAGGAAATTTGCCAATTTTATAAGACATGCTCTCACTTTTTAATTGTTCTTCAGTTTTACCTACAGTTGCTACTTCAGGAGACGTGTAAATAACTCCGGGAATTACATTGTAATTTACATGCCCCGCTTGACCAGCTAAAATTTCTGCAACTGCTATTCCTTCCTCCTCTGCTTTATGAGCTAACATTGGGCCTTTTATAACATCCCCAATAGCATAGATATTCTTTACAGAAGTTTGAAGTTTACTATTTACTTCAATTCTACCTTTTTTATCTTTTTTAATTCCTACTTTTGATAAATTTAATCCCTCTGTGTAAGGTTTTCTACCAACTGAAACTAGAACTTTATCGACTTCAATTTTTTCTTCTTTAGTATTTTTAATATCTGTATAGCTTATTGTTACTGAGTTTCCTTTGCTGCTAACATGATTTACTTTTGATCTTAATTTAAACTTTATTCCTTGTTTGCTTAATATTTTTTGAAATTCATTTGATATTTCTCTATCCATTCCTGGCGTAATAAAGTCTAGATACTCTAAAACTGTAACTTCTGAGCCAAGTCTTGACCAGACTGACCCCATCTCTAAACCTATATATCCCCCTCCAATAACAGCTAGCTTATTTGGTACTTTATCAAAAGATAAAGCTCCTGTTGAAGAAACTATATTTTTTTCATCTATTTTCATGCCCGGTAATGAAGTTGCTTCTGAACCTGTAGCTATCACAATATTTTTTGCTTTAATATTTAATCTATTATTATTACTTTCGTAAACAACAATATCATTACTTGAGAATAAAACACCTTTACCTTTTAAATATGTGACCTTATTTTTTTTAAATAAAAATTCTACGCCTTTAGTTAAAACTTGCACTGACTTATTTTTGTTATTCATCATTTTTTCAATATTAAGCTTAATGCCACTCATTTCTATCCCTTGTTGATTAAAATCTTTTTTAGCTTTGTGAAAATTTTCAGATAAATTAAGTAAACTTTTTGATGGTATACAACCAACATTGAGACAAGTGCCTCCTAAAGTACCTCTAGACTCAACACAGGCTGTTTTAAGACCAAGCTGTGCTGCTCTTATTGCGCAGACATAACCACCCGGACCTCCACCTATTACGACTAAATCAAAATTATTTTCCATAGTTAAATGTTAAGAAAAAGTCGTTGAGGTTGTTCAAGCGACTCTTTTACTATTTTAAGAAAAGAAACTGCTTCTTTTCCATCGATGATTCTGTGATCATAAGACAATGCTAAATACATTATTGGTCTAACTTCTACCTTGCCCTCTACAACAACTGGCCTTTGAATAATATTATGCATTCCTAAAACTGCAGATTGTGGAGGATTTAGAATTGGTGTAGACAACATTGATCCATAAATCCCTCCATTAGTAATTGTAAAGGTTCCTCCTTGTAAGTCCTCGATGGTAATTTTTCCATCTCTAGCTTTTTGACCTAGATTTCCAATATTTTTTTCAATTTCAGCAAATGACATTTCGTCTGTTTCTCTTAATACTGGCACAACTAATCCTCGATCAGTTCCTACGGCAATACTTATATTATAGTAATTTTTATAAACTATTTCCTCTCCTTGAATTTCTGCATTAATCGCAGGATAATTTTTTAGTCCAATGACGCATGCTTTCACAAAAAATGACATAAACCCAAGTTTTACTCCATAATTATTCTGAAACTCATCTTTATATTTGTTTCTCATTGCAATTACTTCACTCATATCAACTTCATTAAAAGTTGTAAGCATTGCTGCATTTTCTTGAGCTTCTTTTAGCCTTTTTGCAATTGTCATTCTAAGTCTTGTCATCTTAACCCTTTCCTCAGGGCCATATTTAATTTTTCTTTCGGCTGGCGCAGGTTTGGATCCCATCAAACTCATAATATCTTCTTTTAAAATCACACCATTTTTTCCCGTTCCTTCTACATTGCTTAAATTAACTTTAGCTTCGTTTGCCATCTTTCTTGCAGCTGGTGAGACTTTTATTTCTTCTTTTTTAATTTCTTCTTTTTTAAACACTTTTTCTTGATGAACTTGTTCTAATATTAAAGGCTCTTCTTCTAATTCAAGTTTTAGCACTTCAGTTTTAGTTTGGTTCGATTTTTCTTTTTTAAGTTTCTCAGTTTTTTCTTCTTCGAAAACTTTCAATTTTTTTTCCTCTTTACCTTTTTTTGGAGGAGCATAATTACTTACTTCTTTTAAAGTGTTGTCTGTTTTAGTTGATGAATTGTCAACCGTTCCTAGTAAGGACCCGACATTTACTGTCTCACCTTCTTTGACAACAATATTTCCTAGAACACCACTAGTTGGCGAGGGAACTTCAACATTTACTTTATCTGTCTCTAATTCTACAAGCGGCTCATCTGCGGATACTTTATCTCCTTGAGATTTAAGCCACTTTGAAACTGTCGCCTCTGTAACTGATTCTCCTAATGCTGGTACTGTAATTTTTTCTGCCATTTAATCTTTAAGTATCTTGTCTAATATTTCTTTTTGTTGTGCAAGATGTTTGTTTAGATTTCCAGTCGCAGTAGAAGAGGATGCTTTTCTTCCCACATATTTAACTGATTTATCACCAAAATTTACTATTTCTAAAGTTCTGTCTATGTAGTTTCTAACAGTGTTCCATGCTCCCATATTCTTCGGTTCTTCTTGGCACCAAATAAATTTAGCTTTAGTGTATCTTCTCAAAATATTTGCTAAAGTTTTAACTGGAAAAGGGTAAAGTTGCTCTATTCTAACAAATGTAACTTTATCATTTTTGTATTTTTCCCTTGCTTCTATTAAGTCATAATAAATTTTACCTGAGCACATAATTACTTTTTTTATTTTATCATCTCTTTTTTTAAGCTCTAATAAGTTATGGGTATTTGAGTAAGCATCATCCTCTAAAACTCTATGAAAAGTTCTTTGTTTTGAAAATTCTGAAATATTAGAAACACACTTTTTATGTCTTAATAGAGACTTGGGTGTCATAATAATTAATGGTTTTCTAAACTCTCTATGCATTTGACGTCTTAACACATGAAAATAATTAGATGGAGTCGTACAATTAACAACTTGAATGTTTTCACCAGCACATAATTGTAAAAATCTCTCTAATCTTGCGGATGAATGTTCCGGGCCTTGACCCTCGTAGCCATGCGGAAGAAGCAAAACTAAACCACTGGCTCTTCCCCATTTTGACTCTCCCGATGTTATAAATTGGTCAATAATAACTTGCGCCCCGTTAGCAAAATCCCCAAATTGAGCTTCCCACAAAACTAAAGTTTCAGGCTCAGATAGAGAATATCCAAATTCAAAGCCTAAAACTGCAAATTCAGATAATAAACTATCTATTATTTCAAAATTTTTTTGTCCTTTTGAGATATTATTTAAAGGAATATATCTTTCATGATTATCTTGATTTCTTAATACTGCATGTCTTTGACTAAAGGTTCCTCTACCAGAGTCTTGTCCTGATAATCTTACTGAAAAGCCT
>VMHT01221469.1_pt1 | contig 14622 bp, 10 predicted proteins | sample 4693611 | NCBI WGS metagenome assembly VMHT01 (sample SAMN12280063, study PRJNA550983) | marine metagenome | isolation source: seawater sampled from same location over 5 years 0.02-0.2 micron viral filtrate | place: USA: collected off the coast of southern California halfway between the port... ... | reverse complement strand
TTTATAACCCCTAAATCCTCCTAAAGTCTTCAGCTAATAACTGTATATCATTTTTTAGTTTCCAGCATTTTATACATAAGTCATGATTATCTTTACATTTACCAAAACAATATGTATTACTACATTGTTTATAATCTTTTTTTATTATTTTAGGCTCTTTTTTTCCACGAACTTTAGCCCAATGGCAATCATTACATAAAGTATGAAATTTTATTTTATTTTCATTACCTAAAAAATAATCATTACATTCTTTACATTTCTTTCTTACTATATGTGTATTAAACATTTAGTATATATAAATAAAATAATTTATTAGATAAATCGTCATTAATTAACTAAATTATGCTAACATAGAATATTTAGTTGTTTCAGTTGCTGATGAATTGTATTTAATTCTGTAATATCTGGCACATGCATCAAAAGCATAATAATAATGACCGTTGGATGAATTAGCATAAATAAAACTATCAGAATCATACCAGTTAGTAGAGTCATCACTTACTTGTAATATTAACTGTTGGGCGTTATCACTACTTTCACCATATACTACAATCTTATTATAATTATTGGCATCAATAGCACTTGTAGTATCTCCAGATGTAACAGCTACTCCTGATTTAAGAGATCCAGATGTCCTTGAAACACCAGATGATACAGAGATTGTTCCAGCTAAGGCACTGTCAATACTTGATAAATGATTGTTGGCAGTAGTTTGACCTGAGGCAAGAGCAAGTCCAGCAGCATCAGTAGCAATCTTTACATCTAATTGACTACCAGCACTATTAACACAACCAGCAAGATCACCTAAATGACCGTTAGCAGTTGACTGATTTGAATCAGTAGCAGCCCCACTTGGTAATGGTAAAGAAGCAGCACTAATAGGTTGAGTGGCTTGAAAAAAAGTTCCGCTTACTGGCACAGTATACCCAGAAGCATCCACGGTAAGAGTTCCACCAAGGGCAGTGGCAACCCCACTATCCTTTACTAATAATTTATCACCATCCATGGTGATAACACGATTTTTATTATTGGTAGTATCACGAGCAGAAATGATTGGCATAGTTTTATATATTAGTAAAATATTTTTTTTTTAGACCTAAAAAAAAATAATTCTAAATTTCATCATCATCATCTTCTTCTACTTGATAAATATCATCCATCTGATAACTGGCATTATAATTCATACCTTCCATGATTGGTTGATAATTTATTTTTGCTAATTGTTCCTGTTGTTTTGCTAATAGCTGCTGATATTGTTGTATTACTGGGTCTGGTGCTAATGGGGCATAGTTTTGTTTTTGTATAATATATATTACACTTGAATTAGGAAATAAATTGTTTGCCTCTTTATATCCATTAGTATATATATGTGTGTGTATACTATTTATTGTTTTTGCTTGTTCTACTCTGTATGTTATGGCTGATTCACTTAAATCAAAAACATAACTAAATCTTTCATAGTTTCTACCACATATTCCAATAACTGGTAATTTAGTGCCTTTACCACCATGATAATGTGACATGATTAAATCACTACCAATTAAATAAAATGGAGTATTAGATAGTCTTGGTCCAGTATCCGCTAAATATTCATTACTATCTACTTGAACGAAAAACTCATTATATGGCTGTAATGGTGTGCATTTTACTTTTAATGGATTTGCTCCATTTAAGGATATATCTACATCTGGATAATTTCTTATTACATTACCATTTATTTTAGATATTGATATAAATACATATGGATTGTCATCTAACTTACTAAAATCAAGAGTAGTAAAACCTATTTGATTCATAAAATTTATTTCATTATTTATAAATTTAGTTATTAATTGTTGGGTTGGATCAATGAATTGAAAATATGAATTATCTGGATGTGTCACATAATCATCTGTATTTTGATTTGTAATTGGAGCAGCTGCCAAATCTAAAATATAGACACCACCATATTCTGCGTTTAAATCTCCTGTTAAATCACTATTTACTATAACACTTGGTGTAGCATCTCCAGCCCCTAAGGTTTCCGCATCTCCTTTTTCACTTTGAACTGGTCTTATTGGATTATATAAAAATTCAAAATAAAACTTTTGTAAGTTTTCCTCCCATGAAAATGTAGGGTTTCCACTACCAACAAATATTTTAGAAGCCCCTCCATAACTCATAGCATTCATATATGTTCTTGTATATTTTTGACTTCCTCTATATCCATATTCATTTGTTCCTGTTCTAAAAGTATCCCTAGTGCATTCCATTAATCTATTCTGCATTATATTTTCAAATGGTGTTGTTGTTGTGTCTTCTGTTGGGTGTCTATTATCAAGTTTATTTCCTATTAACCTAAAACAAGTAAATTCATTTCCATAAGTATTAACATTTACCGTATCTGGATTGCTACTATCACAATTAAATGGTGGAGTATATACAGATATAAAAGCAGCTTGAGTATTTTGTAATGCATTAGTATCTTGTCCGTTTAATGCTACTGTTTGAATTTCATTAATATATTTAGTATTAACTTGTAATCCTAAATTATCTGCATTGTTTTCAGTTACTGGTATAAATCCATATGTAGTATCTGGTATAAAAGACATACAGAAATTACCATTTACTAAAGTTGGATTGGCTGTTAAGGATCTCTCACGCGGTCCAACTGTTGTAAATTTACCTACATTTTGTTGATAATCTCCGGTGCTATAATGTAACTGGTCATTTAAAGTTGTGGCTAATTCACTAACATTATAAAATCCACTTTTTAATTTTAGTTCTGTTCTATATTTTTTTATTATCATTAAATCACTATTATAAACTTGATTAACATTTTTATCTATCTTATGACTTCCACCATTACTTTGTAAGTATACACTACAACATTGATCGTTGCCATAATTACCTAAATGCCATGTCATTTGTTTTGCTTGGGTCATAGCTCCTACTGTTGGCATAAATGCTAAATGGTTATAATCAATATCAACCGGTGCTCCATTTGGACTTAGTCCAGATATAAATGGCTCTTTTGGATTTGTAGCACTATATGCTTGTGTCTTATCTCTATTAGCACATTTTAAACCAAATATATCTTGACTACCAAATCTATCATTCTGCATAAATGTTAATTGATCACTGGGGTCTTCTTGTCTTTGATATGGCACACCTAAAAAGTGTGTATATCCTGGCTGGACACTATATGGCTCTACATTATCATCCTCAATATTTACTCTACATATTGCTCCAACATTATTCCATCTTGCGTATCCTGTGGTATGGCATTGTGCTCTTGCTGCTCCTGCCCCTTTTAGTTTATAATATAAAATATGTGGTTGGCATAACCAATAATTTTTTACATTATTTTGAGCATCTGTTACATTGGTTGCCCAGTTGGCACATGCTTCTTTAGGGTTATTATCATAATAATCAGCCTGAAATGTTGTTGGATTCCAATTGGTTCCTTTACCAGCCCATAAGAAACTTAAACCATCATTTGCTGTTGTCTGAATCATTTTTGTATTATCATCTTGATTTTGCATAAATTGTGATTGATAGTAATATTGTAATATATTTATAACTGCTTGGTCTTGTCCTGGTTCCGGACCAATAACATTATCACTTAAATATCCCTGAAAACATCTGTCTTGTTGGAAACTTGGTTGATTAGTATTATCTGTAATACCAGCAAAAGCACCGCCACATACATTACCATTTAAATATGAACTTTGTGGGTATACGTTGTAATCATTTTCTCTTTTGTAAGTTCTCATACCATGTCTGGGTATATCTTTGTTAGTATTTGTCTCTTTTATTTGTGCTGGATTTACCCAATCCCACACATACATTTTTAAACAACTCATAGTATGTTGTCCCAAGTTTCCAGTTTCACCTGCTTCTCTTACCCATTCTTGAGTAGTATAATTCATGTTTTCTTGAATTACACTTAGTACTCTACCAACTACTGATCTTGGACCACATCCATATCTAACAACTCCAAATGGTTCTGCTCCTGATACTATATTAAACTGGTTATTTAGTTTTAAACCTCCTGGTGTTGGACCATTTAAATTTAACATACCACTTATAAAATATGTGGCTACATAGTCACCAGCATGAAATGGCAATGTTCTTCCATTACTTGTATCTATTTCAAATGGTATTGTTGTAACTGTATTATTATTATCAATATATCTTAGACCATCAAATAAAGGTATTTGAATTAATTTACATAATGTAGATATATAAAACTCTCTAGGCACACTAGCATTTAAAAATAAATCACTATCATATTTAGTAATTAATACTGGATTACCTCCAGTATTTGGAAATACCTCCTCAACTTCTCTAACTCTTTGTAAAGCATCATGACTAAATCCAACAGTTTTTGCTGTATCACCAAAACCATTCATCCAATTATCTTGGAAATTTGGATCTGGTTGTATTGCTCCAGTATATTCTGTAAGTGTTTGTCCTCCATCTCCATTGGTATTTCCACTTGGTTGTGTAGCAAAATAATATTTTGGTGGCAATTTAAGTTGGACTCCATAATCACTATTATTACCTTGTGCTGTTGTTAAATCTGGTCTTACCATTGGTTCTGTTCCAAATGAATCAACAATAAAAGCTGGTTCAGCATATTGTGATAAAGATATTTGTTGGTCTGTTGTGCCATCCGTTGCATGTAGTGCAATTGTTTCTGCTGTTATGTATGGTGTGTGTTCTAACATCAAACTTAAATCATTATCTATTTCAATTTCATCTCCTCCTCCTTTTTCTTGTATAAAAGAACCTAAAACCCTAACACTATCTCCTGGATCAAGTTTAATACCATCTGGAAATTCATTTATCCATTCATTATTACTAATTTTTACTGTAGCGTTTTCTGCACTACATTCATAAACCTGACTTTGAAAAGACATTTATATATATAATATCTTAACATTTTAAATTACTAAAACAAAACAAAAAGAAAAAAAATTACAAGCAAAGCCTATTGGTCTGTTACAGAAACACCAAGGGGTGTAATAGTCATTGACCTTCTATACTCAATAAAAAATAATAAGTCAGTAGCCATGTCATTCTCTCCATTAGTCTTTGTATTGGAGTAAGTAAATTCAATTGGAGCTGATCCAATTCTTTCACCATTTCCTGGCTGATTACCTAATGCTGGGTATTTCATTAATGGTATACCAATAACATGTTTTGATCCTGGTAAGAATCTGCCAGATATACCATTAGTATCAACAGCAAGATTTGGCACACCTAAAATAGAAGAGTTATTTAATACCATGTTTAAGTCAGCATCATAATTCATAGTATCATACTCTAAAGGAAGGCAATGCCATTTACCATCACATTGAGTTAAATAATTATATTGTAAAGCAGCATTATTAATATCTCTATTATATATTTTTTGATTATTAATAAAACAATTATAACTCTCATCTTTAGACTGTTGAGATTTAAATTGACAAGTTAGATTATTTCTATTATATACTTGTCCGTTTATCTGTTGGTCTGGGTTAGTATTTAAATCTGGTCTTTTAACAACATAAATATTCTGAACTTCTTTACCAGCCATACCTAAAAGATGGCTTGATGATACTGTGCCAGTTCCAGCAGGATTAATACCTTTAGTATGAACTACCTCTCTAAAATTCATGGTTAAACCATTTGCAACACTTTCCATAATCTGTTGTCTTTCATTATCAGGATAATGTAAGTAATCCATAGATAAAACTGGGGGTTTAGCAAAAGTAGCACTATAAGCATCAGTGCCACCAGCTGCTACTGGATTTGCTGGGGCTACAATATTATTAGTAATATTAGCAAGGGTAGTGGCATCTAATACTGATGAGTTCCATGTTATTTCTAATTCAACCTGTGCCATAGCAAGTAAGGGCAACATATTAGATTCAAAGTATGGAAAGAGATCCGCAAGTCTTATAGCAACTTCTGGTCCTTTACCTCTATTGGCATAATCTCTAATTAATTTATTAGTTTGTGGCACATGAATAACATTACCTGCTGCTCCTTCTGCTTGGCATCCATAAATATTCTGTTGGTCTAAAGTTGGATTACTCATTTGACTATAACCCCTGGCAGTAATAGGATTTACAAATCCAGCATTTCCGTTGGGGTCATCGTTTAATACTTTTGTAATAGATTGATTACTACTTGAATGTCTTACATCTAAAACATTTGCTCTATAGTCTTGTGAGTTAAAACCAGTTTTCATAGTGGCATACATACCAGCCTCATCAATCTGTGATAAAATTTGACCTCCTACTCTACAAGTTATTTTTTTAAAACATCCTAAACCACCAGCCCATATAGGGTAAATGGTATTTTGGTCTGTTCCAGCTGTTAAAGCATCACCATTAACTAATTCAAAATTAATAGTGCAATTAGGGGCATCTAATACACCCTTTGCTGGTAAAACAAATCTTGTTACACCTCCAGTTTGGACATCATATTGGTGACTTACTGGCTCTAAAATGTTTGTTTCAACATTTACATCAACGGCTCTCTCTAATGGCTTAGGTATTAAAATATCAGGGACAGACATAATTATAGTTTTATATTATATTAAAATAAAATAAAAAAAACGGTTAAATAAAATTAACTAAATATTATCTATTCTATTTTTTGCTAATTCAAAAATTTCAAAGTCTTTTTCTACTCCTATAAATTTCCTATTTGTATTTTTACAGGCTACACCTGCAGTTCCTGAACCCATACAAAAATCCATCACCATATCTTCTTCATTTGAATAAGTCTTTATTAACCATTCTAATAATTTAACTGGTTTTTGTGTTCTGTGTATTGTCTTATGTGGATTATTATATTCAAGAATAGTTGATTTTAAATCATCAGGTAAAATAGATGTTGGATGTCTATCTCCTTTGTTTTCTCTTTTTTCTTTTATTCCTAATTGAATCCCATATTGTGTTTTTCCTTTTGGTTTTATTTCATTTAATATATAAGGTTTTCCTTCTGTCTTTTGTGAGTTATATGTGCTATGAATTTTCGGTGGTGGATCTTCCCAACTATCTTTTAAAATATCATATTCAATAAATCCTTCCATCTCATTAATTTTATATTTTTTAATAAGTTCATTATAGGTTTCCAAAATAGGCAATCCAAATTGAGAACTTTTAAAATAAAAAAAATGTTCTGCTCTTCTATGTCCTAAATCATTATTAATTTTTTTTAAACTTTTACCAATAAATTTAAATACCTTTTCAGCATAAGCCCTTAAATCTAAATTTCTATTTAATTCCAAATCATTATATTCTTCATTTTCAGGATTATCAAATACATATATATTTTCATGTTGTCTTAATGGTTGTTTATTAGCAGATAAAAAACCCACCTTTCTTGATTTCTTCCATATCAAATCATATTTAAACCATTTAGGATTACTATCAATTAAAGCATATCCAAATTTAGTATTACAAAAAAAAACTATTACTGCGTTTGGTTTCATTATTCTTTTTATTTCAATCCACATTTTATCAAGGTCTATAGGTAAATCCCATTTACAAGCCGTGCAATTTCCAAACTTAAAATTAGCATAAGGTAAATCCAAAACAAAAAGGTCTATTGATTTATTTTGAATTGTTGGTAAAATATTAAAACAATCATCATTAAAAAGTTGAATAGTCATATATTATATACAACTAAAAAAAAATTATTTATTTACACTAACACCTTGTGGTGACATAATTAAAGACTGCTTGTTAAGGAAGAAAAGGTATAAACCTAAAGTAGAAGCAGCTTGACCGTCTAAAGTGCTATTATCAAATTCAACACTAAAGACAGTATTACTAAAGTCTTCACCATTTCCATAAGCATCAAATAATACACCAGCACCAGCTGCTGTGCCAAGTTGTCTTCCATTACTATTTTCTGTTTGGGATCTGTTTTTAATACCAGATTCAAAATTATTATAGGCAACCATAGTTTTACCAAACATACCAATAGGATTAGTGCTTAAGGCTTCAAAATAATTTTTATCAACCATTTCTCTTCCTTTTAATGTTTGACCGTTCAGAGCAGAAATAACATTATTGCTCTGTGCGTCACTAAATAATCTGTATGAGTTAGGATGTAATACACCATTTTTACTAAATCTTACTTCTCTTAATTCACCCATATTTGATAATCTGGCACTATTAACTAATTGATTACCTAAATCAGCAGTATTAATAGCATTCATAAATACACTTGATACATTCTGTAATCCTGGTGTAACAGCAACAACGGATGCAGATGAGTTAAGAGTCTGAAAGATACTGGTTATACTGTTAAAACTAAATTCTCTATCAGCTTTTATCATAGCTTCAGCACTGGCACCACTGGCTTTATAGGCAGGGCAAGTTAATAATAAATCACTTAATTCATATTGAACTGGATTTGCTCCAGAAGCATCAGCACCAAAAGCCACACTTACATTAGGTTTTAATAAAAGTTCAATAGTTAATCCACCAGTTCCAAACTGTGAGATATCAAGGTCTTGTCCTGAGTTAAAAATACCACAATATAATGGAGCAGCAAAGGATTTACCCTTGGCTCCTTCTTGGGCTACAACAACATTTCTTGCTAAAAAGTTATTAACACAATGTCCTGCCTCATTCCATAATTGGCAGTTAATATCATTTGATCCATGTTGTCCAGATACAATAGTTGGGATCATTCTTGAATAGTTAGTAACTCTTTCTAATACACTATTAAGTTTTTTAGATGAAATAGTTACATGCTCTATACAATTGTTAATATCTCCACTAAATCCATCTCTAAATACAGCATTTGTGGCTGTTACTTGTGCATTATTAGATTTATAAGTAATTTTACCACTAATTCTTAATTGTGATAAATCTAAACTACATGGCATTTCAGTGCTTGATATGTCAAACTTAATAAGTGGTAATCCACTAGCAGGACTATATACACCACTTGAAATAGCATTAACTGGGTTAAGCTGTAAATTATGTCTTTCAATATCTCCTAAAGAATTCATTATAATAGTTTTTATAATTATATAAAATAAAATAAAAATAGAAAAAATTAACTAATTAGAAATAAATTTCGTCAATACATAACCTGAACTCCAGCAGGGGTAATGCTAAATGTTCTAATATGAGATACAAAATTATGTAATAATTTAAGGTTAGCATTATAAGTAGGACTGGCACTATCATAATTTAGGTATAAAATACTTGATATACCCATAAGATTTGTAGATGTTCCATATGGTCCAAGGGATCTGCCTAAAGCCCAGCAGCCATCTTGTTCTTTGGTTTTAGTAACAAAAGTCATGTTTCTAACTGGGATATTAGCTGATGCTAAAGCCTTTTCTAATTCATAAGCATGGACCCCTCCAATGTTAGAACCTAAAACATATGGTGGGACAGCTTTTGAAACATTGTAAGCAGCACTATCTGCTGGGACATTATAACTTTCTCTTTCTAAATCAACTAATCTATCTGGTTGTAAGATATTATTAATTTGAAATTGATATGATGAAGCACCTTGTAATTGACCCATTAAACCATGTTTAGTATCTAATCTACAAATATATTGTTGATCTACTGGTAATGATATAATAGATTTTACACGAGATAAATCAGCAGGAATTATATTGGTAGAAGCACTTGTGCCTCCTACAATAGCATTTTGATAATCAATATAACTAATTACATCACATTTATATTGTCCTTTCTGTATGGCTTCTGCCATGGCTTGTGCGAATTTTGGTGGGGGGACAACTTTTGGGATTACTAACCTTGGATTACTCCATCTATAATTTGCTTTATTACCTGATAGGGGTTGTCCGTCAGTGCTTAATGAAAACATCTTAAGACCAGTAGCAGCAGTTGCACCATCATCAACAGCACCACTAAGATTAATTCTTAATGCTCCACCAGCCTGTAACTCAATACTGGCAATGGTTAATGTTCCAGCAGTAGCAGCAGCAGATATACCACCGCCACCAGTAAATCTAACTCTTTGTCCTGTTTTCCATGGAAAGCAAGATATAATATTATTATTAGCATCTTCACTGGCTTGATTAGCAGCACCAATGGGAGCAATGGCAGCTCTTTGAGCGGCGGTTAATTCAACAAAAGTATCACCACCACCAGAACTATCAGCACAATCTAAGTTATTAGCAAAATCAGCTACACTTAATACGCAGTCTGCTTGTTCTAAAATAAGTTCAACTTCTAAAGGCATTGCCATTAATGGGAATGCAGTATTTTTCTGAAAAATACCACCTAATAATGGGATCTCTACTTGTCTTTCAACAGAACGGCATACACCAGTATAATTAGCAGCATTAGCAGTTACACTGTTCTGAATCCAGTATGGACTATCTTGAATTCTACCAGATTTGGCACAACCTTCAAGTCTTGTTCTTTTATTCTCAATACCTTCATTTAATGAGGCTGAATTATGTAATTTAGCCCATAAATAATAATTATTATTTTCTTCTAATACAACACCATTTGATCTAATAGTGCATCTTTTAATAAATATATTAGCACCAGCAATTCTATCTGGGATGTATACTGGATCAACAGCTTTATCATCTTTATCTAATCTTACACTGGTTAATAATCTAGCATTTTTAAGATTGGCAAATCCAAGGTTTCTTGGTATATCAAAAACAACTTGGGCGTTTTCACCAAAGGTTAAACCATTACGGCATGGCACTAATACACTCTCAACTCCAACGGCTACAGCTTCACTTTTGGGTCTAAACATATTTTTATAATTTATTAAAATATTTTATTTTTAAAAAATAAATTAATAATTAAATTAATTTATAAATCCTTTAGAACAAGTTTGTCAAAATTTTTTACCTAAATAAAAAAAAAAAATTATTGAACTATACCACCTAATGGTTGGCGGAAGGCTGAAGAGTCTAAAGTAGGGGCACTATCAAAAGCCATATGTGGTGCTACAACTGGAGGTGGTCCTTTAACTGGTGCTGGGTTTGCTTCTTCTTGATGTTTTTTACTAAATAAATCATATAATCCAAAACCAACAGCGGTTAATGCTCCTAATACTGGACCAGCACCAGGCACTGCCATTTCTGCGGCTTCAATACCTGCAAATAATCCTACTTGTCCTGCTATATTAGCAACCTTGGCTGGGGTTGTGTCTTTACTCTCTGCTTCTTCATAAATACCATAACCTAAACCTGCTAATCCTAAAAGATCCCCAGCACCCATGCCTCCTGCTTCTCCTCCTGCTTCTGTTGCTCCTTCTGTTCCACTTGCACTTATATCTTTAGGGGCTGAACTATCACTAGGTGGTTTTGCTGGTTCATCTGGTGTGGCTGGTTCTCCATTTACTTTGGCTTGAACTTGTGCCTCTGGTTGTGCTGGGGCTTGTGCTGCTTGAACTGGTTGGGTAGGTTCTGGGGCTTGTGCTGCTGCTCCTTTAGGTCCTGCTGCTGGTTCTGGTTGTAGTGCTGGTGGTTGGGTGGCAGGTTGAGGTGCTTGACTTGCAACTGTATTTGGTTCTGGTTTTGGTGCTAATGGTGCTGAGGTATATTTTTCAATATTAGTTCCTAATGATTTTGGTTTGCTAAATGGTTCAATATCTCCTGGTATTTCTTTACTTGGTCTGGCGGATGCTGATGGATCTCTGGGGTCAAAACCTTTAATTAAATCTGGGTCTCTTGATAATGTGGCTGCTCTTCTTGGTCTTACTTGTATTTCTGGATCTCCTACACTTCTTAAGTTTCTAGGTTGCTCTGCTTCACTTGCTGTTAATCTTTCTCTAAAAGCACTTGCCCTTCTTGCTGCTGCTTCTGCTGGTGTTTCTGTTATTCTTTGTTGGAAATTTACTTGTGGTGTTGGTCTATCAGAAGCAAATCTTATTCTTGGTGGGGCTTCTCCTCTTGCTGGTAAATCAATATCATCTGGATCTCCTCCCTGTTCTCTTATTCTTCTTTGTCTTGCTGCTCTTCTTGTTACACTTGTTTTCTCTAATTGTTTCTGTTGTGCGTCTAATTGTCTTGCCAATTCATCTTCCCTACTTGTATATTCTCTATATCCTCCTGGAGCAGCACTATCTTTTATTTTTATCATGCCTGGTTCATTGGGGTCATATATTAATCTATCTTCTTCTAAAGGACCTTTTACACCTCCTTTAAGTTTCATTACTGGTGTATCAGTTTGTGCGGATGATGTAACCATTGCTGGTCTTGCTTGATCTACATTGGAAGCAATACCCAATCTACTTTTTTCTGCTATAGTTTTTGGTGGTTCGGCTACATCAACTGTTTGTCCTGCTTGTGGTTTAGGTGCTTCTGGTCTTACTGGTTCAATTTCATTTGCTACTGGTTTTGGTGCTAATTTTACATCTCCACCAACTCCAACCTTATATCCTGTTTTTGGTGGTTGGTCTGCTGCCAATGGGTCTTCTCTTGCTGCTCTGGCTGTTTTATATTGTCTATACAATTGTTTACCAGCCATGATAGTATAAATACCTGCTTCAGCAAAATCACTACCAACTAAACTATTTAATTGTTCTCTGGCAGCTGCTTTCATATTTTTATTGTATTTGTCTATCTGTTTCTTTTGTTGGTTAAATAAATCTACTTCATTTGTATATTGGTTGGCTATCATTGCCTGTTTATTATCATAATCTTGACTGGCTTGTGATATGGCATTAAACATTAAAGCATCCATGTTATTTTATATTATTACTAAATATTTTTTATTTCACCTTTATTTAATTCATCTGTATCATTTTTTGGTTTCCATGGGTTGCCGTTTTCATCATACTTAGCCCATAATAATTCTGGTTTATTTGTATTTGCTCCATGTTTATATAATCTTAGGTTTCTAAAATCACATAATAAACAACCATATCTCTGGCTGGTTGCCTCATCATAATATTTTCTAAAGTTTTTTTCACCACCAAAAAAACTATGGAATTCTTCTATTTGTTTATATTCTTTATGACTTGGTATATAATAAATAACACTTAATGTTGTATTGGCTCTTAATCCTGATGGTATACCTTTAAGTCTTTGTAATGAAAACATGCATATAGTCTTCATATGTCTTACAACTGCTGTAACTTTACTTATATAATCTCTATGACTTTTAAAATTATCTAAACAATCATCAAATAAACATAGTGATAAACCTCTTTCTTTAGTTGGAATACTCATGATATTATCATAAATACCTTTCATTAAAGCCTCACTATAATCTGTTTCAATAAAATCCATAGCATCCCTTAAATAACAACTACTTAAATCATCATATATAGTTGGACTAATACAATACATAGCACCATTAAAACAATCTTTAAAGCATTGGTCACTAAGAATTAAATTATTTATATAAATACTTTTCCCTGATCCTGGTGGTCCTATTACAACTAAATTTCCACCACCTTTATTTACTAACTCATCAAATGGAGCAATAAGTTGTTTAGGTGGTCTATAAAAATCTTCTTGTTTTTTTATGGGGTATATTTTAAATTCTTTTGGGGCTTTTTTATTTGTTGCTTTTTTAGGCATTCGTAATATATATATATTAAATATATTATTTTAAGTTAAAAAGACTTAAATATGGGTTATACTGTGGATGATTTGGATTTGTCCTGTCTATTTGTGGATGTGGCTGTGGGGGTGGTGCTTGGGTTGCTTGGTATTTTATGGGTTGAGGTGGCTGAGCTGGAACATAATAGCCACCCTGTGCTGGATCAATAGGAACTGTTGTTCTATGTGTTTTTTCTTTTTTTCTTTTTTCAAAGTATGTATCCATCGTTTTATTCATTAGTTGGACTAATCTTTCCTCGTCCCACATGGCTTTCTCTTTGCGTTCGTGTTCTACTTCTGCATGAGCCATTATTAATGCTTCATCATCCAGCTGCTTCTTTTTTCTTGCTCTTATGTGTTTAGTCTTTTCTAATTTATATAATTCTGCTTCCTTCTTTTTAGCAGCTGCTTTGGCTTGTCTCTTTTTTAATCCAGCCTCTCTGGCTCTTGCTAATGCTGCTAATTGTTTTTCTGTTAATTGTTTCTTTTTCTTTTTAGGTTTACTGTCTTCTTTAGGTTTCTCAAATATTTCATCTTGTTCTACTCCATTATTGGCTTCTATATCTAATTCAATATTTTCATCAGCTGCTTCTACTTCGTTTGCCACTGTTTCACTTGCTACTGTTTCACTTGCTGCTTGTGCTTTTGCTTCTTCTTCTGCTTCTGCTTTTTCCATCATGGCTTTAAGTTCATCAATAGGTATTGGTAATGTTGATTGATCCATAGAAATTACTATTTTATATAGTAATCATAGAAAATAATTTTATAAAATATACTATACTTTTTTACTTGTGTATAAATATAATAAATAATATCTATATCTATAATATATGGCTGGTTTTCATACAAAAACATTTTTAGTGCATGATGATTATATGACCCCTAAATATGCCTGGCAAAATATAAAAGATTATATACCTCAAGATAAAATATTATATGAAGCATTTTATGGTGATGGTAAAAGTGGTGATTATTTAAAAGAAATGGGTTTTAATGTAATACATGAAGAAATAGATTTTTTTAATGATAATGAAAGACCTGAATATGATATTTTAGTATCAAATCCACCT
>VMHT01174698.1_pt1 | contig 14624 bp, 22 predicted proteins | sample 4693611 | NCBI WGS metagenome assembly VMHT01 (sample SAMN12280063, study PRJNA550983) | marine metagenome | isolation source: seawater sampled from same location over 5 years 0.02-0.2 micron viral filtrate | place: USA: collected off the coast of southern California halfway between the port... ... | reverse complement strand
TATACGCTCACAGGCAAATCAAGTATTTTTCTTTAATTCTACAAAAGCAGAAAAAGCAATATTAGCAGACGAATATTTACCACTTGATAAAAAAGAAGCAGACTTAATTATGGATTATGTATTCGCACAACCATTTAATTTTATGTTCATCAATCTACAATTACCAATTAAATTAAGAATTTTTAATAACTTTAATCAATTACAAATTGTTTAAATTGATTTAAAATATTTAAAAATAAAATAATAAAAAAAAGTAAAAAATGGTAAATTATAGTAATGGTAAAATTTATAAAATTATTAATGATAATAATGAAATTATTTATATAGGTTCAACTACACAAACATTATGTAGAAGATATAATAGTCATCATCATAAAGCATCAAATTGTAAAATTATCTTAATTGAGAATTATAGTTGTAATTCAAAAGAAGAATTATGTAAAAGAGAACAAGAAGTTATAGAAGAACAAACTAATTTATTAAATCAAAGAAAGGCATATTGTAGTGAAGATAAAAATGAATATATAAAAAAATATAGGGAAGAAAATAAAACTATATTAGGTCAAAAACATAAAGAATATATACAAAATAATAAACAAAAAATTCAAGAATATAGAAAAAAAAAATATCAAGAAAATAAAGATAAAATGAATAAAAAAATTAATTGTGAAAAATGTGGGGCAGTTGTATCAATACAATATTTAAAACATCATCAAAAAAAAAATACTTGTATTACAAATTGTTTAAATTGATTTATGAGGTAAAAATATATAAAAAAAAATCTAATATATATATATATGGATTTAGAAAAAATTATAAAAGAACATAAACCGAATATTGGTGATAGTAGTTTAAAAGCATATATTAGTAATTTAAAAATATTACATAATTTAGTCAAGGGAAATAAAGATATTAAAAGTCTAAATTATTTATTAGATTATGATAAAATTATGAATTTAATAAAAGATAAAGCCCGCACTACAATTAAAAATTATTTAGTAGCAATTGTGGTAGCATTACAACATGATGAAGATTATGAAAAAGCACATAAAAAATATTACGCAAAAATGCTTGAATTACAAAACGAAGTAATAGATAATTATGAAAATCAAGAAAAAAACGATAAACAAGAAAAAAATTGGATAGAATACCCAGATATTTTAAAACTTCTAAAAAAGTTAAGGGGCGTTATTAGACCCTTATTAGAGAAAGCACCTATAAAATTAAAAGTTCAAGATAAAATATTAATACAACAAGTTTTATTACTTTATTTATATTCAGGCAAGTCGTTTCCACCAATCCGCAATGATTATGATAACATGAAAGTATATCGCAAAGACCCTAAAAGTGATACAGAAAATTATTTAGTATTAAATAAAACTAATAGTTATTTTGTATTGAATAAATTTAAAACTGATAAACGAGGACAACAAGTTATAAAATGGAGCGATAAATTATTAAAAGCATTAATTAACGACTGGTTAAATATTACTAAAAGTGATTATTTATTAATCAATCCAAGTGAAAATACACCTATGACGAGTAATGGTATAAGCAAAAATTTAGTCAAATTATTTCAAGCATATACAGAAAAAAATGTTTCAAGTAGTTTATTAAGGACTATTTATATTAGTCATAAATATAAGGAAGATAATTTAAGTTTAAAAGAAAAGAAGAAGTTAGGACAAGAGATGCTACATAGTTCTAAAATGGCAGACGAAGTGTATAATAAAATAGATTAAATACTTTATACTATATTTTTTTTTAATATATATTAATATATGTATAGTGAAATTAGTATTCTAATTGAACCAAATAATATTAAAACTACTAATGTCCCTAAACTAAATAATAGAGTAGGCAAAGTAGATAAGGGACAAAAACGCAGTATGACTGTGGTACTAAAAGGAATTAAAAATAATAAAAAAATTTTACCTGTGCCTGATATTAAAAACTTTATGTAAATTTAAAATATTATATAAAGTATATGATTTCTAATTTAATATATAATTATTTGTATCCAGACGATTTTGATTATGCCGTCAATCAAATTATATTTCTTGAAAAAAAAATATTAAATATTCAAAGTGAAGATATAAACGAAAGTAATAGACTTATGAAAATTAAAAAAGAGCAATTTTTAATAGATTGTATTAAATATAAATATAATATATAATATATATATATGCTTTGTGTAAAAAAAATAAAAACGAAAAGTAAAAAAAAGAAAATTAAATTAAATAAGGATATAGAACTTGAACATCCCGAGAAGAAAGAACCTTCAAATGATTTACAACCACCAATACCAACTAGATTTTTAAATTAATTATTTTAATATGTCTTCCATAGATTTTAAATCATCAACATCTATGTTAAAATCATAATTTTTATATAATTTTTCACGGTCATAGTCAAAAGTCGGGTAATAATTACCTTGAAGATTATATACTCGTTTTTCTAACATTTTAGAAATTCTTTCTTTGTCTGTAATTGGAACTTTTTTGTCTTCTGTAAATTCTTTAATATTATTTAAATGTGCGTCATGATATAATACATAAGTATAATCTCGTGTTTTTCTCATATCTTTAGCAATTTCACGAAGTGTGCGTGTTTTATTATAATCATCTAGATATGTTTTTCCCGAACTATCCATATTTATTCCTTCTTCACCATCACTTTTATATTGTTCTATTATTTCTTTTATTAAATCTTCAAAACCTATTCTAATATATCTTTCATCTAAATCTTTTAGTTCTACCCTTTTCTCACTTACAAGTTGTAAATTGTTGTAATAGATTTTTCTATCTATTTGTCCATTACCTTTTGGTCGTACTACACCTGCCTCTATTAATTTTTTTAAATTTAAAAATTGAACTATATATCCTAGATAAGGCTCACCGAACTGTTCTTCGTTGGGATTATATACTTTCTTTATCATTAAATAACCTTCGGGGTCGCCGTAAATAGGGTTCATATCTAATTGTTCTGCCTCATCTTTTTCTACATATTCACTTATATTTAATTTGATTTTCCTATAAAAAACATCAAATTCATCCCTATATGAGTATGGTGTTAGTATGTCCCTAGAAAAAATAGTGTATTTTTTTAAAAATTCTTCATATGCTTTTCTTGTATCGTTTTCTATATCAATTGTGTATCCCACGGATACGCGTTGGTCGCCTGGCAGGAGAGCTTTTTTTTTTTCTAATTTTATACCCTCCTCACCATTACTTTTATATTGTTTTATAACTTCTTTTATAATTCTATTAAAAGTTATTTCAGCATATTTATCAGTCATTTCGTCTAAATCTAAATCTTGATTTTTAATTTTTTTAGCAAATTTTTTATTTATTTCAAAATCTTCACTATCATCACTATCTAAATTACCCTCAATTACTTCTCGTAATAACAAATTTTCTAAACTCATGAATTTTACTATATATCCGTCTTCTTGTTTATCAATAACTTTAAAATATCCTTCGGGGTCGCCATAAACAGAATTGTCTAATCCAAACCCAACCCTCTTTATTTCTTCCATATCTATATACTCCTCTATATCTAGTTTAACTTTCCTATAATATTTTTTTAATTCTAAATCTTCTTTTTTAACAATAGTCGTCATATAATATATATATATTAAATAATTTATAAAAAATTATTCTGTATCACTTAAAAAATCATCCAGTTCTTTTTTTTTTTTTTTAATTTTATAATCTGTTTTTGTATTTTATCTATTTCACTATCAGTAGAAGGTTTTAAATTTTTCAAATATTTAATTTCTTTGCGAATTTCCTTATCTTGTTTTCTTGCCTGTTTGCTAGTCATAGTTTTAATTTCAGTCATACTTTTACTTTTAATTTTATTTCTAATATTACCGAGTATTTCCTTACCAAGATTTTTAGTGATTTTTTTATTTTCTTCTTTTTTATTTTCTTTATTTTTTTTATCTTGCGCTAATTTCATTTTGTTTTTTCTAATTTCTTCTTTTAAATCTGCGACTGTATCCTCTTGTTTATCTAATACTTCTTCTGCTTTTACTAATCGTTCTTCATTTTTTTTTAAAGTTAATCTATTATATTTCGCGTAGTCTTTATCGTTTGTTAAACAATATTTATATGGAATACCCATTCTATTTGTTTTAAAAAAACATTTGGCAGGGTCTATCTTTTTTCTATCACTTCTTATCATATAATAAATTATATTAAAAAAAAAATTTAGATAAAGTATTTATTTATCAATTTAAATTATTATTATAATTAATACAATAATAAGTCTGTAAGTGTTTCATATAATTTCTAAATTTAATTATTTTACCACATCTATAACATGTAATATTACGCTTACGCTTAATCAAATATATTGGATTAAACGCTGGTGAAATATTAATTACTTTAATACCCTTAAATCTTTGATATTTGTTTATCCATAACTGTTCGTATGCGGTTAAGTGTAATCTATCAACTACTTTATATTTTTTCAATTCTATTATTTTGAAATTTTCTAATTTATATTTTGTGAAATATGGATATATACTATAATTATGATAATTTCCCTCTATGAAATATTTGTATTGTTGTTCGTGTTTAGTCATACGCTTATCAAGTGTTTTTAATGTACTACCTATATAAAATATAGTTGGATTAGTTAAACATATTATCATATAGACAATACCAGTTTCATAATTCATATATATATAAAGTATTAAATTATTTTTAAGTAAATAGAATTATAAATAAAAAAAAATTTAAATTAATAGAAAATTTAATAATATTTTTTCTTATTTTATTTTTTTCTTGTTTATCTTAATTCTAAATTATCGTCTAAATTTAACAAATTTATTTGTGGTATAAAATGTTGTCTATTATGAATAATAATATTTTTATAATTTACAACATGACTTATACTTTTAGATTTTAATTTTTTTGAAAATATAAATTTATCAAATTTACCTTCAATACTTATTAAATTATGATTATACATTCTTTTTAATTCGTTATATAGATAATCATATTTTTTTTTATATCCTTCATTAGTTCCGTCCATATAAATAGTATTTGTATTACCACCAACTTCACTTCCACTTGTATCCTTATCAAATAACATATGATTAAAACAGAAGTTATGTTTTCCACTAATAATATAATCTATACTAATTAATACATCTTCGTTATATTTATGTTTAAATCTAAATTGTTTATGTGTTAATAATAACAGACTTGAATAATGTTTTTCATTTGGAACAATTATGGTTCTTGACCTACCATTTGTAGTAAAACCACTTAAATTATGACTACATACACCGATATTTTCATATGGTTTAATATATTGTTCTATACTACTAAATATTAAATCACTATATATTCTAATTTTTTGACCTTGATTATATCGTGTATAATAATTAATATTGTCGTCTAACATCCAACACCTATCATATCCTTCCTCTAACCAATAGTCTAATATAAAATTTCTTACTGGTGTTCCACCGAGATTTTTTAAATGGAAATCTTCACCAGTATCAATAATTCTCACAAATTTCTTATCTTGGTCTGTTAAATAATTATAATAATTACCTAAATACGCTTGATATTCACTCTTTTCAACAAATATATAATGTTTAATTTTACATTGTACTAAAAATTTACTCGTTTTATTAGATAAATACCTACCATAAGATAAAATACTAATAGGAAATTCAATAGGAAATGTATTAGTTGAATAATATGATAACGAATTATCTATTGTTGGAACAAAACCAGTTAATCTAACACTAATAGTATTTTCAGTTGAACTTCTCATATTCGCAATATTTTCACCAAATATATCAATCATTAAATTTTTTAAATATATATGGTCGTAATATTCTTTTTCATATTGGACTTTAACTATCCAACAATTATCATAATATCCCGCGGAATTATTAAATTCTAATATATTAAATTGGTATAGTTCAACATTATCTTCAAGTGTTCCATGTTCTTTTTTATTTATAAAAGGTTTCCCTAATAATTCTTCTAAATTTTCGGGTAGGGTTTGTTGGTCGGGTAAATATCTAATAAGAACATTATTATAAAGTTTTTCTTCGTCTTCTTGTGGTGTAGTCATTATATTATATTGTAAAATTTTTTTTATATAGTTTAAATGTATATATGTTATTGAGAATTATAAAATTTTCAATTTTAAAAATTTATTTACTGTTTTAACTGTAATACAGTAAATACAGTCAAAAAAAAATTTTAAGTAAAGTAAAATTTAAATTTATTTATTTATTTATAATTAATTAATTTCTTCATATCCAATAGACAAATTAGATAAAGTATAAGTATAATAACAAGTTCTATCTTCTGTAATTAGTCTATATCCTTGACGATTGAGAACAAAATGTTCTAATCTTTCTTGTAATTGAGTTATTTTAATTTGTCTTGGTTTATTAAAGTTGTCTATATATTTGACTACCTTATTACAGACTTTTACAATTTTAATACCGTCTAAATAAAAATCTTCTTGTTCGGGAAAAGTTAATTTCATACCACTCAACCACGAGGTAATTGGTAGAAAATATTTAGTATTATTATGTCTATCTATTTCTTGTTGTCTAATTTCTTCTGCAACAAGTGAATATCGTTCTACAGATTTTTCAAGATTAGTAATAACTTTTTTTATGGATTGTCCTACATATAACTCTACCTTTGACCTTAAATTCATATCCACTTCGGGACTAATAATTTTTAATTCCTTGTATTCGTTATAGTGATTATTAATTGTATTATTTAATATTTGTTGTGGGTCTATAAAACCCTCGGGAATATTATTAAAATACTTACTGAAATTTTGTGTTAGTTGAGGAATACTACTATACCTAAAGAAGTAGTCCAAATCCCAACTAATATGTTTAGTTTCGTTATAATTTTCAAGTAGTAGTATATTAATATCAAAATATTTTTCTATTTCACCTTCAACAATATCCAGTGGTAGAATATTAAACTTCTTAAAATATTTATATGGTAATTTTATAATATTAATTGTTTGATAAATCGTATCCAATATTTCTTGGTTCTCGTCAATACGAGTTTGAATACGCGCGAGTTCTTGAGTAGTCATAGTTTTCCGTTTAGTGTTATTGGAAGTTATAGAGCAATCAATTTAAAATTTTTATTTACTGTCCTACTGTATTACAGTATATACAGTTGCTTAAATTGATTGCGCTATAACTTCCAATAACACCAACGGAAACTATCATATGTCTTCTCTTCCTCATGAATGTTGGACACAACAACCTCGTTCAAGTAGGGTGGAACAAGATACTAAAATATATAATATTACTCAAGATTTAAGTAATAATGAAATATCACAATTATTCTTTGAATTACATTCTTGCCAGAAAAGGATTAATTGTATAGTTCAAAAATATAAAAATTATGTAATTTGTTTTCCAATAGACGAAATAGACGATAATATGAATATACAAATAGATAATACTTCTAACATTGAGATATACCGTACAATAGGCGAGGCGATAAGTGTATTACCAGTTTTTACCGTAAAAAATATTGAATTAGAAGAAATAATAGAAAAAATTGAACAACATATTAAGAAAATATAAATATTATTAATTTTAATTTTACTTTACTTAAATTTTTTTTTTGACTGTATTTACTGTATTACAGTTATAACAGTTTCTTAAATTGATTGCTCTATAATTCTCAATAACACTAAACGGAAATGTCCTCTAATCAAGAAATTCTTAATAATTTTATGAATAGTGTAGATTTAAATAAAGGTAAAGTATGTGAATTTATAATTCCTCACCCTCATATGTTAAGAAATGGAACTGATATAAATTTAGTGAATGGTAATAACGGTATTTGTTTAGATTATGGTAAGTTAAATAAAAGAACTTTTATAAAATTTCCGTCGTTTGATACACCAGATATATTAGTTAATGTTAATTTATGTGATATATTACCTACTTGGGAAAAATCTAATAGACTTGAATTAAAATTTAATAATAGAGAAGAACAATATTTATGTTGTATATTATTATCTTTTCTAATTAGAAGTCATATATCCTCTATATTTGAAGAACCAAATTTAAAAACTTATAAAAATGATACTGAAAAGTGGAAAAACGATATGTTTATACCAGAAAAAATTTCGGGATTAGAAACAATAAAAGCAATTAGAAATAGAAATAAAAAAAAATTTAAGAAAAACTTTAAAAATTGGAAAAAATATACTATGACTTCACAAGAAGATATAGAGGATTTTGTTATGGACGGTGATTTATATAGTGAAAAAAAATCCACAATTAGTTATTATGGGGACGATATAGAAGTTAATGAAGAAGCGTATAGAAAAATTTGTGAAGATAATAAAAAAAAGTATAACGAGTTTATATCAATAGATATGATTGCTGAAAAAGTAGGTTGGTGGTGAAGGATATGTTAAATAAATTTTAATTTAAATTTTAATTTTATTTTAATTAAATTTTTTTTTTGACTGTATTTACTGTATTACAGTTAAAACAGTTTCTTAAATTGATGTTTCTATAATTCTCAATAACACCAAACGGAAACTATCACTATGGGACAAAAGGCGAAAAATGCTGGTAAGAAGACTAATAAAACAAAACAACAAACACAAGAAGACCAAGAATTTCAAGATTATATGAAATCTATACCTACTATGATAAGAATTCCAACATATTCACAGTCCATACAAGAATTTAAAAGACAACATAAAGGAAATTTATTAAAAACATGTCAAAATATAAATTGTGGAAAAAAATATTATAAGGACACTAAAAAAACTTTTAAAGTTTGTAGTGGTTGTAATTGTGCGTATTATTGTTGTAAGGAATGCCAAAGAGAAGATTGGGTTAATCATAAAAAAAAATGTGGGTTTATTGGAATAGAACCAAATAATAAAACTATACCTAATAATCAAGATTTCCTAGTCGCAGTTAATATACATATGAATTTTAAAAAAGATAGTGAAATAAACAATAGTGGAAGATATTGGGTATGTGAAGAACAAGACGAAGATTGTTATTATTTAAGAAGTATTACAAAAGAAGTATTTGAAAGTAAATATCTTATATATATTAAGGATACTGATAAAGCAATTATATTTTATGAAGAACAGATTAAAACTCGTAGTATTTTTATATCACATTTAGACAAGGAATTTATGATTGCCTAAATTTTAAAAATTAGTAGATTATTAAATTTTAATAAAATAATTAAATTTTTTTTTGACTGTATTTACTGTATTACAGTTTTTAAAATTGATTGCGCTATTATTTTCGTTATATCAACAAGATTAAAATAAGACAAAGTAATATGTCTAACTTCAAGGACAGTCCTAAATATAACGCAGAGAAGAACGACTACTATACACAAAAGGTTATGTGGGAAAAAGTTTCGCATTTAATTCCAAAAGATAAAGTTATTTGGGAAAGTTGTATGCTGAATTCAAAAAGTAATTCAATTCAATACTGGAAAGAATTAGGATATGATTGTATTGGTGATACAACTTGGAATATGTTAAATTGTGATATTCCTAATTGTGATATAATAATTACAAATCCGCCATTTAAGACTGAATTAAAAAAAGATATATTAAAAAGATTGGTTGAGATTGATAAACCTTTTATGCTTGTTATGAATACTACTAATATATTCAGTAAATATATACGAGATATTTTCAAGGATAATATTAAGTATCTACAAATAGTAGTACCAAAAAGCAAAATAGTATTTGAAGAATATAATGAAGAAGAAGAAAAAATGATTAAATGCAAAAAAGCACCAAGTTTTTATTGTAGTTATATTTGCTATAAAATGGATATTCCCGCGGAGAACTTATGGTTAAAATAAAATATTCTTCTTACAAATTACTAATAATTATATTTACAATCCCTTATATTTATGTTTAACTAAACACTTATATTTATGAATATATGAAAAATTAAATTATTTTCAATTTTTTTTTAAGTTTTTACTAATACTTGTAGTAAGATATGTAATAGAAAATATTAAGAAAAAAAAAGATATAAAGTGAATAATAGATATTAAATATAAATTATAAATATAAATTATAAATTCATGAGTGAAATTTGAATTTCCCTTTTTTGAACTTTTTGATTTCCCTTTTTTTTACTAATAGTTTGTTAGACCTTATTAAGAGATTTACTAATTACGCTATTCAATTTCCATTTCACATCAGTTTTCCAAACAAGCACGAGCATAGGTATATATATATATATATAAAAATATATAAAATAATTAAAAGTGAAAGTGAAAAGTGAAATTAGTATATATATATATAGTATATATTAAGAGATTTACTAATAAAATACCATTTCACTCTTATTTTTAAAAAGTGAAATTGTGAAATTAAGTGAAGTGAAATATTTAATCACTATCATCTTCAACTATACATAATCCAATAATAACACCTTTCTTATTATTAATCATCTTTTGTCTATCATACTTATATCCTAATTGTTTCATCTTATCAATTAAATTTTTATTCTTCGCGAGTAATTCTAAATTATTTGATTGAGCGTATTTATTATATTGGTTTAGTAATAAATGTGAAGAACACATTTCATCCTTCTTTATTATTATTTGTTTTTCCTCACAAGCATATTCAAACCAATCACCGAAATCGTTATTCAAACCTAATATAACATCTTTTTCTTCTTTATATTCTTTGGGATATTCTGGTAATCCATTTATATATACATTATGAGCATATGATAATAATATATGTACTAATTCAGTTCTACACTTTATAATATCTTCTTTAAAATTTCTATTTTTTTTGAATTTTAAATTATCTATATCTTCTTCATCACCAAATATAGAATTAAATTGTAGATGTTTATATCTACGCTCAACACCTTTATCTTGTTTATCAAATTTAGGTGTATAGTTAGAAGTTATAAAAGGTTTTGCTTTTAATACTACACCTTCAGTTGTTCCAAACATAATCTCGTTAGAAATTTTATCACCGTCAGCAATTTCCTTAAACATTTGACTATCTATTGTTTTTTTCTCGTCAAATTCATTTAAATATAAAATTCTATATTTAGCAAAATCTAATATATATTTATGTTTTTTATCAAAATTACTTTCTAATACCTTAACATTTGATTTACCTACATATATAGGTAATATTTCCGTTAATGCCTCAATTAATTTTGACTTACCATTAGACGCAGATTGTCCTATAAGACAATACATATCTTCATATTTAGAAGGGTCGCCACATAAACCATATGCTAATATAGATAAATAATAATCTTTACAACTTTTATTCATATTACAAATTTTAGTAATTTCATCATGAATAAATTTAATATTGTTATTATCTATGTTTTCAATATAGTCAAAGTCTAATGTTTTACTTAAATAATAACTTGGTTGAATTTTTTTAGTAAATAGTTGGGTTTTAATATCATATATTCCGTTTTTAAAGGCAATCTTATATGGGTTATTATCTAATTTACTTTCAAATTCATCATCTGCTACAAATTCTGCCAAATTATCTTTGAACCTATTAATCCAACCAGTATGGTCTATTGTAAAATAATTTTTTTTATGTAATTCTATTTTCTTTTTATAACACTTAACTAATTCATCATCATCTATATCTTGTGATTTTTTTAATTCTACCTCTAAATCTTTTTTAAAATTATCTAATCCTTTTATTAATTTTGGATAAATATAAATATTTACTTTTTTAACTGTTTTCCATAAGTTATTAGTTGTATTTAATACTATCCATTCGTTATTACAATATTTAATATTTTTGAAAAATATTGGCCAAAAAGTTTTTGCTATATCATAAGTATTATCTATATTATTTAATTTAAATGGTGGTGTATCTACATCATTAAATAGGGTTTGATATGTATTATCATTTTTAAATTCTTGGTCTAAATTTTCTATAATATTATTTTCAGTTGAGGAAGGCATATTATTATTAATATAATTTTTTTCAATTTCAAAAGTCATTTATAAATATATATAGTAAAATATTTCTAAATACTTTTATGGATATATACAATATAAAGTAAAAAAAAAATGGTATATTTATGTTTAATCTTGGTTTAATTCTAATGTCTTAATATAGTGCAAGTGGTCTTCTGCGAATTTAATAGTTTTTAAATATTTAGCAAAAAATTTTAATTCTTCATCTGTTTTTGGTAATCTGCCTACTTTATGATTTTTTAAAAAATCTAATATTTCGGCAATCTTCTTACCGTGTTTAGAGATTTTAACAAAATCTAAATAGTCTTCACGAGTTATTTTAAATGGTAAAGTTTTTTTCCAATATCTAATTTTATTTCTAATATTAACATCTTCTTTAATAAAATCCTTTTGTTCTTCACTTGTAATATAACGCTGTAATTTACAATTATAATTGCGAGGAGGCATATTATTATTATATATTAAAATATTTTTAAATAGTTTTATACATAATAAGAAATATTTATTTAAAATTAAATTTAATTATATATATATGGATGATTTAATACCAAACGATATGCGAAAAATATTAAAGTGTGATTTGAAAAAATTTAAATCATATATGTTAGACGAAGACTATGAGCAATTTAAACAATATGACGAAGAAGCATTTTTTAGTTTATATATTGTATCAATATTAGATAATCCAAAAGTTTTAAAAAAAGTAAAAAAAATATGTGTTAATGGTGGAATTGACCCAAAAAACTTTAATATTTTTATTTATAATTCTATGAAATACTGCGATAAATTAAATAGAGGCATATGGTCATGGTACGAGATTGATAAATTAAATATACCATTTGAAGACATAAAGGCAACCACATTAACATATACTATACTTTAAATTATTTATTTCTTTTTTTTAATTTTCTTTTTAATACCCGCTTTTAATGCAGCTTTCGCTTTTTTGTTTTTTGCTAATCTTTTTTTCCTCATATCCAATAAATCAAAAGCAGATACTCTTTTTCCATTTGGTAGGATAAACATTTTTTCTTTCTGTACCCTAATATGTGGTGGGTCTTTCGCACTATCACTTGAAATAACTTTATCAACGGCTTTACCCGCTTTTACTACTCCTTTACCAACTTTATTCGCAGTTTTTTTAATCCAACTACCAAATCCCATAATATATATTTAATTAATATATTTTTATTTTTTTTAAAATAAATTTTTATTTTTTTTTCAAATGGATTTTATCTAATTTATATGCTTTTGATTTTGGATTAATACTCGCATAAACCCTCGCCATTGCCCATTGTTCGGGGGACTTAACACTTGGTCTAACTGATTGTGGATTAGTCTTATATGCCCCAACACCTTTATTATAAATAGTTTGTAATCCACTCAATTTATAATTAGTTTTTTTACTTATATCTTTTAAGGAGTGTCCTTTATCTTTTTTAAATTTATACTTTTCGTTATATAATTGTTTATATGTTTTTTTCATATAATATTTAAAATAAATTTTAATATAAATATTTATAATAAATATCTCTAAAAGACCTTTTAGTCAGTTTAACTGGTTTTGTTTTTTTTGGTTTAACTTTTTTTGGTTTAACTTTTTTTGGTGCTGTTTTAACTTTTTGTTTTTTAAATTCGTTCTTGCCGGTTCTAACCCAAATCCAAGGTTGTTCCATATTTTATATTAATTAAATATATTTTTATTATATAATATTTAAAATAAATTTTTAACTGGTTTTCCCGATTTTAAAACTGCTTTTGATAATTCTAATCTTTGTGCTTTTTTTAATCCTTGTCGCACAAAAGGTTTTTTAGGAATTTCTTTTAAAGGTTTTATTTTAACTAAACTTTCATCAAATTTGCCTTTTGTAAAAAACGGTTTTATAATAGGTTGTTTTGATATATCTTTACCTCTTTTGATTACGGTTTCTTTTACAACGCCTTTTGGTTTTGGTGTTGCTTTAAATAAATTTGTTGTTCTATTAATTAGTGATTGTCCTACACCTTGGGCCCCTTTAAATCCTCGTTTTAAACCTTTTACTAATGTTCCGCCTGAACCTTTTACACCTTTAATTAATTTAGGTAATCCCCCTTTAAGACCCTTAACTGTTGCTTTTACTGCTCCTCTTATAAAACTACCGAATGCCATATATATATTTAATTAATATATTTTATTTTTTTTTACCATTACCAACTAATTTTTTTGTTAAAGTATGCGCCTCATTAAAAGTATAACCCGACTTCATCATTTTTTTCATAGTAGTTATATGTTTTTTTGAATGGTGTTTAGAGTGTTCTTTGAATTTGTCCTTAATAGGCATTATAGTATAAACATTTCCATTTTTCTTTTTCATATAATTCATATTATAAAAAAAAATAAATCATAAAGTAAATTAAATAAAAATCATATCTTTATCTTTTGTAAAACTCATATAATATATATATATTTATAAAAATATTAAAAAAACCCAAAGTTAAAGTGAAATGTGAAATATATATAATATATTAGAAGCCAGATAATCGTGCCCTATCTCGCCAATCCATTGCTGGTTGTGCTGGTTGTGATTGTGCTTTTGGTTTTTTCTTATATACTACTTCTTCTTCACTATCACTATCAGTAATATAAAT
>VMHT01072528.1_pt1 | contig 14630 bp, 19 predicted proteins | sample 4693611 | NCBI WGS metagenome assembly VMHT01 (sample SAMN12280063, study PRJNA550983) | marine metagenome | isolation source: seawater sampled from same location over 5 years 0.02-0.2 micron viral filtrate | place: USA: collected off the coast of southern California halfway between the port... ... | reverse complement strand
CTAACGCAATAATTCGTATAGCATAAGGAGAAAATCCTTATGTCGGTAACCCGAACATTTACAGTAACAGTACAAAACGTTAGTGGTGACAATAAATATTTTATTGATGGAGTTCAACAAGACACAGTAGTTTTAGCAGAAGGCTACACTTATAAATTTGATCAATCGGACAGTTCTAATAACACTCACCCTTTTAGATTTTCAACAACATCTGATGGTACTCACAACAGTGGTAGTGAATATACAACAGGAGTTACAACTTCTGGAACAGCAGGTCAAACAGATGCTTATGTTCAAATAGCTGTAGCAGCTAGCGCACCACAACTTTATTACTATTGCACTAATCACCCAGGAATGGGTGGATCAGCTAATACAGTAGATGCAAGTACTTGGGGCGTTCTTACATGGAATCAAAATGGTTGGGGAAGTCAAGATGCTGCTGAAGTTACACTTACGGGTGTTTCTTCTACTTCAAATGTAGGATCAACCACAATTACAACAGAGATAAATAAAGGATGGGGACAAGATAGTTGGGGTGAAGAAAACTGGGGACAATCAGGTTTAGTTGTAACACTTACTGGTGTTGAAGCAACTACAGGTATTGGAGAAGATGTAAGTTGGGGTAAACAAACTTGGGGATCTGCAACAACTGGTTGGGGTGGTAAATATTTCTTAGTTCCTGAAGATGTAATGGGTTTAACAGGGTTAAGTGCAACATCGACTGTAGGAAGTCCTACAGCAATATCTGATCTTATATTAATTCCAACTGGTCAAAGTTCAACATCAACCGTAGGCTCTGCAAATATAAGTTTTGATATTATTGTAAATCCAACAGGAGTTTCTGCAACATCAGCAGTAGGAACAATAAATCCTGCAGATCAAGTAATGGGACTAACAGGATTAGGTTTAACTTCTAACTTTGGAACAATAAATATTTCTGGTGCTTCTCTTGTAACTTTAACAGGTTTGTCTATGACTTCTTCAACAGGAAATTTAACACCTGCAGATGTCATGGGATTAACAGGAGTAAGTGCAACTTCTACAGTTGGTTCATTCCCTACAGGAACACCTGCAGATGTCATGGGATTAACAGGTGTTTCAGCAACTGTTAGTGTAGGCAATGTAGCACCACTAGGTTATGAAGCTATTACAGGCACACAAAGTGCAGGATATAGTCCAGTCACGGGAACACAAAATGCAAATTATACAGCAGTAAATGCTGATAACTAATACAATATGTTATTGACAATAACTTTAAAACAAATTAAAAAAAGATACTAATTAGGAGTACAAAATTATGGCATCAACTTATACGGCTCTCGGTGTAGAATTAATGGCAACTGGTGAAAACGCCGGTACATGGGGAACAAAAACTAACACCAACTTAAATATTATTGAACAAATTTCTGGTGGTTTTACTACACAAGCAGTAACAGATTCTGGAACACCAACAGCTTTGACAGTTTCTGATGGATCAACTGGGGCTTCTATGTCTCACAGAATGATTGAACTTACAGGATCTATTTCTGGAGCTAGAGTTGTAACAATTCCTTTAGATGCACAAACTTTTTATTTTTTAAGAAATTCAACATCAGGTGCTTACACAGTACAATTTAAATATGCATCAGGTTCAGGAGACACTTTTACTTTTTCAGCAACAGATAAAGGTGATCAACTTGTATTTGCTACAGCAAATGATGGAGTTAACCCAGACATATATACTTTAGGTTTTGGTGATGGTGATGTAACTCTTACTGGAACACAAACTTTAACAAACAAAACTTTAACTAGTCCTGCAATAGGAACAAAAATTTCAGACACAAATGGAAATGAATTAATTAATCTTACTGCAACAGGATCAGCTGTTAATGAATTTACTTTAGCTAATGCAGCAACTGGAAATGGTCCAATTTTATCAGCAACAGGAGAAACTAATGTTGATATAAATTTAAACCCTAAAGGAACAGGTGTTCTTAAATCAGGAACAGCAGCAGTTCAAATTGCTGGTAAAGAAACTATGTGGGTTCCAGCTGCAGCTATGTATGGACCAACTACTAACCCTGCAGACGCAGCTCAAGTAGAAACAACAGCTACAAGACCAGATTTAAAAGTATTTGACTTTGATGCTAGTACACAACAATACACACAATTTACAGTGGCTATGCCTAAATCATGGAACGAAGGAACTTTAACTTATCAAGTTTATTGGTCTCCTTCTACTACTAACACAGGTGATGCTATTTTTGGATTACAAGCAGTTGCATGTGCCGATAGTGATACTATCGATGTTGCATATGGAACAGCGATAGAAGTTACAGACGCAGGTATAGGAACAGTAGAAGACCAACAAATTACATCTGAAAGTAGTGCAATGACAGTTGCAGGTTCTCCTGCAGCAGGCGAACAAACTTACTTTCAATTATTTAGAAAAGCTGCAGACGGTAGTGATACTTTTACCGGAGAATGTAGAGTTCTAGGTGTAAAAGTATTCTTTACTACTGACGCTGCTAACGACGCATAAGGAGAATAAAATATGTTTGGATATCAAGTTTTAGGATTTGGATCAGGCGGCGGTTCAGTTGTCTACGAAGTTAATTATTTAGTCGTTGCCGGAGGCGGAGGTGGCGGAGCCGGAGGTGGCGGCGGAGCCGGGGGTTTTAGAACTTCTGAAGATTCTGCTGTTATAGAATTAGAGGGAGGAGATCACACAATTACAGTCGGTACAGGTTCAGGACCTGTTCCAGGAAATGACTCTTGTCCAAGAGGAGGAAATTCAGTTTTTAGTACAATTACTTCAACCGGTGGCGGTGGAGGCGGTTATGGTAACCCCGAAGCTAATGGTGGAAGTGGTTCAGTTCAATATCCTTCTAAAACAGGTAACAATCCCCCAGTTAGTCCACCACAAGGAAACCCTGCTGGAACACAAATTAATTCTGGCGGCGGAGGAGCTGGCGGCAGTGGAGGAACATCTACTCCAGCCGGAGGAGCCGGTGGAGTTGGAAGAGATAGCTCTGTATCAGGATCTTCAGTAGAATACGCTGGCGGTGGAGGTGGCGGAGGTTACATTCCAAGTCCAGGACCAGGACCAGCACAAGACGGCGGTGGAAGCGGAGGTAGTAGAACAGCTTCAGGATCTAATGGAACCAACGGAAAAGGCGGCGGAGGCGGCGGAATGGGTTTTGATAGCTCTCCTCCAAATGGTACTGGCGGTTCAGGTGTTGTAATTGTTAGCGCTCCAGCGGCCGCAACTTTAACTGTTGCACCAGGAACAAATACTGTAGCAACTGCTCCAGGAGGACAAAAAGTAGCTACCTTTACAGTGTCGGGGACACTTACAGTAGAGTAATGGCATCATTTGCAAAATTAGACGAAAACAACGTAGTTACTCAAACTGTTAAAATTGGTAATGACGTACCAACATCGGATGGTCCTCTAGGTGAAAATGACATGCATGTTGATGGAGAAACTTATTGCACAAATCTTTTTAAAGGTGGAGTTTGGAAACAATGTTCTTCTACAAATGCATTTAGAAAACAAAATGCAGGAATAGGAGATACTTATGATGCTGTTAAAGATAAATTTATAAGACCACAACCATATGCTTCATGGATACTAGATTCTAATGATGATTGGCAAGCTCCAGTAACAAAACCAACAGATGAAAGTCTAGTGGTAAGTGATACTGTAATATTAAGATGGTGCTATTGGAGTGAAGAAAATTACAGATGGCAAAGCGAGAATGTTTTAGAAGACCCAATGACTTCTTATCACTGGGACACAAACACCAATACTTGGGAAATTAGTTAGTCTTTACTTTTTAGTTATTATCAGTTAAATATATATTCATAAGAAAGATTATGAATATAATAGATCTATTTCCGACCCCCATATGCGAAAAATATTTAGAGCCTTTATCTAAAACTACTTTACAAAATTTTTTTAAATATGAAACAAAACCAGATTGGGAGTTTAAAGTTTTACAAAGTAAAAATACTTACATTCTTGACGAAAAACCTTTTAAAAATTTAAAAAAACAAATTAATTCTTTTATTCAAGAATACGTTGATCAAATATTAAAACCTTCAAGTAATTTAAAATTTTATATTACACAATCTTGGTTAAACTACACGAATGAAAAACAAGTACACTATCCACACTCTCATCCTAACTCTATTATATCTGGCGTTTATTATATAAATGCAAATTCAAAGTTTGATTATATTAGATTTAAAAAAAATGTTTACGATCAAATTAAAGTATACCCTAAACAATTTAATAAATATAATTCAGATACTTGGTGGATACCTGCAGCTACAAATAAAATTATTTTGTTTCCTTCTTGTTTAATGCATGAAGTTGGTAATGTTGAAGAAACTTATGGTAAAAGAATAAGTCTAGCTTTTAACGTTTTTGCAAAAGGAGACTTTGGTTCAAGACAAACATTAACAGAATTAAAACTATGAACATATTAGGATTACAAAAAAATCATAACTCATCAGTTGCTTTATTTTGTGACTTTAAATTAGTTTATTATAATCAAGAAGAAAGACTATCTAAAATTAAAAACGATAGTTTTTTTCCCATACACACTTTAAATGAAATTAAAAAATTAAATATTAAAATAGATAAAGTAGTTGTTACAGGATATAACACTCACGATGCTCATCTTGTTTATGGTTATATGTACAAGATGGGTTTAATTGATTCTCCTTATGAAAATGCAGTTCATTATTATAAATCACATCATCTAAATCATGCAGTAAAAGCCATGTATTCTACTGATATGGATGAAGCAGTAATATTAGTAGCTGATGGTCGAGGTTCTAATTATATATTGGATAATGGTAAACAAGGACATGAAGTTTTTTCTGTGTACTTTGCAAGTATCGAACACGGGTTCGATTGTTTATATAAAAGATTACAAACTACTAGGGAAGGACATAAAGCAAAAGTAAGAGCTAATGAAATTTACGGTTTTGACTTTGTTATGGATGCAATTACATTAAAAGGATTTGAAAATTTTGATGTAGATCATAGACCTGTTTCCGGAGCTTTTTATAGTAGAATGACAAATCATTTGGGTTTTAAAACAAACGATGAAGGAAAACTTATGGGTTTACAAGCTTATGGAAAACCTAATAAAAAGATAAAAGAGATTTTATTGAAAGATGATTTATTTGTCTATAAAGATAAATATAACAAAGATATTAACTTTAATGTTAATGTTGAAAAATACCCAGAACTTTATTATCACAAAAAATTAGGATATAAACAAATTCATTATGACATAGCTTATGAAAGTCAAAAACAATTTGAGTATCAAATGATTAAAGTTTTAAATAGATATGCTAACAACGCAAAAAATATTATTATAACCGGTGGTTGTGCATTAAATGTTGTTTTTAACTATAGGTTAAAAAAATTTTTGCCTAAAGACATTAATCTTTATATTGATCCTTTATGTGGTGATGAAGGCAATAGTATTGGAGCTGCAATAACTTTTGGTAAATATTGTGGAACACGAAATAATTTTGATAATATTTATTTAGGACCTGAACCTGTTTACGATATAGAAAAAGGTAATGATAAAATAGAGACTGTAGTTGAACATTTAATTAATCAAAAAATTGTTGGTTTATATCAAGGTAAAGCCGAAGCAGGACCTAGGGCTTTAGGAAATAGATCTTTGTTACTAGATCCTAGGATTAAAAATGGTAAAGACATAATGAACAAAGTTAAAAATAGAGAATGGTTTAGACCCTTTGGTGCATCTATTTTAGAAGAGGAAGCACATAAATGGTTTGACATGGCCGGATTAAAAGAATCTCCGTATATGTTATATGCTGTTGAAGCTAAAGAAGGTGTTAAAGATAAAATCCCTGCAGTGATACATGTGGATAACACGTGTAGAATACAAACAGTTAATGAAAAACAAAACCCGGTATTATATAAATTATTAAAATTATTTAATAAAAAAACAGGGATGCCTATATTAATGAACACTTCTTTTAATTTAGCAGGGGAACCATTAGTAGAATCTCCTAAAGATGCCATAGAAACTTTTAATGAATCAGATATAGATTATATATATTTTGCAGACATAGAAAGGATTTATCAATAATGCATTTAAAACATAACGTATGGTTTTTTAAAAATGTTTTAGATAAAACATGGTGTGATAATATAATAAAAACATACAAACCTAGGGCTACTAAAAAAGGTAAAATTGGTGGGGATGGCGTAAAACAAAAAGCTATTGCAAATAAAAAACGTAGAAATTCTTCTATAGAATGGGTGTTTGATAAAGAAGTTTATAAAAAATTAAATCCCTATCTTCATATGGCAAATAAAAATGCGGGTTGGAATTTTGAAGTTAGCTGGAATGAAGACATTCAATTTACTAAATATGAAAAAGGACAATATTATAATTGGCATATGGATTCGTTTTATCAACCTTTTAAAAATCATAAATTTTCACAATATGAAGGAAAAATAAGAAAAATATCTTGTAGTGTTTTATTAAATGACCCTAAAGAATATAGTGGGGGTGATTTAGAAATAGGTTACAATAACAACGTTGAAACACCTTTGGAAAAAAATAAATCAAATATGAATCAATGTAATTTAGGACAAGGTTCTATTATTTTTTTTCCTGGATTTGTATGGCATCGTGTTACACCTATAACAAAAGGAACAAGGTATAGTTTAGTAATGTGGACAGTAGGAAAACCTTATGTTTAATAAAAATAAATATCAAATATGTAGAAATATAATTAGTAAAGAACTAGCTAATTTTTTATTTAATTATTTAAGAATGAAAAAACAAACTTTTTATTCTTTAAAAAGATTAAACATAAATAATAAACTGTTGGGTTTTGATGGTGACGAGCAAGCACCTGGAAGCTATTCTTGTTATTCAGATATTGCTATGGAAACATTATTAGCAGCTACTAATGAAACGCTAGAAAAAAAAACAAAGCTTAAGTTATCTCCTACCTACACATACACTAGGTTATATAAAAATGGAGACATTTTAAAAAAACACAAAGATAGATTTAGTTGTGAAATCTCCGGCACTTTAAATTTAGGTGGTGACATGTGGCCCATATATCTAGAAAATACTAAAGGAAAAGAAATTAAAGTTGAATTAAATGCAGGAGATGCATTATTATATTCTGGAACTATTCTACCTCATTGGAGAAAACCTTTTGAAGGTTATATGTGTGGTCAAGTATTTTTACACTACAACAATAAAGCAACAAAAGGTTGGGATAAAAATCTTTATGACGATAGACCTCATTTGGGATATCCATTTAAAAGAGAAACAACATGATAAAAATTTTAGATAATTTTGTACCTTTAAATATACAAAATAAATATATTGAATTATTAGACAGTGAAGAAATTGCATGGTTTTATACAGATAATATTATTCATCAGAAAGAAAATAGAAAATTTATTAATCCAAACATAACTAAAACATTTGCACATATTCATACCCTATATAATGAAAAAGGAATAAACTCTGATTACTATAATTTGTTTTCAACCATATTGAATTTTTTTGTTATTAAAGAAAAAGTAAAAATAAAAGACATGATAAGAGTTAGAATAAGAAGAACGTTTAGAATTAAAAATCATTCTAAAGAAAAATACAACGTACCTCACATAGATGTTAAAGATCATTTGCCTTACAAAACTTTGTTATACTATGTAGATGATTCTGATGGCGACAGTGTTTTTTTTAAAAATAAAATATCTGATGAAATATTATTAGATGCCGATGCTGTGGTAAATAAAAGAATATCTCCTAAACAAGGAAGAGCTATATATTTTGATGGCGGTATATATCACTCAGGAAATTGCCCTATTGATTTTAGTAAAAGAACTGTTATAAATTTTGACTTTACAGTATGAAAGATTTTATAAAAAAACATTTAACTAACGTTAAACAGGCTACTAAAAAACAAAAAGAAAAAGAACTTTGGGATGTAGTTGGTATATTAAAAAACAGATTAAATGAAAAATTAAAATACGATCTTAGGCCGTATCAGATGGATGACGAAGGTCGAGATGTAAAACCACTAACCAATAAATCTAAAGCAGATAAAATTGTTTTCGAACAAAAAGATAAATGGGTTATTGTTGAAGCAGCAGAGTTGCATAGTTTTATTATCACACACAGGTTAAAAGAAATTAATCTAGATGAAATTATTGATGCGTTAGAATGGAATATAAATATAAACAAATAAAAAATTTTCTTGATCAAGACACCTTTAACAAAATTAAAGAAATAATATTATCTAATACTTTTCCTTGGTTTTTTAATGAGTCTCAAACTTCAGGTAAAAATGATAGTTTTTTTATGGGACATAACTTTTATCATGACCATCAAAAAAATTCTATTTATTACGACACAATCATAACACCTATAATTAAAAAACTTAAAGTTAATATGATAAATGAAATAAGAGCTAATTTATTATTTAAAACTAAAAAACATACACAATCAGAGTTTCATGTCGACAAAGAGTTTTTTTGCAATACAGCTATATTTTACATAAATAAAAATAACGGCTATACTTTATTAAAAGATAAAACTAAAATTGCGGTAGAAGAAAATAAACTATTAATTATAGATACAAAAACATACCATGCTGCAGTAACTGCAACAGATACAGACAGAAGGATTGTAATAAACTTTAACTATTTATGATAACTTATGAACAACACATGTTTGGTCCTTTGTTGTATAAGACACAACTAAACACACAAGACTTATCTAAAGTAGAAAAACTTTGTAGTAAAAAAAATAAAGACGCTAGAGATATTTTAGCTGGAGTTATTAAAAGTGAACACGTTATTGATGAAAAAAAATATGCAAAAATTGTTGAACCTTATTTCCAACCTTTTCAAAAAAGGTTTCATTTCTGGTACAACAGGCAATTATTAAAATTACAATGTAATTCAGCATGGGTAAATTATATGAAAAAAAATGAATCTAATCCTCCACACCATCATATAAACTGTGATCTATCTAGTGTTCTATATTTACAAATACCTTCTGCATTAAAAAAAGAAAACAAAAAGTACATAGGAAAATCTTCAGGTCCTGGATCTATAATTTTTTCGTATGGAGAATATAGAGACTACAACATTGATCAACAAAAATTTTTACCTAACAAAGGAGATTTTTTTATATTTCCTTATAACTTAAAACATTACGTATGTCCTTTTACAAGTAACGGAGAAAGAATATCTGTGTCAGCTAATTTTAAAATAATATGAAAAATTTAAAAAGTTATATACTTCATTTAAATAAATGGATTCCTAAAAATATTTTAAATGTTACTATTAAAGAGTTAACAAAAGAAAAAAATTGGGAACAACATCAGTGGTCTTATTCAAAAGAATTTAAGAAACAATCTAAAAATGGTAATAAAGAATTAGATGTTTGTAATGGAAATAGTTTAACACATCTTAAAGATTTACATCATTTAACTTGGAAAGCTTTAGAAAAATATATTCTTATTGATAAAATAGGGGGAGAAATTTTTAATGGTTGGAACGGTTTTAGTAAAATTAGATTTAATAGATATAAAAAAAACCAAATAATGTCTAAGCATTGTGACCATATACATAGTTTGTTTACAGGAGAAATTAGAGGTATCCCCATACTAAGTATTATAGGAGTTTTAAATGATGATTATACAGGAGGAGATTTGATTATGTTTAATGACTATAAAATAAAACTTAAAGCTGGGGACTTAATTATATTTCCATCACTTTTTATGTACCCGCATTTAATTAAACCTATAAAAAAAGGAACAAGATACTCATTTGTATCTTGGTGTTATTAATGAAAAAAATAATATTAGAGTCCTATGGATTTCAAGACAGGTTTAAACACCATAATTTAATTCAAGATCAATTAATTAATTTTATAAACAAAGCTGCAAATGATTTTGATTGTCATCCTAAAGATAAAATTGATTATTTAGATTGGCAAAAAAGCACAGATATGGATAGAGAATGGGTGAGGTTTATAAAACCTTTACTAGAAAAACATTTTTTAAAATGCATTAAAAATTTAAAGTTAAACACTGTGCATATTAGAAACCTATGGTTTCAAAAATATAAAAAAAACGGAGTGCATAACTGGCATATACATAGTAACAATTATACAGGAGTATATTATTTACAATTTCCAAAAGGTGCTACGAAAACACAGTTAGTCAACAAACAAAAAATATTAGAGATAGATGCTAAAGAAGGGGACATAATTATTTTTCCTAGTTTTGTGGTGCACAGATCACCTAAAATAACTGAAGATATAGAAAAAATTATTATATCATTTAACCTAGATTTTGATACACTTGAGGAAGATTATAAAGTATGAAATTTGCATTAAGAATTGAAAAAGAAATAAAGAGATCAACCTGCCTCTATGGTTTTGACTTTGATAATTTTGACGGAACAGATTTTATAGAAATAATAGATGATGTGTTAAAGAATAATAATGAATGGAATTACAAGAGCAATGTTAAAGGAAAAAGAACAGAAAATATTTTTTTAGAAAATCCTAGTTTTAAAGCTATTATGACAGCCAGTAAAGATTATTTGTCTGCATTTACAGGTTTATTAAATCCAGAGTATACGTTATCAGACGCTTACGGCATTAGACTTGATCGCGGAGATTGGACTGCAAATCACAGGCATGGACAGGCTAATGTTTCAGGTATACTTTATTTAACTAGTAGCAATCAAAAATTATTTTTTCCTGAACTTAAACTTCATGTTAAACCTGAACCAGGTAGAATTTTATTTTGGGACAGTTTATTAAGACATGAATCTAAACCTAATCTTGAAGACAAACCAAAACATGCTATAGTCTTTAATTTACACTATGCTGCAGGCCAATATTTAGAGTATATTTCTTAAAATAAAAATAGATTGAATTACTCTATAATCTAATATAATAGCTAATAAACAGGATTTTATATGCTACAAAAACTAGGTTTTTTACCAGGATTTAATAAACAAGTTACACCCACCGGAGCTGAATCACAATGGACAGGAGGTGAAAATGTACGTTTTAGATATGGTACACCTGAAAAAATAGGTGGTTGGTCTCAATTAGGTGATAGTAAATTAACTGGTGCGGCTAGAGGTTTGCATCACATGGTTAATAAAACAGGTATTAAATATTCTTTAATAGGAACTAATAGAATTTTATACGTTTACACAGGAGGAGTATACTATGATATACATCCTTTAACTAATCCATCAGGCACAGCTCTCACAAATGCTTTTAGCACAAGTAATGGATCACCTACCGTAACTCTTACTTTTCCATCAGCACATAATTTTGAACCAGGTGATATAATTTTATTTGGTGACACAACTACTTTTAGTGCTATTACAGGTTCAAACTTTGGTGCTGCAGATTTTTGTGATAAAAAATTTATGGTAACATCAACACCAACAGGAACTACATTAACTATTACAATGCCTGGAAATGAAGGAGGAGCAGGAGCAACTACTTCTGGAGGCATAACTTATTTTCAATATTATCACGTAGGACCAGCTGAACAGGTTGGAGTCTTTGGTTATGGTATATCTCAGTGGGGTGGTACTGTTACAAATCCACAAACTACTACATTGAATGGAGTATTAAATGCCGACTCTGCTGGAACTGGTGGTTCAGGGACCACGATTAATGTAGCAAGTACCACAGGTTTTCCAAGTTCAGGAACAAATTTTATACAAGTAGATAACGAAGAAATATCTTACACAGGAATTACAGCTACAAGTTTTACTGGAATTACTAGAAATGTTAGAGGCACAACAAACGCTTCTCACAGTAATGGTGCAACAGTTACTAACTTTAGTGCTTACTCAGCCTGGGGTCAAGCAGCATCGACCACGGATAAAGTTGAAGAACCCGGTATGTGGTCTATAGATAATTTAGGTAGCACAGCCATTGCTTTAATATTTAATGGTGAGTGTTTTGAATGGAATTCAGATTTAACTAATGCTGTAACAACAAGAGCAACTATTATATCTGGTGCACCTACAGCGTCTAGAGATATGTTAGTATCTACTCCTGATCGTCACTTAGTATTTTTTGGAACAGAAACAACTATTGGTGATAAAACAACACAAGATGATATGTTTATAAGATTCTCATCTCAAGAAAATATAAATGATTATACACCTACAGCAACTAATAGTGCTGGTACACAAAGACTGGCCGCCGGATCACGAATCATGGGTGCTAAACTTGGTAGAAATGCACTTTACGTTTGGACAGACACGGCTTTATTTACCATGCGTTTTGTAGGAACTCCTTTTACTTTTGCCTTTGAACAAGTCGGAACTAACTGTGGATTAATAGGTAAGAACGCTGCTGTTGAAGTTGATGGTGCTGCGTACTGGATGTCTGACAATGGTTTCTTTAGATACACAGGTAAGTTAGAATCTATGGACTGTTTAGTCGAAGACTATGTTTATGATAATTTAAATACAACATCTAATCAAATGGTTTATGCAGGTATTAATAATTTGTTTGGAGAAGTTACATGGTTTTATCCTGAAGCAAACTCAAATGTAAATACACAGTCAGTTACTTATAGTTATCTAGACTCAACTGCTAAACGACCTATATGGTTTGTTAATGCAAGTTCTTTATTTATTAGAACAACTTGGATTGATTCTGCTGTATTTGGATTACCACATGCTACTCAATACGATGCAGGAACAGATACATCTTTTGATGTAACAGGAAACACAGAAGGAATTTCATATTACTATGAACATGAAACAGGAGTTAATCAAGTAAGACTTGGAGTAACAACAGCTATTCCAGCTAATATTACTTCTGGAGATTATGATATTACACAAAAAGTTATTAGAGGAGCTGCAACTAATTTAGGAGACTTAAGAGGTGATGGTGAAAATATTATGCGAGTAAGTAGAATTATACCTGATTTTATTTCTCAAGCGGGTAACACTATTATACAATTAGATTTGAGAAACTATCCTAATAATACAGCAGCTAGTTCATCATTAGGTCCATTTACTGTAACATCTGGAACTGAAAAAATAGACACACGTGCAAGAGCAAGAGCTATCGCTCTTACAATATCCAATACTGCAGTAGATACTAGTTGGAAATTAGGGACTTTTAGGTTAGATATACAAACTGGAGGAAGAAGATAATGTCAATTACAAGATTACAACAAGCTAGACAGATGTACGCAACAGGCCAAAGAGTTGCTAAAACTTTAGATGGTTCAAGACCAGGTTATCGTGGTTCTGATATGGCAACTGTTGGAACTAGCAGTAGAGCTGCAAATACTAGTGCTAAAAATACAAGCGGTGCTGATTATGGCGGAGGTAATCAAGGTGGCGGTGGTAGTGGACCAGATGGTCAGGGTAATGATTACTCAAGTATGACTGGTCAAGATATTAAAGATGCAAGAAGAGCTTTTGAAGTAGGTGTTGCAGGTGGTCTTGCTAAAGATCAAGTTACAGGACCAGGAATAGGTCCATATCAACCTGGAACATATAGTTCTTTTCTATATAATAGACCTAAAGTAAACATTCCTAATTTTGGTCTTTCAGGTATGTTTTTAAATTTATTTAATAAAGGTGTAAATTCACCACTACAACAATTTTCTGATTTTAATGCTTCAAAAAATAGACCTTATTTTATGAATGAAGTAGTAAGAGCGGGTAAAATTAAAGGTTTAAATTATGGAACTGTTTCTGAAATGACTAATGAAGAACTAGAATCAGCTTACAAAAATTATATGAAAGAAAGAGGATCTGGAAATATAGATGCTTATGGTAATCCTATTGGTGGTAGAGATGACAATAGAGGTATTGCAACTCTTTATAACAATAATATGTTTGATGATGTTAATAATGTTGTGGATGAAAATATACAAGTAGCAAGCGATCCATTTACTTCAAGATACTTACAGAATCAACCTACTGATATTAGAGAAGCAATTGAATCAAGAATGCAAAATTATTACACAATATAATGGCAAAGATAGTACAAACATTAACTAGAGCAAGTTCAGAGTATGAAGAAGATGTGGCACAGTCTTTGGTTAGAGATTTAGATGCAGTGTTAGAAAAATTAAACACTACATTTCAAGAAGAATTAAAACAGGAAATAGAAGCTAGAAGTTTCTTTTTAGATTAATGGCGACAGTAAATCAGTATAAATTTGTAGGCATAGATAATAGCACTAGTGGTGCTGCGTTAACCCCGTTTGGATCTGGTAATCCTTTAGTTAGTGAAACATATTTAATTAAATCTATATTAGTTACATCAGCTGGAACACCAACAGTGACTATTACAAACAATAGTATTACCGCTATTAAATCAGCTGCTTTATCAGCAAATGTTACAACAGAATTATTAACCCAACCGCTAATAGTAGAAGGTGGAAAAACTTTTACGGTACTATCAAGTAGCTCTGATTCATTTGATGTAGCAATTAGCTATCTAAATATTAAGAAAGAGGTAACAACATAATGGATGAAATAAAAATGCTAACACCAGAAAAGATAATAACGACAATAAAAAACAAAAAAACAGGTGAAGTATATAAGACT
>VMHT01032142.1_pt1 | contig 14630 bp, 13 predicted proteins | sample 4693611 | NCBI WGS metagenome assembly VMHT01 (sample SAMN12280063, study PRJNA550983) | marine metagenome | isolation source: seawater sampled from same location over 5 years 0.02-0.2 micron viral filtrate | place: USA: collected off the coast of southern California halfway between the port... ... | reverse complement strand
TTTGAGGTGATGTTAATGTTTTATTAGTCATTGTTTGAGTAGATGTTAATAATGCGATTGATGATGTATCAGATAAATCTGTTGATGCAATTGTAATTGCAGCACTACCGTCAAATGCTTGACCTGCAATATTTCTTGCAGTTGTTAAAGTTGCAGCTGAACCTGTTGTATTTTGGTTAAGTGTTCCTACTGTAAAGTCTAATGTATTATCGCTATCATCGTAAGAAACTGTAATACCACTTTCTGTATTTGATGAAACCATTGCACCGACTGTATCAGAAATAACCTCTGCTAAAGTAGTACCACCAATTGTTAATGCGTCTGTTTCTAAAGTACCATCTACATCTACATCACCTGATATATCTAAATCTGCCGCAACAGCAGTACCAGTCATAGTTGGTGCTGTAAGAGTTTTATTTGTTAATGTATCTGTAGTATCTTTTAATACAACTGTACCAGTAGCATTTGGTAAAGTAATTGTTCTATCACCATCTGGGTCTTCAACTGTTAATGTTGTTTCATGTGCGTTTGCAGTTCCACCTTCAAATGTTAAAGTTAAACCTGTGTTTAAAAATAATCCTGTACTATCAAGTGTCGCTGCCAAAGTAGATGAACCTGCCTTCATTGTAAATAATTCTAATTTACCATCCTCTGTTCCGTCTGTGACATCTAACGCTCTTGATCTTATTTTACTATAAGTGACTGCCTCATCAGCAGAGTTTTCACCTTTGAATACTAATGCACCTAAAACATCTTCATCAGCTGGACTTGCAGAGTTTCTTTTAATAACAATATCTGGTCCCTCGCCTGCGCCATCGTCTGTACCTGAAACTGTCATTACATTGCTTACACCTGTGCTTGTAAATACACCAGAAGAACCTGTGATTTGTGCAGCTTGAAAATCTGCTTTAGTATGTGAAATATTTCCTGTTGAGCTTGCAGTTGCCGTTGTTGTTCCAACTACAAACTGATCTGCTGATTCATCCCACATAACAACAGCGTTGTCACCAGTAGAACCTCTTTCAATAATGATACCACTATCATTAGCATTTGAAGAAGCGCCACTATTTAATTCTAGTAAGTTATCGTCTATTGTTGTATTTGTTGAGTTTACAGTAGTTGTAGAACCATTTACAGTAAAGTCCCCTGTAATTATTAAATTTTGAGAAAGTGTGACATTACCAGAAGAGTCAATAGCAATAGCATCTGCATCACTTGTATGTCCAATGTTTGCACCATTAATTATAATGTTATCAACAGTTAATGTTGATAGTGTTCCTAGTGAAGTAATATTTGTTTGAGCCGCAGTTGTTAAAGTTATGTCTGCAACATATGTTTTAATTCTAGATGCAAGCATAGATTTTTCAGTTCCACCTGCACCATCATCTACAATAAACAAATCAGCATCAACCAGAGCTGCGCCCATTTCACTTGCACCATCAATATCTAATGCACCTATATCTACTTTACCAGCAGTTGATATTGTTGCAAGTTTACTATCTGCGATTGCAGCTGAGGCATTAACATCTGCGTTTACAATAACTCCACTACCAATAGCAGCAGTTCCACTAGAAATTGTTATATCACCAGATATACCTGCTTGTATATAAGTTGCAACTCTTGACATTGCAGTTTTTCTGTTTGTTCCACCTGCACCATCATCTACTATTAATAAATCTGCATCTGCTAAAGCAGCACCAATATCACTTCCACCATCAATGTTGATAGTTGTAATGTCACCATCGTATCCACCAATGTATGATTTTAATTGTGATGCAGTAATTCTTTTTTCTGTTCCACCATCTGAGATTGCAAGTAAGTCACCATCAACGACAGTGATACTTGTTCCGTCTGTCATTCCGTCAATATTAAGGACTGCTTCTACATTTCCAAACTCTAACGCACTAGCACCAGAGTTTACTTTTAATACCTGACCTGCTGATCCAATAGATAAAGAAGCACCTGTACCTCCATGTGTTAATGCTACAAATTCGCCTGATTGAAACTCAGCAAGACCTGTTGCATTATTACTGCCATCGAAGACTGTTCTTATTGGTGTTTTTGCGCTCATACTACTATTTATCCTTAAAACTCAAATAATTGAGTTGCATTTGAGGAAGATAAACTACTTCCATTTGCTTTTGTAAAAGTGTCTTTATATACTAAAGTTCTACCACTAGACGCTTTAAATCTTAATTTTTTCACAGGGGTTGTTAATCCACCCGCAGCTGTAAAGAATGGAACCAGTCTTATTGGTGCTCCCTCTTCATTTGTTATTGCAAGAAAATTATCATCTGCATCTGTAAGACGATCTTGACTTGCTTTAATTTTTGCACTACCTATAAATATTGTATCACCAGACAAATGTAAGTCTGCCCACTTTTTAGATGATGAACCTAAATCTCTTGTACCATCAGCATCAGGTATTATGTCTTGAGCAACTGCTGATAAATCAACAGAACCTCCACCACCACTACTTGAAACAGAAGTAATTGTTCCACTAATATTAATATATAATTGATTGTTAGATGTATTTAGACCTATCTCACCACTCTCTAAGTCTGAAGTACTTGGTACGCCTGAAATTCTTTTTATCTTAATCTTTAATGACATTAATTACCATCCACTTGATCTGTAAATTCTAGTTTACCCGATGTTGAGTTATATACCAAAAATTTTCCATTACCAAGTGATGATGTATCAATGTCGTCCAAGTCAAGAAGGTTCACAGCACCACCACCGCCAATAGTTGACATTTGATGCGTGACCAGTTTTCTAAAGTGATTAAATTGTTCTTTTAATTGTGTTAATTCATTTTGTTCTTTTTGCTCAGGCATATACTGTTTCATTTTCTGAGCAAGTTCTCTTTGATTTATTGTTTCTTCAAATTTGTCTAATCTATTAAAGAAAGTTTTTAGTACATCAATTCTTTGTATGTTTGCTTGTTCATTTATCATTGGTGGTTGTACAACTTGTCTTTCTCTTTCAACTTCTTTATTTGCTTTATCTAAAATATCTTTTGTATCCCCACCATCAAATATTATTGGTTGAGTAGGGTCACCTACTATCCAACCATCAGATTTATCTTTCTTTGGGTCTACCTGAGTTGGATAATGAGTATAATCTTCTTTATTCATTTCTTTAGTTTTCTTTTTCATCTTTTCGATGAATGATCTATATACAGCTGCCTCTGCTTTTTTACCCATTACTTTTGCTCTTTGTTCCATTGCAATAGCAGCTTGAATTTTATGTGCATGTGTTTTACTAGAGTTTTCTATTTTACTAACACTTGCTTTTGCAGTTTCAACATCTTTAAATCCTAGACCATGTATAGTTCCTTTTGGATTTTCATCTGTGTATAAATCAGAGTGTTTATCTGAACCTGCAGGTTGACCTTTCTTTCTAGCTATTCTAGGTGCTTCATTTAAATAATCACCATAGTCATCTTTGTTCATAACTAGAAACATTTTTTCTGCAAGTAAATTACCAGCAACATAATCTGCTAGATAATGAAATCCTGCTTTTACTCTTCCCATACCACATTCTTTTGCAGCTTCTATAATACCTTTTTCATGTTTTGGAAACTTAGCAGAAACATATAAACCAACTAACATTGATTGACACGCATGACCACTAGGATATGCAGGTGTATTATTAGTTGTACTAGACATTGGTTTGATTGATGGGTCAATTCTATGTGGTCTAGAAACATTAAACATTTCTTTAAAATATTTTATTGTTGGTTTTGCTTGTTGAACAATATCTTCCATTTCATTATCATGAAATCCTAATCCATGTTTTTTACAATACATATCTATCGCATAGAAAGCATGTTCATCATGATCATTAATTGATTGTTCATCGTCTGAAGTTCTATTTGCAATAATAGTTTTTAACTTGTCTGCTTCTTTTTCTAAGTCTGCAGGTGGATTGGGTAATGTAATTCGTTCATATAATTTTTTTGGAAAAAAGTCAAACTCTTCAGAAACCTTAGGGGCTTCAATAATAGGCGATACAGATTTTGCCTCAGAAATTATGGCAAAGAAATCTCCAAGAGATTTATTAACATCTATCTTAGGTGCTAATCTTTTCTCTTTATCTTCCTTGATCTTTTGAACCTTTGACGATTCAGCAGATACAAGAGACATGAATTGACTTAGTTCTTCCACTGCTTAACCTTTCATTAAATCTGATACAGATTTTGTACTCCAAAATTTACATGACCAGTATCTTGCTTTATACTTAGGACCTGGGTTGTCACAATTATGTCTTGCTCTAAAGCTCTTTCTTCTTTCTGGGTCATCCCTTTTAATGTCCATATTTGGGTCACCAAATTCTACTTTGACAACATTACCTTTATCGTTTTTTACATATACTTTTGTTTTCTTTACATCGCCTGGCATAGGGTTATTAAGTTTTACTTTTCTACCTTGATACTCAGCGTCTTCTTCTATTTCACCCCAAGCATTAGAAACTTGATATTCTTTGAATGATAGTTGTTCACCTTTTGCTCTTTTGATTGCATCAGCTGAAGGTGCTCCCTTGTCACCTTTCTTTCTCATCTTCTCACCAGAACCTTGTTTAATTCTTTGTCTCTTCTTATGAATGTTTGCCCATAGACTTTCATCTACTGTTTCTTCTTCGCAAGGTTCACAACAAGACGCACCAATTTTTTCTAACATTGCATCATGAGTTTCATTTAGTTTCCACCACCAATCATCGTTGTGTCTCATTGCATATTCAAATCTAGTGTCTTCAGAAACAAACCATTCATCAATATTTTCTTTATTAATCTTTTTCTTTTCGCCTGGTGTAATATCTCTTGCGTGATCAGCATATTCATTTGGATATGAGTATGATTCACCTTTAACTTTTTTTGCTAAGTCTTTATCTGCTCCACCCCAAGTTCCACTTGATTTAGTAATGAAAGAGTTTACTCTAGCAAACGCCCACTGTTGTGGTGTTGTACCAGGTCTGTGACCTGTTTTCCATGCGGCCATACCTCTGTCATATACTTTTTTCAAAACACTATAAGGCATACCTGACTTATCTGCTTTCTTAACTAGTCCTTCAACTTTTTCATTTAATTTATCTATTGATTCTTTACCAAACATCTGTTGATACTTTTTAGTATGTTTAGATGGTTTAGTTGTTCCACCTGCATCGCCAGGTGCTGGTTTATAATTTTTATCCATATCGTCATTTTTCTTTCCATATTTTGCAAAGTGTCTTGCCCTTGCTTGTTTTGTAGCTTTCGACATCTTATCACCTTCGGCATCTTTTGCATAATACTTAGCAGGTTGTGTACCTTCTCTATCTTTAATGTCTTTATCTTGTTTTACTTTATCTTCGTTAATATTGTTTAACCATGCTTTATGTACTTTGTTTGTTTCATCTTTGAATGCAACATAATTAGTACCTCTTTGAATAATTTTGCCTTGTATATTATTTGATTCAACAACATCACCTATGTTCCATATTTTACCTGTTAGATAAGCGTCTCTTAATGATTCATAATCATTCATGACACCCATATCTTTTTCTTCACGAATGCCCATATTCTTTCTAACGTCTCTATATAATTTTCTTGCATCTTTAAAACCTGATGGTAATCCACTTTCAAAGTCTTGTACTTTACCATCAACTGCGGCTTGTCTCATTTTACTTGCAGACATACCTGACACACCTTCTGCATCTGGGTCTCTATCCCCAGCAGAAACTACTTTAATTTTTTTGAAGTTATAGAACCCATGTCTTTTACCTTTAACATTATTATATGTTGTTAGTAATCTTTCAAACTCTTTAACTCTATCACTACCTACAACCATAGTTAATTCTGTATAACCTTGATCGTATAAAGATGTTGCTATGTTCATTGCAGTTAATGCTTTCTTATCTGCAATAATATTTCTTGCATGTCGAGAAAACATTTTTCTCATGTATGCTATTTTTAGTGAATGAGGTAATGGGTCTTTGTTTTGATTTTGTGTGTATGACGGAAAAATTTTATAGTCATTGCTACCTGCAACTGACTTTACTTTGTTAATAAGTTTTTCGTGACCAGTAGTTGGTGGATTGAATCTACCAAATGTAAATACAACTTCGCCTTTTCCTGGTGCCTCATAGAGACTAAATTTTTCCAATTTTCTCATCTGCTTTATTTGCCTTTGCGGCTCTTGCCTTTTTAACTTTTAATATTTCGTTTCTTCTTACATTCTTAACTGCTCGTTGTGCAATCTTACCAATGATCGCACCAAATCTTGATGCAATTCTTTGATCAACTTTAATTTTCATTTGTGGGGACATGTCTTTATAATTAGGATAGTATTTGCCTACTATCTTTTTCTTGGCAAGTTTTCTTGCTTTCATTTGGATTTTTTCTGGTGATGCAATTCTTAACATCGATCTAGCTTTCTTTGCTTTGAATGCTGATGATTTGGCAAGTATTCTCATCTTTCTTGCCATCTTTCTTCTTTGCATCATGTTAACAACTCTAATCTCTTTTAGATTGTTTGCTAATTCTTTAAAACTTATCATTTGTCCCATGCCTTTATTGCCGTGAAGTTATTAAATGAAAACTCCATTCGGTCTACTAGTTTTACTGCATTACCCGATACTCTGTCAATTGCGACATAACCTTCAGGGTTAGTCACTTTAAATCCATTACTAGTCTTAATAAATGTGTCAGTTAATTGCTTAACACTATTTAGTTTTCTTACAATCTGCATCTTAGCGTCTAAAAGTAAGTTTTGAAACTTCGCAACATTAGTAAGATTATTAGTGTGTTTTCTAAGTTCAATTGTATATTGTTTTTGTATATTTTTATATTTCTGTTTTGCGTTAGGGGTCTTAACTTTGTCTATTTGTTTCTGTATATTATCTTCTACATGTTTCAAATATCCGTTTGCATGTTGTTTAGGATTAGTAATCTTTTGTCCTTTTCTTACTTTAGTATTATTGTATGTCTTGTAAGATGCACCAACCATTGCCCCTGTCATACTCTCTTGTAGTTTCATAAACTTTCTTAACATAGGGCCATTGATTGCTTTGAATGTTCTTCCTGTATCTGATAATATCTTTGTGATTGCGTCTGTTTCTTTTTGTGTAAATGTTGATCTACCAGATACATCTTTATATGATGCATCATCCATCCAAACCGAGTTTGATTTAGTTAATGATTTTACATCAGCACCAAAAGATGCTTTCATGTCTGCTAATTTTGCACCAGTATATGTTGTATGCCATACTACTCCAACTTTTGCTTTCTTTATTTGCTGACCAATATCAGAATCAACAGCAACAGCATAGACGATAGTATTTGGTTGGAAAGTATAATAGTTCTGGCCATCGATCTTATCACTTCCAAGATCATCTGTAAACATAAGGTCGCCTTGAAGTACACCTTTAATTCCAAGTTTGCTAAACTCCTTGAGAGCGATTTTAAATTTTGAGTTAAGTTGCCCAGATAAATCATCGTTAATCTCCTTTTCAGTTTTGTATAATTTTGGATTGACATTAAATACAGATTTTTTCGCAACAAAAAACTTACCATCCTCTGGGTCAATACCTGCAAAGATAGCAGGAGCACCGTCCCACTTAACAGTCATATTGACAGACGATCTAGAAGAACCTGCTAACATATCTCTTAAACTTCTTAAAAAGTTTATTGATGCTCGTCCACCATCTGAACCATAATCTAAAATTTGATCTTCAATATGTTCCATATGTAGATTTTTTGTTGCTGCTTGTTCTTCTAAAAATTTCTTCATTTATTTTCCTAACGAATTATATTTTACTGCAAGAGAAAATTGTCCTAATTTTTTAACACCTGCATGACCTGATTTGTTTGTTCTAATAGCCATCTTCATTTTCAAACTATCTGTACCAGACTTTAATTCTATTTCCCAATTTTGCTTTGAAGTTCTACTAGGATACGCTTTAATAAAATCAACTTGTGGTATGAATACTCCGAGAGCATCTTTTTCTGTTATCTCTTCATAGTTTCTATCAGACGCTTTAATAACCATTGTAGGTACCTCTGGTGCGTCTCTTAAAATTTCTGTTTTAATATAAGCCAAAGTTGCTTTTTTATTTGTATTAAATAGTTTAATAATTTCTTGTCTCATCATTTCAAGATAAACATTATAAAGTTCTTCATATTTTTTATTATTTTTTTTATCAAAGTCTCTTAAAACTTGTTGTGTTTTTCTGTTCTTAAATAGTTGTGGATACGGTGGCATTCCTTTGATTGTACCCCATGTGCTATCATATACTTTTGAGTATATGTTTTTTAATTTTCTATCTTGTTTAAAGTTAGCAAATATAGTATTAACATAAGTGTTTAGTTTAGGTTCAGAAGTTTTCTTTCCACCTGCTTTTAAACTAACACCTAATATTGCTTTGTCATGATACATTAAAAATATATCACCTGGATGTCCACCTGGTACACCTTGAGGTTTAGATTTATTTGTTGCACCCCACCTTGTTGCAACTATTCTTTTATCTTTACTTTGATCTATGATAAATTTATGAATTGCGATTGCGTTATCCATTTTAATAACAAATTTACTTGAGGTATCTGCTCTATTAATTATCTCTTGAGCTCTTACTGCGTCTCCTGGTATGATACATTTAAGTGATTTAATATCAATACCTAATAAAAACTCATGAAAAGATTTTGCATCTTTTGGTTTAAAATTTTTTTCGAAAGCGATTAATGGAAATAATTCTGTTATTGAAGCATTTAAAGTAGTCTCACCCATACCACCTGATGCAGGTTTAACAAATATTCTAAATGGTCTACCTTCGTATATACCATCGATAGGGTCTACTGAAGAATTAGATGAACCTAATTCTGCTTGTACTCCAGCCTGTCTTAGATTTCTTAGAATTTCGTCTCTGTCGTTTTCTCTGTCCTCTGAACGAACAACGATTACATCCCTTTTAGATGAAGATAGTTTTTCTGATTTTCCATACTCTAAACCACGAAAAATATCGACAGGAAGATTCATAGCTTCCTCTACAATTTCTTGTACCTTTTCTATTAGTGGTCTATAACTTGACTGTCTTCTTCGTACTTGTTGTACATATTTTTGTATTGACATTCAATAACTCCATTTACAATTATACTTTACATATATTTATGTATTATAACGCCTGATGAATTTTGGAAACTCGAAGTTTCCGAATGTGCAATTTTTGTTTTGAAACTTACAAAGGTGTTCAGCATCATCCTCAAACTTAAAATTTGAGATAATTACATCTTTAAACTTAGTATCAACGACAATGTAAGGATACTTTATATTAGTATCGTCCATTCTCACTTCGAATCTTCTAAACTTTGATTTTACTGAATTTGTCATATCTACCTCCTTGCGTTTTATCAAACAATGCGACATCCTCTGCTTCTTGCCCACTATCAACTAAATCGTTTTGAGCACCTAATTCGACATCATATAATCTCATCTTAGATCGATCTATTCCTAAAACAAATCTCTTATTTGTAGAAGGGTCATTATATCTATTCTTTAGTTGTTTTACAGTTATCTGATTTAGTTCTTCCATTTCTTCGGTTGAAATTAAAGCAAACATAAAGTCAGCAGTAGCAGGTAATCCAAATGATTCAGATGTATCTTCTAATCCAATATCCGTTGAACCATAACCACTTCTTGTTGTCTGTGTTGCTGATAAAATAGGTAGATTATTTTCTACTGCAAGTCCTCTTAGTTCCTCTGCAATAGACTTAATCATAGTGTAGGAATTAATATTTGTTCCACCTCTAAATCTAGACGAAGCACAAATGTTTAAATAATCTACAAATATAATATCTGGTTTAAAACTTTTCTTAATCGCTAATTCTTGTATCAATGCTCTGAAATGATTTGTATGTGCTGATGCAGTAGGATATTCTTTAATAATAAGTGTACCTTTTGTCTTACCATTAACACGCTCCATTTTATCCTCATACATTTTCTTAGGAAGATCATGAAGATCATCCATAGATACATTCATTAAGTTTGCATCTATTCTTTCTGCGATACGTTCCTCTGCCATTTCAAGTGTAATGTAAAGTACATTTCTTCCTTGATTTAAACAGTTTGCAGCCATGTGACACATAAACAAAGATTTACCAACACCTGTACCTGCAAGAGCAATATTTAAAGTCTTTTGAGGAAGACCACCTTTTGTAATCTTATTAAAAAATTCTAAGTCAAATGGAATACGTTTTTCTTTTTTATGATAGTATTCAAATCTAGCCTCTGCATCTTTAAAGTAATCATGACCAACTCTATTGTCAAATGATACTGCTAATGCGTCTGTTAATAAACTAGGAAGAGCATCTGGTTTTCTTTTCTTATCTCTACCTTCAATAATAGAGATACCATCTACAACTGCATTGTAAACTGCTTTGTCTTTACAAAATGTTTCAGTAGTATCTAACAACCATTGATCATCTACAGGTTCTGCTTGTAGAGTTTCAACTAAAGATGTAATATCTTTATATGTTTGTTCGTTTAAATCTTTTCTATTATCAAGTTCTACTTGCAATGATATAGATGTAGGAAGTTTAGAATATTTAATTGCAAACTTACTAATCTCATCAAAGACAATCTTTTCATTATTGTCTTGAAAGTATTCTGGTCTAATAAACGGTAATACTTTTCTTGCGTATTGTTCGTTGCTAATTAGATTTGCTAGTATCGTCTTTTCTATATTTTTCATCAATGATTTCCATTAGTATATCGCCAATTAATTTAAAAAACTCATCCCCAAATTGTTCTCTAGGGATAGCATTATTTTCTACAATATCATATTCGAATTGCATTGTCAACTTCCCATTTGTTTCAATGGGTGTGACTTTACCGTATTTGTAAACTACACCTGCAAACTTGCCTTCGTTAATTCCTATACAAGTTTGTTCTGGGTGTTTTGCAGTTTCTATATAACTATACTTCCGCTCCGACATAATGTAAATAACTTCCTACCATATATTTTGGGTTATCAATTGGTTTTTCTCCAGCATGTACATGTGTCCACATAGGCGGAAACATTAACATATCACCTTTTTTGCATTTTGCTTTAAAGTTTAATTTTGGAAATGTAGTACCACCTTTTTCATTATCACTTAGATAAACGAAAAATACCAAAAACCTTGTACAGTTTCTATTGTCACCTACATCAACATGTGCTTGAAATTCATCATGATCGTTTGGATTATATTTTTTCATTCTAATATCTTCCAACGCATATTTCATAGGCCATTCATTTGTAATACCAACAGCCTTTGCATACTTCTTAGCATGTTCTACAAATGTATGAACCATTTCACTTTGTTCTTTTTCCCAACCTGCTTCTCTAAAATTTAATTGAGTAAAGTTAACACCTGTGTTTGAGTATCGTTCTTTATTAGAAGTCTTTTCATCTTCAAACTTTTTAACCAACGCATCACAAAACTCAGCTGAGAATGCATTTGGAAATACACGAATTAAATTATCTTTTTCCATTATTGACTTTCCTCTTCATTCCCATACATAAATTCTTTCTTTGCAGCGATGTCTAGTTTTTCTAAAACCTCATCTGTAAAATATGTTTCTGGGTTGTCATTAATTGTTTTACCAAACATTTTTTTACCATCTGGTAGTTCGTATTTTGTAGATACTTTCTTGAAGATATTATATTTCTCTGCAAGTGATAATAGACCATAGTATCTATCAAGACCTTTATCATATGTAAGTCTAACTTCACATATAGAATTTTCTTTTGTTAATCTAGACTTTTGATTTTTAATCTTAACAATATTTCCTACGACCTCTGTTCCGTCTTTTTCTTTTTTCTTAGAAAGATATACAATAGAAGAAGCTGCATATTTCAATCCACTTCCACCACCCATTTCTTTCATTGGAATATATGAACCAACAACATCATAAGTATGATTAGTCACTACCATAGGGACTTTTGCTTTACCAAGTTTTAAAGTTAATACTCTAAACGCAGCCTTTAATACTTGCGCCCTTGTCATATCTCTAGTTTCTTTTCCCTCAGCAGTATCTTCTACTTCTTTTGTAGTTGATAACATTCCAAGAGAATCCAAACACATAAACATAGGTTTTCTATCTGCCTCTGGTGTTTGTTGATATGTTTCTAAAACTTTTAATGCTTGAGTTCTAAATTCTTGTACAGTTGCAACTGGCATTATAACCATTCTCTTTGAATCAATTCCTCTAGTCTCTACCATAGATTTAGTAATTGCACTTTCTGATTCAAAAAATATAACACCACCATCTGGGTTTTGATCTAAGAAATGTTTACACATTCCCATTAGGAAAAATGTTTTACCTGTTGCAGACTCACCTGCCAACGCAGTAATCTTATTACCTGCCAATCCACCATGAATACTACCTGATAAGATTGCATTCATCATATAACTTCCTGTATCGATAAAATTCTCTACATCACCAGACTCGACACCATCTGATACAATCCCAGCATATTCATTGCCAGTTTGTTTGATTATATCTTTTAAAAAATCACTCGCCATTACTATCTCCTAATATCACCTTTTTTAAATCAGGTGGTTTATAATTTGGGCCTTTCATAACTTTGCCAGTTGGCCCCTTTACTGCTTTTCCATCCGAACCCATTTTAGACATGTTTGAATTATGCACTTCTTCAAAACATTTGTCAAGGTTAATACCTATCGCATGTCCAGCACCATATGTGACATATAGTAAATCTGTTAATGCGTCTCCTATTTCAACGATGTCCATTTTATTTATTGCGTCAATTAGTTCAGTATATTCTTCTCTAATTAACTCTGTTCTCAATTTTGCAACATCAAAAGTAGGTAAAGATGGTTCATCTAATACCTCTTGATCATATGCAATCATGAAATCTTTTACTTTATTAAAATTACTCATTTTACTGCTATCGCTCCTACAAACATATGATTACGCCAGAATGGTTGTACATCCTTGAAACCTGCATCATACATATATTCTTCTATTTGTTTCCAAGTATTCGGTTTCATAATATTTCTTAAAACTTGTTCTTTGTTCATAATATCTTCAGTAGAAAAATACTTTCTTTTGTAATCATAGAAATTAAAAGTAATCATTTCTTGAAACTTCGCACTTTCACAAATAGTTTTTTCTGCAAAGATAAATGCACCACCTTCATTCAAACCATCATAAACTTTTTTAATCATTGGTGCTCTATCTTTCATTGACATAAACTGTAAAGTAAACACTGAAGTAATTAATGATGCATTAGACATTGTAGAGTCTCTTACATCTTCATGTAGGAATTGAATTTTTTGTTTAGGATATTCTTGTTTTAAAAGATTACCTCTATGTTTCATATCACCAACAAATCCGTCAGCAACTTCTATACCATGGTAATGTACATCTTCAATATCCTCATTCTTTTTAATTAATGCTTCTGTTAGTTTACCTGTTGAACAACCAATATCATATACATTACTATCACGCTCAACAAAGTATCTTGATAAAGATACAATATCAGTTAGTAAGTCTTGATACCCACGAATACTTTTATCTATGTGATTATCAAAACCTTCTTCTCTATGTGCAAAAGTAAAGTCTACCATTTATTTTTTCTTCTTATTCTTTTCATGTTCTCTATGTCCTTTATGATTTCCCATATAGTAATCGCCTGGTTCATAATCCCAAACTTTGCCATGGTGTCCTCTAATATCTGCCCACAACATTCTAATCTTTACAATCATTTTTCTTAGTGATCTTGTCATAAATTCTTTAATACCTTTTTATACATTGAGTCTGCAAGATGAGCCATCATTAAACTAGGTACCATACGACCACATCTTTCACTTTTTTGTGCCCACTTTCCTGTTAGTTTAAAATCATCTGGTAATGCTGTCACTCTTTTTAGTTCTCCCAAAGTAAACTTTCTATCATCATTCCAATGACAAACTCCAGCAGTTTTTTCTGTTGCACCCATCGCCGTAATAGTAGGACTAGGTTGAAACTCTGAAGCAATCTTTAAATTAAAATGCCAACCTTTAGGATGATAGTCTGTTCCTGTAATAACCTTTGCTGGATTACGAGGCATCAATACACATGTTTGTTTGTAGTATGCTGTCTCTTTCCATTTAGTAGTAAGCATTTCAACTTCTTCTTTGTCATATTCTAATCCGTCAAACGCACCTTCTAAAGTTGTTTTTGTTTTATTTGGTGTAGGAAATAAAGATGATAATGTCATAAAGTTTAAACCAACCTTATCCATGATGTCGTCTCTAACTGCCATAAAGAAAACTCTTCTTCTTCTTTGTGGAACACCAAAGTAAGAACAATCATGTACCTTTGCAACTACTTGATACCCAATATCTTCAAATGTATTTTGTATTTTGTTAAAGTATTGTTTTGCTTCTCCAACTGTTAGACCTTCAACATTCTCTGCAATAATAGTTTTTGGTCTGATAACATCAGCAACTCTTAAAAACTCAAAGAATAAATCTTCAATGTTAGTTACTGTTTTGCCATCTGAATATTGTTTAGTTTTTCCAAACCCATCACTATGTACAGTTCCCTCTCTTGCAAGAGTACCACACATACTAAATGCTGAACAAGGTGGACTACCATCTAATAATTCTA
>VMHT01143151.1_pt1 | contig 14632 bp, 10 predicted proteins | sample 4693611 | NCBI WGS metagenome assembly VMHT01 (sample SAMN12280063, study PRJNA550983) | marine metagenome | isolation source: seawater sampled from same location over 5 years 0.02-0.2 micron viral filtrate | place: USA: collected off the coast of southern California halfway between the port... ... | reverse complement strand
GAAACCGCGTGTTCAAGAAATCTTCATAGCAAACAAACAAGGGGTCTCAAAAAAAATGCGCTACAACCAAACATATGTTCGCGAAGCAAAAATCAAGGGGCAGGTCTCCAAGGTTTTGGAAGCAATTGTTTTGGAGGTCGTGGAAAATAACCAAGAACCTTGCGTAATGGCGACCCCCGTAATTGAAAATCCAGCACACGCAGATCTCAATGAACCCGAAAAACCAAAAAAGAAAACAATCGTCAAAAACAAAAAAAAGAAAATGACACCCGAACAAATCGCGGAAAATGAAAAAAAAATAACTGAGACCCGTCGTCAAGCACAAAACGATCTCGCAAAAAAATTAAAAGCAGGTGACCCCGAAGCAAATGAACAATATAGGTCTATGACCTCAATGGTTCCGCAGGGTCATAAAAAACGCCGTCCGCAATTGGAAGATATTCCATCCGATGTTTTGGAATGTGAAGATATGAACACTGAAGAAAGATTTATGTCAGATATCTTTGAAAGCACAGCACCACAATTATTTACATTGCGTGGAGGTCTTGAAAAACTTGGACAGGGTTACCATAAAATATCTCATATGGATAGAAATGATCACATACAAGCATTGCTAAAATGTAAAAACTGGCGTGGAGATAACCACTGGAAAAAAATTATTACACTTGTAAAGAAATCTGTAATGGATAAAGCGAAAAAGAACGACTGGAACTGTTATCAAGTCTTCCAAGACCTCAAGGAAAATAATTATATCTGGGATGACAGCATCTATTACAACTACACAGATGGAATAAATTAAAAAAAAATAAATAAACAAAGATAAAATTTTTTTTAATTATTTTGTCTCATCTATTGATTTTTCCGAAAATTTGAAACTTATAAATCAAGCAACTATATTATAAAAGAAAAGAAGGAAAGAAAAAAACTATCATACAAGGTTCATAGTCTCATCTATCCGTTTTTGAACAAATTTGAAACCACTATATTCAAGAAGTTATATACAAAACAAAGAACAAAAGAAAATGACAAGCATCACAATGGACAAACGCTTTGAATGGTTTATCAGAGACTTCAGTAATACGATGGAAGATCTACACAAAAGGGTAAATGATCTTGTTCGTGATAACGACTTTCTCAACAAACGCGCTGAAGAGTTGAAAAATGATAATGAAGAAAAAGATAAAAAACTTTCTGAAAAAGAAGAAGAAATAGAAAAACTAAAAAATATTATCTCCAATATGGAAGATGGTGAAGGTGTCGTAGATTTTGTAAATGATTTTATCCAAAAGGATGAAGACCTTATTAGAATACAAACAGAGCAATTGGTGGATGCTCAGAAAAAAGTTACCAAGTTGATAGATGATAATGCTATGACTTCATATCTATATTCCAAAAGATGTCGTAGTCAATTGGCGATGGAAGCACATAAAACACCTATGCCCGAAATAAGAAAATTACAAGGCGACGGAAAAGATAAATGTTTTGATACAAAGTTTTCACTACTTTCAATCGTGGAGTGTATCAATGCTTGGAGAGAAAATATTTGCGAACATAGAAATATGGAATTTATATGTGTTGGATACGAAAATCTGTTCAAACAAAATGATGATGGAACATTACGACTATTTGAACGAAATGTAAGAATTTATATGAACAGACCTATAACACAAGAAGATGTTGAAGGTGACACGCAGTTGTATTCTAAAACTTTGTTAAATATTCCATCTCCAAAAGATGCGATAGAACATAATGAGGATGTTATAATACATTGTGGTATGTGGAGAGGTCTTCGTGATAATAGAATTGTTGTTCAAGAGGATTTTAAACCAACACGCGACGAAGGTAGTGGAGATCTTATTATGAACTTGGAAGATATATGGTATATAAAACGAGACCAAGAAGTTAATATTGAAAAACGCTACAGAGGAAATTATAAAAATCTTAAACTAAAACCCATTAAGTTTGGTGAGCAGATACAGTTTTGCTATTATTCTGAGAGTGATTATTGGGGTTAATAAAGGTCTTCGGGTTCGGGTTCAGGTGAAGGTTCTGTATTAGATTTAGATTTAGTTTTATTTAATTTTTTTTGTTCTTCTTCATCTTCACTATCTGAAATAACTTTTCTGTCGCAAGAAAGTAATCCAAAGCATATAGATATTTTTTTACATCTGCTTTTAAATACTACAAGTAATACAGAAGCAATCGCTGATGCTGATATTGTAATAAGGTTACTGTAATCGTTAGCATTCCATTCTGTGACATTAGAGGACATCTTTTTACACCTTTTATTTATTAATTATGTAAGTTATATATATATTTTATATTTTCATTTACCTTTTATATTTTTGTAAAATAGAAGTCAAAAGATATCTTTTTGATTCGCTTTTACATCCACTTTCATTACCATTTCATTTGTTTATTTTATTTTCATAATAAATTTATTTTTTAAAAAAGAAGTTAAAAAAGATATCATTTACTTTTTAGGTGGATTAAGAATGTTCTGTAATACAACAGAATTATTTTTTATTTGTTTTGTTATTTTATAGATTACACAACAACTATCATCTACTCGTGAATCACTACCATCAGCATCTACTATTGATGTTTTTATATTTTGTATTGTTCTTGGGATTGTATTTGTAAATATAGTAGAATCTCTTGCCCCTGTATAAAAATCACCATATCCTGATGATTTATCTACAACAGCAATAATGGGTAATGCCGAAGTTCCTTCTCTTCCACCAATATATTTTGGATTTAATAAATCACTCTTTATAAGATATATCGGTGATAACATCTTACGAGGTAAATTTTCTGCTTCCAGAGTTGTTGATTTTACATCTGATTGGACTATTGCGGGATAATGTTGATATCCCGGTAATGCGTCCTGATATATTAGAGTTTCATTATGATAATCTATGTCATCGCTTATAGGTGTATCATCAGTGTTGGATGCTCCCATATCATATTTCCAAAAAGGATAATTTAGTTCAAGACTATTATGAATTGGTATTGATGATTTACCCCTTACTACACCATTACTTAAATCTTCAGTTCTCACAATCACATTTGTAGTAGGTGTTGATGTAGGTATTGTTGTATCATTAAATCTTTGTAATCGCGATCCCACATTATGGAATTGTTCGTATGTAAATCCTAAGATTTCCCATAATGATTGTGACCAATTAGATTCATCACATCCATAATCTTCTATGAATATTCCTGCCTGAGCATCCATTATCGCGTATGGTGTGATATTATTATCTTTTTCAGCAACCATATCAGATCCACTGTAATCACCCCTATTCACTATCTTAAAAACATTATTGTATGGAATGAAGTTAGGACTGTAATTCAATCTACTTAATCTTTTATTCAATTTATAAGAAGCAGCAGAAGAATCATCAATATCATTCGCATCTACTACATTCTGAGCGTTTGTGCCTATTAATTCAGGTGTATGTAAATTTACAAATGAAAATCTTGAACTATCTGCTGAGAACTGTAATGCTGGTTGATTTGCTCCACAATATATTTCATTAAATAAAGATGCTATTGATGGAACATCGGGATTCGGGTCATAATTCTCTTTCAGGTTATTTTGTAATAACCATCCATCATATTGTGGTTGTTGTTGAAATGATCTGAAAGTAGATCCCACTTCACTACCCGATTTAGGATATGGAATGCCGATAGGTCTGCTCGTCTTTTTAAAAGCATTAGGAGTTACAAGTGTTGAAGCATTATAATCCGCTCCCCATAATGAAGCATAACCATTTGTTAATAAGATAGCGCAAGTAGAGTAAGCATTAAAATGTTTATCAAATCCAATACATCGTGAATCATCTATCTTAGGTGGTGAATCCTCATCAAACCATCCTTCCTGAGGTAATGTTCCCCCTTGATATTTTCCTACATAAAATCCAATGTATTCTTTCTTAAAATATGTGAATTTTTTAGCAAATCCATATGTTAATGTTTCGTATGGATCTGTCCCTTTACCTTCACCTTCCCTGATATCTTTTCGTGCTTTATTATAATCAAAGAAAACAGCACCTGCTGTATGCGAACCATTTGCTCTGTCTTCTAATCCTGAATAATTATCATTACCTAAACCACTTGTTCCAAAATAAAGAAATGTATCTGTATAATTTACAGAAGCATTGTGAGGATTACTCACAAAAACAGCATTTGATGTTATTGATGTCAAAAATGTATCGGGTGGAAATAATCTTTCATCATCTGTATCGGCATCTGTTTTATATAATCTCATACCTCTTTTAAGATTACTTGTATCAGCGACAGGAATCTTCTCACCAAAATCTACATCTGTTATACTTCCATTTACCTGAACATTATATCCTGTATATTGTTCTTGTGTATTATCATTCATATGTAAAAATCTCATTGTATTTACAGATACATAACTCGCATTTGTTTCTGTAACATTAATTAATTCTTTTTGAGATGCGGACATTCCATCGTAATTGAATAATTCAGGATATAATGCCTGTGCGTCAAATAGTTTCTTTAACTTTTCAAGATTATCTTCTGTCCAAGGAATAGATGTCAATATAGTTGATGGTTGAGCATTACCTTCCTCGTCTAATTGTGTATTCATAGGATATGTCATTCTTATAACAGTGAATGACCCATCTATCGTAATATTAAACCCATCATCACCATCTTGATATCCAGCATCTAACGCTCTTCCTGCCTCTTGAATTTCAGGGCGTAAATATCCTACAGTTGAATAACAAGACTCGTAAAGAGATGGTATATGTTCGCTTGACATTTCAATTATCAAAGGGTCTCCTGTTCTTTTTGGTATTGTCACTTCAGTATCGTTAGTAGTGTGTGCGTTAAACTTAAGATATGTTCCGTGTTCGTTACTATGTCCTTCGGGGTTTGCTTCTCTTACAGAACAACATTCCGCCCCTACCAAAGGGTCAAAAACACTTATTTCACTACCATTATTCTCAACTCCTCTTAAAAACTTCCAACCGGGATATATATATCCTTCACTAAACATATTTTCTTTAGTATAACTCGCCGATTCATATGATCCTGTGAATCCGAGAACTAATACATTTTGATTTGGAACTACTGTAGTATCTTGAGTTGGTCCCGCGAGAGGGACTTTTTCTGGAAATTCTGCTGTCCCATAATTATCATCAAACCATAATTTACTCGCGTGATTTATAAACCACGCTGTAGCACAAGGGAATAATTCATAAGTATTTGACTCAGCAACTAAATTTATATTATTCATTTTTATTTCACCATCTCTTGACACTCCTTCTTCAAGATCTTCACCATAAGATGTATTCTTCACAATATTACTATCATTCATTTTATTTGTTATTTGTGAGGCGACATTCGCTGGCGAATTAAAACCTTGAGTAACTTTATATTCTACTGTTTTCTTATACCAAATAAAATCCATTAGTGCTGGGTCTCTCTCCCCTTGTAAATAAAATCCTGTCTTTTCACCTTTTGGGACATAATTTTTAAAACTCTTTCTAACAAATAATGTATATCTCTTTCCATCATTTGATATTTCATTTCTACTCGCTGTGGAGGATATTGACTGCTCACCTAAATTGTATCCATATCCTGTTCCATTACCAAAATATCTCACAAAACTATAATCTGTTCCCAATCTATAAGGATTAGGTCTTGAAACTTTACCATTTACTTCACTATTATACTCAGACCAAACTGTTCCACCATCCCACCAACCGCCGACATCCTTGCTTCCACATCCACGAGGTAATGATATATAATTATCACCTTGAGCGCACTTGTAGTAAGAATGTGTTATATGTATAGAATTATCACTAATTATATGAGTATTTTCACTTTCAGTATAGTCCCACCCATAATTACCCTGTTCCGTATTCAAGAAGAATGTTGATGAACCATTATTTGATTCACCCTCTGTTTTACTAACTGAAACATTCTTTGTTGTATATTTCTGATCGTGTCCTAAAATATTTGTAGCATTTTTTCCTTTAATCTCTATTGTGCTGTCTTCATTTCCTATTTCACTTATATATGCTGAATGAACTGATATTGTATCTCCAATATCTAATTTTACCCCATTACCCATATTATTCGTCCAAGATGATTTGCTATTATTATTACCAGCAAGGTATTCTGCTGAAGACTTCCTATTCGCTTCCAATAAAATTGTATCGGTGTAAGGCGCTGCTTCCATATAGTATTATATATAGTTTATAAAAAGAAATTAAAAAAGATATCTTTATTATGCGAAAAATGTATCCATAACTCCATCGTTCAACTGAGCGACACGGATAATTTCTAAATAAGTTCTGAGAGTAGCACTGTTCTTTCCAGCATCCCTTGAGTTCTTTAGTTTATCATAAGTGTTATAGAGTTCAATGCCTCTGCTATTTACACGCTCATTACGATTGAGTTTATGTGCTTGATAAAAGAAGCGACCAGCAATGCCGTGATCGGGATCCTCTTGTTCATATCCCATAAATCCACCAGTAGCAAGACCTTTACCTTCAAAGTTATATTCTTCGCGATGAATGAAAGGAACCATACCTTCAGTTGATGTTACATAATGAAATTGCTGTGCCGAATTATCTACATCAACAGGATATAAGAAATGATCATTATATTTGATATTAGATGTAAATACACCATTAAATCTATCTGCTTCAGTGCCTGTATAAACTCTGTCCATAGACATAGAATGATATTTATTCAATACACTATCAGAACTGATAACATCATCAGAAAGCGTCGTAAATACTTTAGATACAAGACGACCAGCACCACCTACATTAATAATGTATGATGCCTTTTCTTCAGCACCAGATGCGTTAATCGGTATCGTTCTTTTAGCAAGTCTGTAATCAGCATAGGTAAATGAAAGATTTTTATTCTGAACAGCATATTGTTCCATCATTTCTTGAGGGAAATACTGATAATCCGCGACGAGTTGCGTAGCAGTTGTGTCAATTCCAAATGAAGCAGTCCCCTTACTACCCGAAGCAGAACTTTCTAAACACATTCTTTCATCAATAGCATTACTGAAAAATAATTCAATAGTTACAGGTTCTTTCATCATAAATAGAGGTAACTGATTCTGTCCAAGGAAAGGGAAAAGATCTTGTAGTGAAAGTGCGCACTCGGGACCATAATCACCACCAGTTCTTAAAAATATACGAGTTTTTAAATCTACACTTGTATCAGCAGAACTCGCAGTAACCATAAGACCATTATCAATACCAATTCTCGGTGCCTTCGTAGTGAGAGTTTCCTCAGAACCCTTGAATTCAGAAGCACCAAATGCGCATTCATCATAATATGCTTTATGAGCAATCTGTCTTCCTGTTGTATATTGTTCTCTCTGTTTTTGATGTTCATTAGCAAGGAACATAGACTTATATCCCATATAGTGGTTAAAATCATCTATTTCACTTATGGTCTTCGTGCCGACACGGAGGGAGCATCTCTGTATAAGTGAATATATCCCCACGCCTGCGGGGAGGAATGCTTCCTCTCCAGAATCTTTTAGTCGTAAAATAATTTTAGAGTTAGAATGTAAAATACCTTTATTCTGAAACTGAAAACGACAGAAAGTATCGCTATGAACGACAGGATCAAGAATATCGGTTTCAATATCAATTGCGGTATTAGTAGGGATCTGTCCAATTTTTACAAGATCAGGGACAGCAGAAACATTAGCGGAAGAAGGTTGCTGAGCCATCATTGCTGATTGGTCGGATGAAGTTGCGTAAGACATATTTTATATTGTAAAATATATTTATATTAAAATTTTTTTTTAAAAAACAAATGAAAAAAGATATCTTTAACGAACTACAGAAATACCGTCACCCGAAAATGCGAGTGTTTGCTTTGAATGAACAAATAGATAAAATGCTTGAGGGTTATCAGTTGTAAGATCACATTCCATATTCATCCCCCAATTTACAGATGAGAAATCTACACCCTGTCCAGAGATCACATCATACGATACTCCTATACCAGCGACTGATCCGCCATCTACCTTAGCATTAACTACACCAGCATCACCATTTGTATATTTAGTATTTAGAGGAGATGCCGATGTTCTCTTTAGTTTTGAAAACTGAGTTACAGAATTTAGATATTCCTGAACAATCTGAGGATCTGCTACACTATTATCAGCATTAATAGTTGCCGTATCTCTCTGTAATGTATTTACATTATATTCAAGGGGGAAGCGTTCTCCGCCACGCGTGAAAAATAACTGCTTAATTTCAGCAGAGGTGCTGTTGTTATTTACAGGATAATTATTTGCTAAACCATTTTGACCTCTGTTGTTAATTTTATCAGCACTGATAATGTTACCAAATACACCAAGAACTCTTGAAAGACCAAGGTTGAAATTTACAATTGCGTTCGTAGAATTAAATGTAGTGAAATACGATGAAATAGAATTGTATTCAAATGTAGATGCGGGAGCAATCTTCATAGTAGGATCAGGTGTCATAACTTCACAAGAAAGAGAAAGATCACTTAATTCATAATATGCGTCTTTAACAGAATCACTTGTAGCAGTTCCACCTTGGTCAAATAACACATTTGAGTCAGGACTTAATTGGATTTCAACCAAAACTCCCCCAACTCCACCAGCACCATTTGCCATTAGAGGAATAGGATTCTGTCCGTTAAATAGACCACAAGGAAGATTAATACAGAAAGAGTTTCCACCCTTCTTAGAATCCGTAGCATTTGATGTAGGAATTTCTACTACAGAATGTTTTGAGTTTTCATAATTAGTTGATGTAAGAGCGACTGCTCCAATATGTCCAGTATTATCCTGCTTGGATGAAGTCACAGATAGATATGACGCCATAAATCTTGGAAAGTGACGGATTTCTTCTATTACTTGATGAGTTGCTTGAGATTTAATAGTAAGAGAATCAATAATAGAATACATCCCAAGTTGTTCAGAAATTCTTAATGATTCGGCATTAGTGGAAAGAGTATCATCTGATTTAAAAACAGAGAACTTTCCAACAAGTCTTACAGATTGACCAACAAGCATTCTACTCTGTTCTCCAACAATAAACTGAATAAGTGGATTACCATTCTTATACGAAATACTCCCAGTGGAAGTATGATTACTCGGAGTTACTTGTAGATTTTGACGAGAAGACATTTTATAATTATAAAATATAATTATATAAAAAAAATAATTTTAAAAAAGATATCATTTAGACTTCAAGTGCTATACTATCTCCCTTTACAACAATTCTCCTCAAATGAGCGACCCAGCAATTCCAGAGTTTAGGTTTGCTTGGAGAATTTACTTCTTGATATTCAACTTGGAGGTTAAAATCTTTCCCGCGAGCATCATAGACCCCTGATGCGAGACTGAGCGCTCTACCGATGAAAAAGTTTTCTTGATACTTCTCAAATGATAGAGGATCAATATTCGCCATACGAAGTGCTTTTTCATTTTCAATCAAGACCTGCTGATTAATTGGAGCATCCCCACCAGCATTTACAGACATACGAGATAGAGGCACTTTTCTATTAGGGTTCAATTTCCCGTCATAAATAAACTGATACGCAGTTGCGTGATCTGCTATTCCTACAAGACCACTGCGAGAAGATAAATGCTGAGTGTAACCACTAAATCCATCGCCACCAGATTCTTCAGGAACTGAAGTTATTTGATATGTATCTTTACACGATATAGCATCTTTAGTAGAATATGATGTAGCATCCGTAGGGATACATAATACAGATTTACACCTTGAGTTTCCAATAGGCAGACGAATATTCACAACACGATCACTCGCCAATTGAGAATATTTGTAATTCGTATATGAAAGGAAATCATAATTCATAGCACCTCCCGCCTTTAGCATAGAGTTCATTTTAGATACATATCCAGAAGGCATCTCAACTTGCTGAACAATCAATTCAACATTATCAACCGATAATGTAGGATCTTTTGTAGCACTGAGTTCAAAACCTGCTGAATATACATACCACGCATTATTACGAGCATCCGCAGAATTATTTTTAGAAGGTGTAACAGGGTTCTTAAAATCATTCGCTATTTCATCAAAAGATATAGCAACTAAACCACCATTCGTAGTTCCGTCACCAATTGTTGCGCCACTCTCATAAGCAATACCAGTAATTTTACATTCAGTAGTTCCTGCCGCTCCCGAAGCATTTATTCTTGTATCACCGGGATCATCCACATCAGTTGCTATTGGACGAGCAAAAGCAATTGTATCACCGACAGAAAATGGACAAGTATTAACAGATACAACACCATTGGTTCTTTCTAAATAAATCTTGGAAGCATTACCACTATTCGCCCATTCAGTTCTTGAAGCATTACATCCATTAAGAGAATGGAAACGAGGATTTGCTGTCGCACGACGATGCTTTAAACCAGTTTCCATCTGACGGAAAACCTTATTGCTGTCTTCCAAAATTAGTTCTATACGCAGTCCCTGAGTCATACCAAGTGGGAACACCTTATCATTTTGGAAAATTCCTGTAGGAAGTGTGAGTAGTGCTTTAACAGTTTTGAATTGTTCATTACCAAGATCATCTACATCACGAGTAAAATAAGGATTAGCATCAACATTATTCATATTCGTAGCGGATGAACCTTGATTGGGTCTTCCAGAGTTACTTTCTAAAACAGTTCCTTCAGTCATAGCACGCTTCTGCTTAAGATTATCATTTGTATCGTAATCATATTTTAGAGCAGTTAAGATATTCACATTTTGTAGTTCCTCCAATAAAATATTTTGTGCGCCTCCAGAACTTATACGACAGTCCCTGATAAGAACATTTGATCCGATGTCACCATCAAGTGTAAGAGGAACACCAGCAGTCATAGATCCCGATGTAGGCAATTGAATTTTAACATCCATTCTTAAATAGGTTTCAGAAGGCATCATAAATCCAATAGTAGGAGGGATAACAAAATTTACTTTTTGTCCAAGTTCATAAGATAGACCATTTTCCGCCTGAACAGAAACTTTCTTTTGAGAGATTGGGATTCGCTCTTCGGCAGTCCAAAATTGTGATGTAGGCATTTGTAATAACTTAATATTTTATTTTAAAAAAGAAAAAAAATTTAAAAGGTTCCCGTTCCCTGTGTTGTTGTATTGATGTGCTGTGCTTGTGTTCCAACAAGACCACCCGAAACCATTGTATTAACAGGTGCTGAAGATATCTTTTCAGAAGGTAATGACGCCAATTGGTTTTTGCGTTGTGTCTCTACATTATCTACTTCATTTTGTGCCTGAGTCGTCGCTGTGTCATCTTTTTCGTGTTGATCTATTGTATCTGCTACTGATCCCACTACCTGAGCAAGATTTCCAAGTGGTTCAAGAGCAGGAATAAATGCTCCTACAATATCTAATCCCGTTCCTACTGCTCCAGCGATCTGCGATACTTCATTCCATCTATCAGTTGAACCATCTGCGTTTTTAGTAAATCCATTCTTAAACATTTCATATGTTCCTACTGCTCCACCGACATCATTTAATACTCGTAATCCAGTTCCTGCTTTAGAAAATCCTTCTTTTACTTTTTCTGTAGTAGATAATACTTTTCCACTTAATTCATCTGTTGTTGTAGGTGGTTTATCAGGTATATCAGGTGTATTCTCATTAGCAGAAGCAGGTTCATTTGTTTTTGGTCTGTTATTTACTTCTGATGGTGAAGGTGTGCTATTATTTAATGGTGGCGCTCCAAGGGGATCATTTTCATCTGTTAAATCTTGTCTTCTAAATACAGCACCTGTTGATGTTGTTACACTATCCGAAGAAGTTGCTCCGACACGATCAGGATCTGCTTGAACTCTCGCTGTTTCTGCTCTATCCAATTCGTCTTGTGTAGGAGGGACTTTATTTGTAACTACTTGTGCTACTTTATCACCCGTATTTGTTGCTGAACCAAAAACCTTATCTACTTTACCTCTACTTAATGCGGTCTGTGATGATAAAAATGTTCCAAGACCACCTTCACCAAGACTTGCTTTTGCTTTATTGTAAGCATCAACACTTTCACTTATACGCGATAATGATCTCGCAAATCCAGTTCCACTCATTGCGTCGTGAATATCATAAATTACTTTATCTTGTGTATCTGTAGATTGTTGTCCTCGTAGATTACCTTGTGCCGTTATCTTTTCACTATCCAATGTATTATTGATACGATCTCTTGCTGTTTTTATTTGTTCGTTATACAAATCATTGTTCGCTGTTCTTGCGTTCCCTTCAGCACGAGCCGACTGTAGTCCATACAAATCCATATTTATTATTCTTCAACATTTTCTTCTACATTTTCTTTTTTTAATAATTCTTCATCCCCTTTATTTTCCATAGCACTATCCCCCGTAGCAATTAACTCATCAAAATTCTTATACATTTTTGGTGGATTTTCTTGTAAGTCCATATGAATAAAATTATATCTATCAGGTGTCGCTTTTCTATATAACGCCATCCATTTTTCTGGTCCTCCGAACAGATCGCCGTATTCTTCCGCCACTTTTAATAATTCCTTTCGGTTTGGAAATGGTGATCCAACAATTACATTCGTAGCGTTCTGTCGTATGATTGGTGAAACCGCACGAAAATTTTGTGACGATATCACGAGCAACTTAATATTAAAATGACGAAATCTACTCGCTAAATGATTTATTCTACCCTCTCTTTTAATACTCCCGAGGCAATCATCTATGATTACAGAGATCTCGGGTTGTTCTTCTTTTGGAAAAGATTTTTGTCTTTCTACTATTCCATCTATAATATTATCATTATACTGATCATATGTATCAAAAGCATCTTTTAAAAATCTTGATGTAACATCATTCGCAATTGTATTTGAGATTATATGTGTGCTGTCAAATCGTTCTTGAGCATCGTAGAAGTCGCTATTCAGTAATAGATTGGAAATGAGGGTGCTTTTTCCTGTTTTAACAGGGCTCACGAGGAGAAGACAAGCACCTCCGCCGAAACCATCAATATTAGGGAGATGTGGATGAACAGGAGGCATTCCATTTTTATTTAAATATTGTTCTTCGGGATCTTTGACAGGAATAATTTTAGGAGGAGATCTTTCCATTTATATTGTATTATATATATTTTTTTATTTATTGTAAAACTATTATTCCTAAAATATCTTTGAAGTTCAAATAACATTCTATCGTGATTAGCATCAAACAATCTCATATCAGAGCGATTACAACTTCTACATATTACATTACGAATACTTCCTGAATGATGATGATGATCTAAACATCTTGCTTGTGAAGATGTTCCTCCATTTTCTAAATCAAACTCTACATTACATAATTCGCATTTTTTATGCTTTTTAAATTCTTCCCAATATGCTTCCCATCCTTCAAGAGGTTCTGTAATACCGCCTGCTTTCCAATGATTTCTGTTTCGTATAAATATACCTTTATCTGTTTGTCTCCACCTTTTAGCATTTTCATCTCTTTTCTTTCTTGCTTCAGGATTATTTTGTAAATATCTTTGTGTTCTTGTTAATCCATCATTAATCTTTTTAGGCATTATTTTCACTTTACATTTTATTTTGTAAATATTTCAAATTTATATTATATTAAACCTGCGAGCGCTTGACCCCATACATCATCAACTGCTGGTTGTCCCAAAGCGCGTTGAACACTACGCTGAACTTGTAATTGCTGTGCTTCTTCTTCTTGTTTTTTCTTTTTAACTTCTTTTCGTGCTTTCCGTTGTGTGTCGTATTTTTGTATCCCCTGTTCTACAATTTTTGAAATTTGTTCTTCAGTATATAAATTACCTTGTTGCTGTATAACTTCTTGAACTTGTTTTACTTGTTTTTGTTTTCTTTTAGATGGAGGAGGTTCTTTACCTTCTTCTTTTAATTTTTTCGCTTCTTCTCTTTTTGCTTTCATATTTGCTCTCGCTTTCGCTAATGCTTCTAATTGTTTTTGAGATGCTTGTCTTTTCTTTTTTGGTGGTTTCTCGGGTTCAGCAACAGGCATCACTTGAGGTGTTCTAAAAACTTCTTCATTCTTTAATTTTCTTTTAGGTTTCACAACAGGTTCAGGTTCTTCTTCTTCCATAATATCTTCTTCCATCTCTTGTCGTATAATCTCTTGATCACCTTCAAACTGATCTTCAGACTGATCTTCAACTTCCATCTTTATTGCTCCTTCACCATCATCTGCTTTGGAGACCAATGGGTCAATATCTGTATCATCAATTGTAACTTCTTCTTTAGGTTCAGGCATAACCATATCAGGTAAATAGTTATTGGATGACATCTTTTATACTCTATTATATTTTAATTGTAGATAATATTATTTTAAATTCATTTAATTATTTTCATTGTAAATTTGTTGTAAAATAGATGTAAAAAGATATCTTTTGATGGTATGTGCGTGGTAAGGGTTCAAGATTTTTGGAATTTTCCCGTAATAAAAATGTAAAATATATTATATTATTTTATCACCATAAGAAACCATAAAATATATCATTATGAAAAATAATTTTTGGGTAAGTTTTGATGGAGAAAAAATGGTGAAAAGTTGGTGGAAAATGGGTGAAAGTAAGGAACAAAATTCTTTACTTTACTATTT
>VMHT01180928.1_pt1 | contig 14639 bp, 8 predicted proteins | sample 4693611 | NCBI WGS metagenome assembly VMHT01 (sample SAMN12280063, study PRJNA550983) | marine metagenome | isolation source: seawater sampled from same location over 5 years 0.02-0.2 micron viral filtrate | place: USA: collected off the coast of southern California halfway between the port... ... | reverse complement strand
GCACTTCACTGGAACTGGGAGTTTCCTATCTTCCGTCGCCAGATTGGCGATATTGATAAAGACGATGTGTAAACCCCACTTAGGGCCAGTACCTGCCCAGGCAGCCGCACGTTACCCTTAGTGTTTTACTACACGGTGGAACAACATTATGGGTTACGCGGTCATCCATACCCGTGCCGGGGAGGGCGTTGACGCGCCTAAAGTTCAGGTGGAGGTGCATCTGGCCAATGGTTTACCTGCCTTTCATCTGGTGGGGATGGCAGAAACCTGTGTAAAAGAGGCCAGAGACCGGGTGCGCAGTGCACTGATTAACAGTGGGTTTGAATTTCCGGCCAAGCGCATCACCGTTAACCTGGCTCCGGCCACCATCCCAAAACAGGGGGGACGCTACGACCTTGCCATTGCGCTGGGGATTCTGGTGGCCTGCGAACTGCTGCCGGAAGCGGCCCTTCGCAACACGGAATTTATCGGGGAACTCGGCCTGAACGGAGCTCTAAAAGGGGTGCGGGGGGTGGTTCCGGCGTTGTTAGGTGCTCGCGAGGTTGAGGCCAGGGTGGTATTTCCTGAAGCAAACCTTCACGAAGCAGAACTTATTGACGCCTTACAAGGTTACGCTGCGGCCAACTTGCTGGCGGTGTATCATCATTTGGCGGGCACCGTATTACTTACCAAGCTACACACCAGCGCCCCTGCAGCCCCAGGCATTACTCAGACTAAGGCTCGCTGGGATGATATTATCGGACAAAGCCAGGCGAAGCGTACCTTGCTGCTGGCCGCAGCGGCCGGGCATAATATTTTATTTGTTGGACCACCAGGCACGGGCAAGAGCCTTCTGGCCAGCCGTTTATTAAGCTTATTGCCGCCCTTATCAGTGGAAGAAGCTCTGGAAGTAGCGGCCATTCACTCTGTAAAAGGCGAGCCATTACATCGCCACACCTTGTTTGAGCGGCCATTTCGGGCCCCGCATCATACCTGCTCGGCAGTCGCATTAACCGGTGGCGGCAGTCAGCCTATGCCTGGCGAGATTTCCCTGGCGCACAATGGTGTGCTTTTTTTAGATGAATTCCCTGAGTTTGGCCGCCGCTCATTAGATGTTTTGCGCGAGCCCTTAGAAACCGGGGATATCTGTATCAGCCGGGCGCATAGCCAGGCCACGTATCCCGCCCGGTTCCAGCTGATTGCCGCGATGAACCCCAGTCCTACAGGTGATATCCACGACAACCGTAGCTCGGCGGATGCCACCTTACGCTATATCAATCGTCTGTCAGGCCCGTTATTGGATCGAATCGACTTACAGGTGGAAGTGCCGCGTTTGCCTGATTATATTTTGTCGCCAGCATCTACCGGCCAACCTGACAGCGCACTGGAAGCCCGTGAACAGGTCATTCAGGCTCGCCAGTGGCAGCATCAGCGTCAGGGTAAACTGAACAGTCAGCTACAGGCTGATGAACTGGCTCAGGTGTGCCGGTTGCAGTCCGAAGATCTGGCCTTTCTACAACAAGCCTGCAGTAGCCTGAAGCTATCAATGCGGGTGTTTCATCGTATATTAAAGGTCGCCCGTACCATTGCCGATATTGACAACAGTCCAGGGGTAGAGCGGCCCCACCTGGCCGAAGCACTGGGTTACCGGGCACTTGATCGCCTTATCACTCAGTTAAGCTCTACCTGAAGCAATGCGTTAATCAAAGGTTCATTGCGCCGGGAATGCAAACAGCACAATCCCAGCGCGTAAGGCGCAATATCGGCAACATTAATCTGGCTCACCTGGGCCGCCATAGTGGAATGCTCTACCACCACTTTGGGCACAAAACCGACCCCACATCCGAATGCCACCATACTCACGATAGCTTCATTGCCACCCACCGAGGCATAGACATCCGGGCGGATCCCCTGTTCGGCAAACCAGTGATAGACACTACGCCGGGTTGGCCCATGTTCCGGGATAATCAGCTGGTGACGGCGCCAGTCGATATGTTCAAGCTGGGTCAGGCGCCACTCCCGGGGCGCAATCAATACCAGTGGCACATTATCAAGAGCGGTGAACGACAAGTCAGGGGGAAAATCAGGGGTGTGAATAGCAATACTCACATCACACTGCTGTTGTTTTACCGAGTCTATAGCCCGGGCAGGATCCCCCGTGAGCAGGCGAATATCCACTCCGGGATGCTGTTGGCGGAATCGCTGCAACAGGCCGGGCAGATGACTTTGACTGGCGGTCACCGAGCAAAATAGGCTCAGCTCCCCCTGTAAGGTCACACTGTCGTGCTGCAATTCGTTTCTTAGCGCCTGCCACTCGCTGAGCACCTGCTGACTAAACGCCAGCAGTTTATGCCCGGCGTGGGTCAGCGCCACTTTTCGATTATCACGGACAAACAAGGTGGTACCGCACTCTTCTTCAAGCCGCTGTATCGATCGGCTCAGGGTAGAGGCAGACACATACATTGCCTGCGCCGTCTGGCCAAAATGCAGGCTTGAGGCCAGGTGAGTAAACAGTTGTAAGCTTCGAAAATCCATAATGTTGCAAATAGTGAAATACAGTTTTGCGAATATATCATTTTTCAAAACAAAAAAAATCACCTAGTCTCAGGTTCTAGCGTTACACAGATTCATCTGCACAGCGTGATACAGATGGTAATAAACAAGATATTCGGAAATCATTATGGCTAATTATTTCAATACCTTATCGCTACGTCAGCAGTTGAATCAACTGGCACAGTGTCGCTTTATGGAGCGCAGCGAATTCGCTCAGGGATGTGCTTATCTGAAAGACAAAAGCATCGTAATAGTGGGTTGCGGCGCTCAGGGTCTGAACCAGGGGTTAAACATGCGGGACTCCGGGCTGAATATCAGCTACGCCCTGCGTCAGTCTGCTATTGATCAGAAACGTGAGTCCTATCAGCGAGCTACCGACAACGGCTTTACCGTTGGCACCTACGATGAGCTGATTCCTGGCGCCGATGTCGTTTACAACCTGACACCCGATAAACAACACGCCAATGTGGTAGAAACCGTGATGCCATTGATGCAGCATGAGGCCACGCTGGCTTACTCTCACGGTTTTAATATTGTGGAGGAGGGTCAGCAGATACGCAGCGATATTACCGTGGTCATGTGCGCCCCCAAATGTCCGGGGACCGAAGTCCGCGAAGAGTACAAGCGGGGGTTTGGCGTACCCACCCTGATTGCGGTCCATCCGGAAAACGATCCTGAGCAATGTGGCTGGGAGATTGCTAAGGCGCTGGCGAGCGCCACCGGCGGGGACCGGGCAGGCGTTCTGGCCTCGTCGTTTGTGGCCGAAGTAAAATCAGACTTGATGGGCGAGCAAACTATTTTGTGCGGCATGCAACAAGTGGCCGCGGTACTTGGGTTTGAAAAAATGACCGCCGAGGGGATCGAGCCAGGCTATGCCGCAGCCCTGATTCAGTATGGTTTGGAGACCATTACCGAAGCGCTTAAAATCGGCGGCATAACCCATATGATGGATCGCTTGTCCAATCCGGCAAAAATCAAAGTTTTTGATATGGCCGATGAGCTTAAGGTATTGCTTCGCCCTTTATTTGAAAAACACCAGGACGACATCATCAGTGGTGAGTTTTCTCAAACCATGATGAAAGACTGGTCCAATGGTGATGAGAATTTGCACCGCTGGCGAGAAGAAACCGGACGTTGTGGTTTTGAACAGGCCCCGCAATACGATGGCACCATCAATGAACAGGCGTTCTTTGATAAGGGCCTGGTCCTGGTGGCAATGATCAAGGCCGGGGTTGAGCTGGCCTTTGATGTGATGGTAGAGGCGGGTATTTTACCAGAGTCCGCTTATTACGAGTCGCTGCATGAGACGCCACTTATCTCTAACACTATTGCCCGTAAACGGCTGTACGAAATGAACGTTGTGATTTCTGATACCGCTGAATATGGCAATTATTTGTTTGCCAACGCGGCGACCTCCTTATTGCGTGAACACTTTATGCCAGCCATAACCACCGCTGAGCTGGGCAAAGGCTTACAGGTTTCCTCAAACCAGGTCGACAATCGACGTCTGGTTGAAGTAAATCAGGCAATTCGCGAGCACGGTGTTGAGCAAATCGGCCAACAGCTTCGAGGCTACATGACGAATATGCAGGCCATCATTCAGGGCTAACCGTTTCTGTCGTTAGGTGCTTTATAAGGCACTTTTTGCCCGGCCATTATGGTCGGGCTTTTTCATGTTAAGCGCGCTTACGCCTCAACATCCTTCCAGGCTTTATCCCCGGTTCGCACGGCCACAAAAGCCAGCATAAAAAAGCCTAAAAAACCGAAGCCGATAGGCGTGAGGGTAGTGGTCAGAAAGCTGTCTATAAACAACGCCACCGGCACCGCAATCATACTCGAAAATGAACCAATAATAGCTGCGCCCAAGCCCGCCATATCTCCGAGCGGCTGCATCGCCATGGCATTAAGGTTACCAAATAAGATCCCGACGAAGAAAAAACCGCAAAACATAATACTCAACGTGGTGGTGAGGGGAGGCAAGCCCGCATAGGCCCAAATTACCGCACTAAAAATCAGGGCAAAAGTAATCACCCCGTAAAGCGCCACATGCACCAGCTTGCTCATGCCAAAGCGCATCACCATAGTGCCATTAAAAAACGACGCCAGCCCGATGGAAAATGCCAGAGTGGCAAAAATATACGGAAACCAGTCGCCGGTGTGATAAAAATCCTGAAAAATAGTCTGAGAAGCGCTTAGGTAAGCCAGAAAAGAACCAAAAATACAGCCCATTGCGATGGTATACCCCATCACGGACATATGAGTCACAATGTAGCGCGATGACCGCCAGAACTGATACCAGGAAAACGCCTTACGCCGGGCGGCGGGTAAGGTTTCGGGCTGACGGGCAAAAAACCAGCTTCCCGCAATTCCGGCAACGATTAGAAACAAGGTGAATATATGGTGCCACGAGAAGAAATACAGTACCGTCTGGCCTACCACCGGCGCCAGCATCGGAACTAAAATAAAGACCATCATAATAAATGACATCACCCGGGCCATCGCATCGCCCACATATAAATCGCGGATGATGGCCAGCGCCGCGATACGCGGGCCTGAGACGCCAAAAGCCTGAATCAGTCTTCCCACCAGCATAGTTTGCATATCTGTGGCCTGCATACACACCAGTGATCCTGCGACAAAAATGCATAATCCCAACAAGATCGTCTGACGCCGGCCCCGGGCATCCGCAAACGGGCCGAAAAACAGTTGCCCCACCGCCATGCCCGCAAAAAAGACCGACACAATCAAATGCGCTTCATGATCGTCTTTTGCGTTCAGTGCCTGGCCAATCTGAGACAGCGCTGGCAACATAGAGTCGATACTCAGCGCCACCAGCGAGGTCATCAGCGCCATCAGAGCCACAAACTCGTATAACGACAGCGTGGGGGTTGTTTTTGTATCGGTAACCGGATTAACCATTAAGGGCCTTTAAAATAAGAAGGCCGTTGCCTCACGTAACACGAGCACGACCAAACCCATTATGTTACACCATATCAGATACAATAATACGCGGATTTTATTGACATTATTTCATCTTCGCCGGTCCCCGCGGTAGCACTGTATTAAAAGCCATAGCAATGATAATAAGGCCTGGCAGCCGCCATCGCGAAGGGATAAGTCCCCCTCACCATAACTAAGCCTGACCCAGCCTTTAACTGCTCAAAAGAGGAGCTACCGCAGATAAGTGGCCAGAAACTGGTCCATCTCAGCAAATAACCGATGCCGGTTTTTCTGGATTGATAAATAGTGGTCCCCATTCTCCAGCTCCACATAACGGAAGTCATCATGACCACTGTCCTCAAGCTCCTCGGCCATATCCCGGCTTTGTGACACGGGTACCGAGCGATCTTCGTCACCGTGTACCAGTAATAGCGCAGTGGTGATAGCGTCTGCGGCATAATACGGTGAGCGTGCTTTTAAATCTGTGCTATCCGAACCTAGCTGATTTTTGATGTAATTGTAGGTCAGGGTGCGCCTCGAAGAGCTCACTAACGCTTTAAGGTTGGCAACCCCGGCAAAACTGATGGCGCAGTTGAACAGCTCCGGGGTTTTAACGGTCGCCATCATCGCGGCGTAGCCCCCATAGCTGGCGCCCACAATACACAGCTTGTTCGCATCGGCCAGCCCTTCGTCTATCATCCATTGGGTCGCATCGGTGATATCGTCCTGCATGGCTAATCCCCACCCTTTCATTTGTGCCCGGGAAAACGAAAACCCATATCCGGAGGAGCCTCTGAAGTTAGGGCGTAATACTGCATAACCGCGACTGGTAAAGTACGCGGTCCAGTAGTCAAACCCTGCATAATCCCGGGCGCCGGGACCGCCGTGGGGATGAATAATGGTGGGATAAGGGGCACTGCCGTGCTCAGGCAGCGTCAGATAGGCTTCTATTTTAAGCTTATCTCGGGTAGTGATACTGTGCTTTTGATGTTGGGGGAAGGTGGTGCTTTGCAACTGGGGGTACTGGTTAAACAATACCGTAAGTTTGTTATTCCGGGTGTCGCCTACACTGTAATATGGCGAGCGGCCGTCCGCTTCTGAGTATAAAACATAACGGGTTTCATCCTGACTAAAGCTAATCAGATAATTATCAAACCCGGTCATCGCCTCGTTCACTTTTGCCTGCAGGCTACTCCAGCGGTTATCCCAGTAATGTTTTCCGCCTGGGGCCTGGTCGTGGCTAATACCAATAGCGTCATTGGTTTTATTCGAATACAGCAGCCGACCAGCGACATCATAGTGATCATCACTGAAGACCAGTGTGGATTCCTGTGTACTTAGTCGCATTTTATACAGCGCCAGATGATCACCCTGATAGGCGCTGTAATATAAAACATCAGGATCCACACCAAAACCCTGAGGATAGAAACCTTTTTCGTTCATGGCGTTGTAGGTAAAAAGCGGTATCCAGTCGCCTTCTTTTTTAATCAGTACCCGCCGCGCACCGGTATCATAATCGTTGGTAATGCCAATGCGTAGACGGCCCTGACGATCAGTCATCCAGGTTCGGATTTTGCGCTTCGCACGCTCTATCCGGGTCATCTTTCGGGTATCTAAGGCAACCTTATAAACGGACGGCAGATTGGGGGTTTCCATATCCATGGCCATCAGAATATGGTGAGGATCATCCACCAGCCAGTCCACAACAGTATCTAAAAACTGCGGAACATGATTTATCTTGCCCATTTGCAGCAAACGACTGACATCCACCACCGGTCGAGGGCGGCCATCCGCTTTTAAATAGTTAATCAAAAACATTTGGGTCCGGTAAAAGCGCTGGCCACGTCGCTTAATTTCATAACGGGCGCTCACTGCCAGCGTGTCTTTGTTGGCCCATTTGTACCAGTTGATTTTGACTTTCTGGTTATCCGACTGCAGCAGATAAAATGGCTTTTTTTTACCAAAGTCATACACCTGAAGAATGGCCTTGGCTTCATTATTGACGGTAGTGTTGTGGATATAGGCAACCCGCTCACCGTCAGGGGAGAGCTGCACATTCTGGTATTCAGGCAAGGTACTAAAAGCGGTTACCGGCATATCCATGACAGGGGCTGCCATCGCCACTCCAAGCTCTAGTATCAGCAGCGTCAGCGCCACCGTGATCGTGCTTAGATATCCTTTCATACGTTGTTCCCTGTGATTGTCACTCAGCGTCAGGCACCCGAACGCAGCGCCCATAATGATAAAGTCCTTTTACCGTATCTTAGCGCTACTTTTTACACCTGCCTACTGTACCTGCTTATCTTTCATCTTCGTATAAAACCGGTCCTGCCAGAGGGAGATATAATAGTGAGTTAAAACAGAATTATAAGAAACAAAATAGAAAATTTTGTATACTCAGGGCAAACCGTTAAACCCATCTCACTGTAATAAACTCAGGTGAAAAAATACGGTATCATCAAGGCCGTTTTCGCATGGCGGGGCAGTTATTCATGCATTCATATTCCGACAACCGGTATCGACCCGATGTCAGGCAATCTGCTTTAAGCGTTACGCCGGCTCCGCGTAATCCCATACAGTAACCAGAGGCTTCTTTAAGAATTTCATGAGATGGCTTAATGTGCATACAGCGGTATTTGTAGTGCTGACTGCTTTGATGGCAGGATTTTCAGGTAGCGCTCAGGCTGAACTAAGCTTTGAAATTGAAGGCGTGGAACAAGACGAGCTGGAAGACAACATCCGGTTGCACCTTAACAGCCTGGATATTTCTCAGGAGGCGCTTAACGATCCGTTTTGGCGCGAACAGGTAGCGCAGTCGGTGGCCACCGCTGTGGAGCCTTTTGGCTATTACAACAGCGCTACACTGGTGGAGCTGGCCCCCGACAATGAGGTCATCCTGCGCGTGTCGCTGGACACCCCTCTGGTCATTGCCAATGTGACCCGTGAAATTATTGGGCCGGGGCGGGCCGATCCTGAATTTCGTAAGGTATTTAACAGCTTTTCCCTTGCTGAAGGCGATACGCTGAATCAGCCGGTGTATGAACGGTTCAAATCTAATATGTTTAATTATGCCCTGTCTCATGGGTATTTTGATTTTCAGTGGCAGGCCACCCGCCTCGATTTGGTGCGCGAAGAACGTGAAGCGAATATACTCCTGATTGCCCAAAGTGGGCCGCAATACCAGTTTGGGAAGGTAAAACTGCTGGGGGATGATCGTGCCAGCGCCATTATTCAGCGCTTGCGACCCTTTGAACAAGGTCAGCCATATTCTTCAAAAATCCTTACCGAATTTAATCGCCAGCTGAACCAGGCCGGCTATTTTTCTCGCGTAATCGCCCGTCCGGTGGTCAGCCAGGCCGAGAATTTACAGGTACCGATTGAAATTACCGTGGCGCATAAACCGCGGGATAACTTCAACGTCGGCTTAGGCGCAGCGACGGACACCGGACCCCGCGCCCGTTTAAAGTGGCAACGCCCATGGGTAAACGATGATGGACATTCAGCCTCAGCCGAATTATTTGTCTCCGCCCCGGAACAGTCCATTACCGCAGAATACCTGGTGCCAATGGGCAACATTAAACACGACTACCTGAAATATGAAGCGGGTTATCAGTTTCTGGATTACTCTGACACCAATACTGAAAGTGAAACCTTGTCGCTGTCGGTTCATCGGGTGGTGCAAGCGGACGATTCCCCCTGGCAGGACGATTACTCTTTAACCTATTTGCGCGAACAATACACCGTAGAAGACTCGGCATCCCAAACCACGCAGCTCGTTATGCCCGGTTACGCCATTCAGTATTTGGTGAAAGACGACCCTCTTAACATTACCCACGGCAGTCTGTTTCGAACGGGTTTTCAGGTAGGCCAGGAAGGTCTGGGTTCCGACATTGATATTTTCAAAGCCGTGGCTGAAGCCCGGATTATCCGAACCTATCAAAAACATCGGCTGATGATTCGGGCTGAAACCGGCATGCTGGCCACCAATCAATTTGGTGAAGTTCCCGCCTCGTTGCGTTTTTATGCTGGTGGTGATCAAAGCATACGTGGGTTTGGTTACCGGGCGGTAGGTCCCAAAGAAGATACTATTTTTGACCCCACTACCGGCACCGAAGAAAATGCCGGCGGTAAATACCTGGCGGCCGTGGGGTTCGAATACGCTTATCAGGTTTCCGCCAACTGGCGAGCCGCCGCATTTTTTGATATCGGGACCGCCACCAATGAATTTGAAGAGGATCCCGCCTATGGCATTGGCCCGGGAGTACACTGGCTATCGCCCATCGGGCCGGTACGTCTGTATGTGGCCCGAGGGTTTTCGCCCGAAGAAAACACCTGGCGCTTTCACTTTATGCTAGGCCCTGAATTATGAGAAAACGTCGTATTGCGGGCTGGATGCTGGCCCCATTTATTGTGGTGCTGGTTATTATCGGGGTAATACTTAGCCCCCTGGGCAGCCCGATCGTCCGGCTCGTGGCCAACACGGTGGTGCCCGGACTACAAATTGAGCATATTCGTGGCTCGCTACTGAGTGACTTTTCGGTGCAGCAGCTGCATTGGGAAAACGACACCTGGCAAGTTGATACCCAGCAGGTAACCGTGAATCTTGTGCTGGGCTGCTTACCGTCCCTGAAAATATGTGTGGATAAACTGCATACCCAGGGCATTGAAGTGACTCAGAAAAAACCTTCTGAGCCGGGGCCTGAAGAGCCAGCCAGTGAAGGGCCCTTTGAACTGCCCGTGGCGGTTAAGCTGAATGATATACGCATTAACAACACCACCGTATCATTGCCTGATCAGCGTATTGCTCTGGAATCCCTGAGCTTGTCCGGTTATGCCCACAAACGTATTGAAATTGCTCCGGTAAAGCTAAGCGGGCTGACACTGACTCTGCCCGAAGCCACGACCGTCGAGCCTGAAGCCAAAACTCCGGCTGACTATACTCTGAGTTACACCGCCCCCGAATTAAATGACATCAGCAGTCCGATTGAGATTGTGATCAAAGATTTCAGCTTTCGTGATATCGAACTGATTCAGGGACAAAGTCGTCAGCAGGTTAAACATATCACCTTTGCTGAAGCCGGCATTGATGAGTCTCAGGTCAATCTGGACAACTTAAAAATTGAGCATGAGGCGGGCCAGCTTAAGCTGGACTCTCAAGTCACGCTAAAGGATAACTTTCCGTTATCATTGTCAGCACGAGCCGCCTTTGCCATTGGCGACGGGATTAGCGAAGAGATCAAGCTGCAAGCTGATGGTGCGTTGGATGATTTAACCCTGGCGCTTAACGCCAGCGGCGCTTACAACGCCAATTTGCGTTTATCCGCCAATCTGCTCAATGATACCTTACCGATTCAGCTCAAAGCCACCTGGCCCCAGCAAACCCTGCCAGGAGAGGCGCCGGTAACCCTGCAGACTGGCCAGCTCAATGGCAGTGGCACTATGGGGGCGTATCAGATCAGTGCCGCGGCTGGCGCCACGGTTCCTGAGCTGGGCCCTGTGCCGGTGACCGCGGATATTCAGCTCAACAACAATACCATCAGTGTAAACCAGCTAACCACAAAGCTACTGGAAGGGTCTGTGGCCAATACCGGTACCCTGTATCTTAATGAGACACTGAGCTGGTCAGGCACCACCACTATCGAAAATATTTCAACCACCAGTTTGTCGCCCTGGGGGCCTACTCAGCTTCAGGGCCGATTTAACAGCCTGATGCAGCTCACCCCCAAAGGCATTGAAGCCAGTATTTCCGAATTAACCCTCACCGGCATCCAGGATGAGGCTGAATTTTCCCTTGCGGGCTCGGCGGTGTATTCTCAGGCCAATGAGCTGGTGGTAAGCAGCTTAAGACTTGAGCAGGGTGAAAACTTCGCCAATGTCGCAGGGCAGATGTTCAGGAACCGTTATCTGAAAGGTACGATACAGATAGATTTTCCGACGCTATCCAGCCTTTATCCTGCCATTGATGGTGCCATTGAGGCAGATATCGACGTGGCGGGTAACTGGCAGGATCCGGCGGCAAACGGCAGTATTGCCCTAAACAATGTGCGTATTTCACCGCAGCTGAATGCGGCGGCCGCGGGTCAGGGGGAAATCAACGGCACGATTGCCCTGACCGGGGCGCTTTCTGAACACTACTTCAAAACCCAGCTCACCACCGCCGAACACAGCATCATGCTGGACCTGAACGGCGGCTGGGCCGATGAGCGCTGGAAAGGCCAGATCACCGACAGTCAGCTGGCGCTGGCGACCACCCGCTGGCAATTGCAGCAACCTTTCACCCTCGCGGTCCGTCCTGCCCCTTTCAGTACTAAGGTTACCGGTCACTGCTGGACGTCTCGAAAAAACGGTCAGCTGTGCCTTAACAGTTTGCTGTATAAAAATGATGTGGCGCGCTGGGACCTGAAGGCAGACGCCCTCCCTCTGGGCCTGTGGGCACGTGAAGCCGCCAGCGATTTTATCGCCTCAGAAGTAGACGCCACTTTGACATTAACCAGCACCGGAAAAATGCCCAAAGGAGGCGACCCCGAAGGCAAATTTGATTTTACCGTCTCCCCGGCCACCTGGCCGCTGGGTAAAAATGGGCAGGTGCCTATCGAAATTGATGAGGTGACCGCCAGCGGTACGCTTACCGACGGCCAGCTGGTGGCCGAAGCCGCGTTTACCAGTGAGCAGCTGGGGAATTTGCAGGCCAGCCTGACCACCGCGCCCTTTGCCGAATCTCCCGAACTGCAAGGACAGGTGGCGATACAAGGCATCAGTATTGCGCCATTGAAACCCGTTTCGCCGGCCATCCGGGAACTCACCGGACTCATTAACGGGCAGATGGATATCAGCGGCGCCTTAACCGCCCCCCGTATTCAGGGCCAGATGAAACTGACTAACGGCAATATTGATATTGAAGATACCCCCGCCCGAATCAGTGACTGGTCTCAAACGCTGAAGTTTGATGGCAGTGATGTCAGCTTCGACGGAGACTTCAAGCTCGGCGGAGGCCAGGGCAATATAGATGGTGAAGTGAATTTTGAAGATCCCAGTGCCCCGGAAATCACCCTGAATCTGCAGGGTGAGCAACTGGAAGTCCAGCAACGCGAGATTGTGGTTCGGGTGTCCCCGGATATTCAGGCTTCGGTGAAACCCGGTGATATAAAAATTACCGGCGCTATTGCGGTGCCCTGGGCACGAATCAAAATTGAAGAATTGCCAGCCAGTGCGGTCGCGCCGTCTAAGGATGTCCATTTGCGGGGCGAACCGCCCTCAGAAGATCCGCTGGATATCGTCAACGCTAAAATTGATGTACTGATAGACCAGGACCGGGTAGGTGAAGTAAAACTTGAAGCCTTTGGACTTACGGCGAACCTTGCCGGGGAGCTGCAGGTGGCCAGTCAGCCGGCCCCGGTAGGCTATGGTGCTTTGCAGATTATGCAGGGCCGGTTTCAGGCATATGGCCAGGATTTAATCATCCAGACCGGTGAAGTGCAGTTTAACGGTCCGATCGATCAACCGCTGCTGCTGGTGGAAGCCATCCGCGACCCTGACAAGACCGATGACGGAGTCGTGGCCGGGATCCGCATTGATGGCGCCGCTGATAATCCAAATATCAGTATTTTTACCAATCCCCCAATGGATCAGGGTAACGCTCTGGGCTATCTGTTGACCGGCAGTGCTCCGGGCTCTGGTACCGGTACCGGCAATCCGGACTATGCTTCGCTGTTATTGGGGCTGGGATTGTCCAATACCAATAAGATTCAGGGTGAGCTGGGCCAGGCTATCGGCATCGATGATTTTTCTATTGGCACTACCTCAGGATCAGGAGGCAGTGACACCAAGCTCTCCCTCAGTGGACGCCTGAACGAACGGTTAACGGTCCAGTATAATTTTGATGTGGGGCTGGGCAGTGGGGACACCACTTCGGAAACCGTTCGCCGTCGTTCTGCACCGCCGGATCTGGCCCTACGCTATCAGTGGCTGCCTCAGTTCTATATCGAAGCCATACAAACCACCATTGAAGAGCAAACCGAATTTGCAGTAGATTTTTATTATCAGTTTTTTCTGGGCGAAGAAACATCTGACAATCGGCCAGCCAACGACACGCCAGCGTCCCCGGCAGATCCCACTAACGATTAACTGCTCAGTTGCTTCAACCGGGCGGCCTCGCCGGTAAACTTATGCTGGCGCCGCGCTGCCCACTTATAAAACAGGGTCATTACCACGCCATTGACCAGCCAGATGGCGGCCAGCCACGGCCAGGATAGGCCAGTATCACTGCCCTCCCAGGCACTTATCCCACATAAGCCGCCCAGCAGTAACTGAAACACCCAGGCAGAATGTTTGGCCGCCCGCGCTATACGAGCTTGCTGCCGGTATTGCTGGCGCAACAAAAGTAAGTAGTGCGAGGTTGGATGGTGCTGCCAGAACAGACTTTGCCGGCGCAGCCAGAGGATATAGAGAGTGTAGCCCAGTGCCACCACCCCAACACCCAGTAACCAAAGCCAGACCAGGGGTGAAAACATCGCTTTTTGCCAGAACAAAAAATAGCTTACCGGCGCCAGCGCCAGTAAATCGAGCATGACATAACTCCAGTGCCTGAGTTGCATTCGACGTAATTTTTTACGTACTGCCCGGGTGTCAATAGCGGGCGCAGGCTGGCTTTGCCACAAGGTTTTCAGCGGCTCTGGGGGAGAGGGGGTCACGAGGTTAACTCCTGTTGCAATGCAGCTTTGGTTCGGTTCAGAATGACTCCCACGTGGGTGGTAGACAGGCCACATATCTGGGCAATATCCGTATAGCCAAGGCCTTCAAACGATAAGGTCAGCACCTGTCTGGACTGTATCGGCAGTGCCCGTACCGCCACCAGCAAACGCTGGCGCTGTTGCGCCTGATCCAGCAGCTGCTCTGGCTGACTATGGGACGCTGTGAAGCTATACTGCTCACTTATATGTTCACTCATTTGCTCGGTGGGGGGGCGCCGAACAGCCTTTGACACATGGGTAACCGCCTGATTATGCGCAATTTTCAAGATATAGGTTTTCAGACTGCTGTTACCAGCAAACCGGGCCAGACTTTGCCACACCGCCAGTACAATCTCCTGAGTCAGCTCTTCGCACAACGCCGGGTCAGCCTCATAACTGCTGGCAACCCGCGTCAGTAGTGGCCCATAATCCCTGACG
>VMHT01041779.1_pt1 | contig 14639 bp, 18 predicted proteins | sample 4693611 | NCBI WGS metagenome assembly VMHT01 (sample SAMN12280063, study PRJNA550983) | marine metagenome | isolation source: seawater sampled from same location over 5 years 0.02-0.2 micron viral filtrate | place: USA: collected off the coast of southern California halfway between the port... ... | reverse complement strand
TTAGTTAACGTGTATATTATAGTCAGTATAAGTACTACTGTCTGTAATTGCGTATTTATGTTTGGCATAGTACTAAAAACTATTGCACCTAAGTTAAGTCCGTATATCTTCAAGTCTTGCATTTTAAAGTACTATACCAATATTTAATAACATAAAATTCCCATAAGTACCTCTTGTACCTGCGGTAAAGTCTACCTTATAATAAGACCAAGTAGATGCGGTATAATTTGTTGTTAAAGATGATGAGCTAAAACTCAAAGAACTGCCTGTATGCGCATTTGAAGCTAACTCTGTCCAAGACGTTCCATTGTTAGAACCATACCACTTCATAGTTCCCGTATAATTATAGTAACTTTGTTTATAATCTTTTGACGTAAAACTATTTGTAGTAATTGGACCTTTCATAGTCATTATTATCTGATTGTTTGATCTTGAACTACCATTATTACCCATTGATACAGCTTTTGAACTATCTGCGCTATCTACCCAAATATCATTACCAGTTAAGTTTGCATTTAAAACTGCCGTTGTTTCCCCTGACGGATGTGTTGATGAACTATTATAAGACGCAATATTATCTTGAAAATTCCCTGTCGCTTGATAAGCTCCTGCTCCTCCTATAAAAAGTCTTTTATTAAAACTCATATTTTTTTATATCGGTAAATCGTAAGACTCTACTTGTGCTTTAGTTGTTTTAGCGTTTATAGCTGTTTCGTGAGTATTACAATCTATTCTTAAATTATCTCTTTCGGTTTGTATATCGCTAGGAATAGCCGTACCCTTTTCGCTCTTTCTAGTAATATACCAATCTGTTTGAGATAACTTAAAATTATAAATAGCTTTTAACTCTCCTATTTTAGCTACTTTTAAGTCCGCTAAACTATTGTCCCAAGTTTTATTACTTACAGGGTACGTAAATTGACTATTATCTGAATCAAAATATATATCACCTAGTTCTTTTATTCTACTATCATAGGTAGGAATAACAACATCGTAAAAACCGTGTCCTTCTAAATCACTATCCGATAGTAAATCAAAACCACCAATAATGCTACCGTATGATTTTGGCACTCTATTGTAAACTTTTATCGTTCCGTTGTAATCTTTTGCTTTCATATTAGTTTGGTGTATTATCGCTCGTATAAGTTTGGATCGTATAGTTATAGATAGCAGCAGAATCTGTATCGTCAATACATACTATCTGGATATGATTGTTGCTACTTCCGTCATACGTTACCTCACCTAGATTATTAAATGTTTCTGACGTATCATCTGACGTTAATGTAAGCGTACTAGTTCCTGTTGCTAGAATATCAATCACCTGCCCTGTTTTCATATTCTGAAGGTTAAGGGTTTGCGTTGATTGTAAGTTAGCTGTAATGTTAAATACACTATAAGAACTAGCATCTAAATTTACAGTAGCAGTTGTTGTAGATATTGTCTGTACCGCTGTGTATCTGTCTGCTAGCTCGTCGTGGTCTACAATGTCATCATTTAACATTGCGTTAGTAACAAAATTGTTACCATACACCTCATCAAAGTTGTCGTTTAATTTGTCAAATGCACTTCTTAATGGATCTCCTGTCCCGTCATTTGCTGTAGTTCCTAAATTTACTGTTTGTTTAGCCATTTTATACTAATGATTTATCTGCTGTTAAAATTGCACTATCTGCTTTATATCTTATATCGTCTGACGTTATCGCTAACGTTTCTATTTGTCCTGCTATTAAGCTACTTAAAAAACAATCAGGCGAACTTACTGCGGGTATTGACTCTGCAATAGTATTATCCTCATCACCAAATTCTGTGTAACAATATATTAATCCCCAGTTAATACTATTTGCCATTTTTTACTTTTTTTAAGTATGTCTTAAGTTTCTCAACGTTGACTACTTTCGGTTTATATGTTTTTACAGTACCCACCCTTGATATGTTGCGTCTTTGTCAGGATAAACATCCTCATTATTATTCGTATTATACTCTGGAAACTTCCCTACATTAAATGTAACGTAATCAATCATCCTTCTTGTATAATATTCTGCAAAATCTCGTTCTTTATTAACTAAATAGTCTATTTCATTCTTCTCAATACTCTCTGCATTCTCGCTTTGATGCTTGTAAACACCACCATTTTTTATCTGATACGCTGCAAAAGGCAAGTAATCTGACATAGCAAAATGAATTAGCATAGGTTGTACGTACTTATTCACTAATGTAAGATAATCACCCGTTAGAGTGTCTGCTATAATGTCTGCGCTTATTTTATCATATAACTTTGTACCTAAGTAATTCTGTATATGTATCTCTTGTGCGATCTTAATAAACTGTATGAACTTATCTGTGTCAACGTTACCATCGAGTATAGTGTTCTTTACTAAGTCCTTTCGTGATATAAATAGTGCTGTTGCCATTACTTCTTGCGTGGTTTAATGAACCCTTTATTGGGCATATCTTTTGGTTTCATCGATACCTCTTTTGGGTTGCGTACTCTTGCACCTTCTCTTTCTGCTTTATTTGTGCTAATTGTGGGCGCATTTGGACTTTTAGTATCTCCTTGACCTTTTGGTAAATCTGTAAAACGAAACGTCTTACGAACCCATTTATGATGACATCCACCACCGCCTTTAAACTTCCATATTGAGTACGTGTCAGCTCCACCTTTACCCCATCCTGCATTTACAGATTGATTGTCCATACGTATTATATCTTCTTTACGATATAGTTTATTTGCTGATACCATTTTCTTACAAAACTCACGGCTATTAGAACTCACGCTCTCTGGACCATATTGGTATCTTACTTTAAATTGTACGCCATCAATGTATTGATCTTGTTCTGACTTTGAATTTGGATTAGCACTACCTGTACTAGCAAGACCAATCATCTTGTCTAATTTATCTTCCATATCATAATCAACATCCATTTCATCGACCAATTCCCACCCCTCTAACGACTCTTCTTTTTCGCCAAGTGTAATTAGATCTTCTGCAATACTTTCGATGTTAGGTGCGCTCTGTGTATCCGCATTGAATCGTTTACGCTCAACTCCTGTCTCTTCTTCTTTCGTTTCATCGTCAATATCTACATTATCGTGATCAATAAACTCTAACGGCTGTAACGTCTTAAAATAAAGATTTAGTGATATACCGTTGTATGCTAATATTTGATCTAACGCGTCAATAATTAGGTTTTGAAACGGTTTTACTACAACATTGTCTGTTAGTATAGACGCTGTCTTAATTTCATCCGCATTGTTACCAAGACCCGTTTGGTCTTTAATCCCAAATAACATCGGACTGACAATCCTGTGTGATACGAGAATCTTTTTCGATGATTCTGTAGATAAGAATTCGTATTGGTTATGTGCATCTGATAATTGTACTGGTTCTATATTTGCTTGTGCGTCAACGCTGTCATTAAATGCTAATATAAATTTACCTGCGTTACTTGTCCCACTAAATTTTTCTTGTATTCTTCGCTCAATTAATGAACGTTCCTCTTCGTTAGGTATTCCGTTATTAAAGTTGATCAACATACTAGGTGCTAACCCGTTCTTAATGTTGTTAAGGTGATAATTAGCAACCTCTTCTTCTAATTCAGCATATTGCAGACCACCTTGGTAATCTACAGGTGAGTAGTAATAGTATCCTGTTTTGTAAGGCTTAATACACATAATTTCGATGGACTCATTACTTGTACCAAATGCAGGTATGCGCTTAGGCTGTTCGTGTGGTTTAATCTTTGTCCAGTCCTTGTGATAGTAATATCCTTCGATGTCTCCATCTTCATTACACTTTTCGAGCCTTAACGTCTCAACAGGAAAGTGTTCTACTTGTGCAATCTTTTTTCTGTCTTTTGAGTATATGATCTGAACAGTTGCTTGTCCCATTAACTTAAGATCAAACACAACTTTACGCATACAGTCTTTCGTAAACAACGATACCATTTGTGCATACTCATCAGGTCTTCTACTAGCATCTGTTGCTGCAAGACCTTTACCGTATATCATTTCTGATATTCCATTCACAATAGCGTTGTTTGTAGCACTACCGTTAAATCGGTCTATTAGGTATTGGTAATAATTATTGTCATCACCATACTCAACCCAATCCTTGTTCTTACGTTCAGTAATTTTCGGGGTGCTATATGTCGCTAAATTAACTATTCTTACGTCTCTCATAATACAATAAAGTCATTGTCGTATGACGCATCACTTGTGTACACGTCTTTGTTTATAGTGTAGTAATCATTTGTCGTTTGATCAACAGTTTGTGCTGTGCAAAAAACCTTGTCTTTGTAAATTACTGTACCGTCTGTTTTTGTGATTAACATATCATAATACCTACCCTCCTTTAAACTCAACGCTTGTGAGAAAGACAAGTAATTACGATCCGTTGTTGGTGATACACTATAAGACGATGTTGTATTAGTGGTATCGTCTGTTAATTTAAACGTTGCTGATGTAACGTATTCTCTTGGTATCACTTTTATAGTTTGCGCGTCTGTACTTGTAGTAAGTAGTTTCATACAAATATAACGCATAAAGTAAATATTTTTGTAAAAAGAGAGGTGGCTTTTGCCACCCCCCTATAACCGATAGTGTTACACTGTAACTTTGTCGGCTACGATTGTTGTCTCATTCGAATCAATTCTGATTTGCTAATTAAATCTGTCATTGAAACTTTGTCTTTGTCATCAATCAATAATACATCTCCTACAACTGGAAACCCTGCCATTCTTGACGCTATCTCATTGATCGGTAATTTCTGTAACAAACCCTCTTCGTTTGCCCACATAAACCTGTCGTCTGATAACCATACTCGTTCGATCAATCCACCTACGGCTTCTTGTTTCGGCTCTAACCCGTCAAATTCTCCTGACGTGAAATCACCATTTGTCTTGATGTGAAAATACTGCTCTGTCATAACTGTGTGTTTTAATTTTATATACAAATATAAAAGAATATATTAGTTATACAAAATATTTAACAAGTTTTTTTAATAAGCACAAAAAAAGAGGGACAATATGCCCCCCTCTCTACAAAACCCACAATGATTATGAATTTGTACCTGATGTAACTGTTGGTGTAGTTGTTAAACCTGCAAAAGGATCTGCTTCCGTTGCTCCTTCTAAGAAGTTAGCAGGAACTTGCTCCTGTGCATTTAGTGTCAATGTATATCCGCTAAGATCACCCATTGCTGCACCAGTCACAATCGTGCCACCTGTCACTTCGCAACCGTGTTCAGTACCCATTAAAAATGCATTACCGTTATAGTCGTGTACTACAACGTGTGGTCTCCCGTAAGAAAGCAACTTAATTTCTTTGTTGTCCTCTTTACTTAGCTTTGTAAGTGTGAGGTTTAATGTTTGGTCAAAGAATGTAGTTCCATTTTCTCGAGAAGAAGTGATTGCCTGTTCAAATGAACTATTGCCTTTCACTTCGTACTTAAAAGCTGTAATAGAACCTAAATCGTCTATTACGTCTGTATCTGTTGAATCGTATGTCGCTGAAGCACCGTAATTAACAAAGTAAACAGCTTTAATGCCACCTACTACGTCTTTACAAGGTACTTTGCGCCCTAATGTTAAATCACAAGCCATATGTTTTAGTATTAAAAAAGGGTGAGTAGGCTCATTGGCTCACCCACCCTCTTAGGTTATTTATTTACTTTCTTAGTTTGCAGAGTTTGTGATACCGTATGTTACGATGTCATCTACAATACCGTACTGTACACCTGCAGTAAATCTCATTACTACACGTACATTCTGTGAACCATCAATATCAGCCATATCTATAACTTTTACTTCGTTGTGGTCTGCTAATAATCCTGTACCAAAATATAAGTTAGATTTCTCTGCGGCTACAGCTTTATTGTCTCCAAGACCGTTAGCTACAAATAATTTAACACCATCAAAAGATAATGATCCGTTATTCCACCATTGAGTACCCATATCGTTTGTACCTGCAGCACCTAATCCTGCGGCACCAAATCCACCTAATGCACGTACATATGCACGAGCGATGTTTTGTGATACATAAATATTTAAGTCTTCACTTCCGTATAATGTTGATGGAATAGCATCTACAATGCTTCCTAATTCAGTAATTACGTTAGCGGCTGTAACAGTAGTTCCTGCAACCTCTTGTCCACTTGGTAAATCTGCGTCTGTTGATACAATAGTAGAAAGACCATTGAACTCTCCGTTGTTAGAAGTATCTCCTGCCCAAATAGACTGCTCTGTTTTTTGTGCTACTTTTGCAGCAACGTGAGAAATTAAGAAGTCGCTAAATTTAGGAGGTAAACTTTGGAATGCTGATACACCCATTTGTAATGCTTCCCAATCTGATTGGAAGTCTTTTTTACATAATTGTAAGTTTACTTGTTGAAACTCTGGTTGTAATACACGCTCTGTTAGTGTAACTGTAGAAGTAGGATCGAAATCACAAGTAGCGTCTTTAACGATAGCGTTAGTGTCCACTTTTTTGATAACTTCCTTAAACTTTACATTTGGTTTTACAGTAATACCACCGTTGTCGATAGTAGAACCTGACAAGAGTGCCGCTGAAATATATTCACCTGCAAACTCTCCTGCGTAAGTAGTAGTAATTGATGTTGTAGTTGCCATTTTTATTCTTAGTTATTAATATTAGAAATTTTGTTTAGTACTCTGTCAAAAGTAGTAACCGCTCTACCTTGTGCATACAAGTTTTGCTTACGCTTTGTTGTAGCCTCTGGACTGTGCTTCATTGGCTCTGCAGCAGGTTTAGACAATTCTTCTTTTAACTCTTGTTCTTCTGTTGGCTGTACTGCTTCGGCTTCCACCTCAACTTCAGCGGGTTCTTCTTTAGGCTCTTCCATCTTTTCGATCATAGCCTTAATCTCTTCTACAACGCTCTTAACCTCGTTAAGTTCTTCTTTTGTAGCATAACCCATTTCTTGTTTTTCTTCTTGTGGGTCTTGTTCTAAATTTTCTGACATATCCTCTTGTATTGATTTGATTTCATTAATAATTCCTTCATCTACCACTATTAACTGTCTGCCATCTTCTAACTCATACAGTCCTTCGGGTAGTGGTACTTTTTCATCTTCTGTTTTAATAAACACCTCTTCGTCTGCGTGAAAATGCTCTGACTCAAGTAACGTGCCATTGGCAAGTTTCATCTCTTCTAACTTTACCTCTGTAGATAAGTTAAGCATATCTGTAATGCTGTTTAGTATTTCTGTTGCTTTCATATTATCGTAATATAGAATTGTAATCGTTAGCCTGTCGTTCTATTTGTTGTCGTAAATTTGCAGCACTGTCATCTATTTCACTTATCAGTTGATATGTTTTATCAAATGACGATGCATTCAATCCCATTTCCTTAGCATTTTGTTTTAGATCATCAATCTTGTCAAGTGCATCAACAGCATCCATTTCAATCTCGCGTAGAATATCTTCTTGTCTTTGCATTTCCATAACAACATCTGCAGCATCGTTTAAAAGCCTTTCGATTTCTTCTACATACATACTAAAATCGTTCTTTTCTGTAGAGATACGCTTGCGTAAATTTTCTACATTAATCGCTCCTAAAGCAACTTTTTTGAAATCTATCCTGTTCAGGATTTTTTTTACCTGTGGTTTCATATAGTATTAACGTTTATTGATTAAAATTTTGCATATTTAACTTGAAATCTGTAACAATGATATTTCTTTTGTAACTGACGGATCTTTAACCGATGTAATAATTAATGTCTCTGTAATTGTAGAACCCGTATCATTTACCTGCAAGGGTGCGAGTTGTGCTTGTGTTAATCCGTCTGTTGAGGCACTTGTTACACTCACACTAAAATTACTTAACGTGTTTAAAGTATATCCATTTGTACCTGTTGTAAAAATATCAATACGTATAGACACTATATTTGATGGTAATTGAAATGAAGTAACAGGACTCGAAACGTCATAATGAACTACTGTTATTGGATCAGTAAAACTATCTCTGTATGTATCTGCATCACACTCATTGCAATCAGCGTAACTAAATGCTTTCACCCACTCGTGTCCTGCTGTTTGATCATCACGGCTTAATGCCTCATAACAACCGTCTTTATTATCGTGTTGAGAATCTACGTAATATATGTTACCTACAGTTAGTTCTGCGTCTCCAAAGAAATGATGGGTTTTACTATGCCCACATAATTGCATTTTGTAACCATATTGACCATTAGACGGTAAGGATGCATTAGACGTTATATTTCCTATCCCCTGATTAAAGTAATCACCACCGCAACAGTTTGAACTATACGATCCATCTCTACATAAACAAGCACGTTTTCCGTTATGTGGTACGGGTGTTCTTCTGTCTTTCATTATTTCTTAGGTACGCAATTAGGTACTTTTTTACCGTTCTTCATTTTCCATCCTACCATTTCGTAGCCATCCCAACAAGGTGCTTCTAACTTAACATCATTTGCAATCCCCTCAAAGGCTTTTATCTTGCTCTCTGCCCAACCTTTGGCTGTTTTACCACCCCATAATAGGTATGATATATAACCACAGTCCTCTGGAGTACCTTGATCGTAATATGTCTCTGCACGTGATAAGTACGAAAACATTCTTTTGATCGTGTCCATACTCACAGGTCTACCCGCTGCCAAATCGGCTGCACGTACCTTACCTACTTGTGTAGCACACTTGTTTCCTACCTTCTCGTTTAATTCCATACCGCGCTTTGCGTTATTTTTTACAGAGTCAGGGTAATCACTAAACGACTCCATTTCGACACGCTGTCCGTCCTTATAACGTTTATCCTTGCGTATGATACCTTTGATTGTTGATAGTAAAGACTCTGCCTCTAATTCCTCTATTTTACTCAAGTCCTCTGACAAACCTCTATCGCTAGGTGTTTCCATTTTATCTGCAAAGTAGCCCTCTATTGAAAAACCTTTAACCTTACCTGTTTTAACATAATTATTCCAGATATCGTCATTCTCTACTTTAACTGTACCCATCCACGTTCCTAATGGCACGTCCATATCGTATAATACGCTTTTATCCTTTTCTTTATCTTCTACAATCCAAGACTCTACTAGGGTCAATCCTTGTATAGACTCTTCGTGTTCTAATGTACTGTTGTGTTGATTGTTATTCTGAAGATATAACTGTGATGCCTTACGTACAGTATCACGTGAGAAGTAAATGTAATATTCATCTTCACCGTTACGTCTATAAATAGGTTTGTTAGGAGTGAGTAATGCCCCAATAAGTATTTTTTTATCCTTATCAACCTCTGCAAATTGCACTTGTTGCGATTTTAATGCTACAAAATCCTCTTCGATTGCAGGGCTTTCTACAATGCTAATGGCTTCTATACCGTTGTACTCGTCTGTTTCGTCTATTACTAGTTCTACTATTCTCATTATCCTAAACTTGCTGATTCTACTATGTTTCTATCTAATGCTTGTGCATTTGTTATGTCGTTTGATACAACGAATGCCTTTATGGGTTGTGATTCTTTTTGTCCTAGTGCTTGTGCTAATTGGTTTTCTGGTGATGCTCCTACTACATTAAATGCAGGTGGTTGCGGTGCTGCTGAACCTCTCATAGAAGGTGCTGTCGATCTTGAAGGTGATTTTTTGTTAGACTTTAAATCGGATATTGCCTTTGCTGCTCCTGCCACACTTCCCGCTATTGATACACCCGCCATAACGTTATTAATACCAACCCAAGGCATACCTCCTGTTGGAACTGACATTGCTAGAGCTTTTGCATTTGCAATACCTGTATTAGATATAATCTGACTAATAGAACTAACCTGTTCTGTAATTATACCTGCAATAGCTAACGCTTTACTCTCTTTACCAAACGCTTGTGCAACAGACTGTAAACCACCAAAAAACTGTTGTGCTTTACCTATCATCTCTTGCCTTTCCTGTTCTGCTACATCAATCATAGCAATCTTGTGTTCTAGACGTGCTTTTGCTATTAACGCATTACGTTCATCTTCATTAGTAACCTCTTGGTTAATAAAACGTATCTGTTCTTCTAACTTAGCATCGTTTTCCATACGTTGCCTAATGAACTCGTTTGCACCGATCATAGCTAATTCATTACCTATCTCGATACGTTCCTTGTCAAGTGATAAATCGTTAGACTTTTGTTCAGCCATCATACCCGTTATACGTGCATTAATAGCCATTAACTCATTTTCTGCTTGTATGTATGCTATTTTATCCTCATCAAGTTTGCTTAATTCATATTGTGCTTTTGCTGCGTCTCGTATCTTTTGTGCATTTTCAGTCATTTTCTCTGACTGTTCCTCTAATATACCCTTAAGTTTATTATTGGCTTCAATCCTTGCAGCAATACCATTACGCTCATCGTCTCTTATCTGTCTCTGTTGTTCTGCTTGTATATCGTACTGCTCAATAAGACCTTGGTTAATTGCTTCTGATTCTTTTGCTTCCTTGTTTAATGTTACTACCGCTTTAGCTTGTTTATACGTCTTTGTGGTGTAATCTACTACCGCTGATGCAACATTTTTAATGGTCTCTTTAACCTTGTTTAACGAATCGTCTTGTCCTGTCAATACATCAACAGACTGTTTACCTGCTTCTTTTAGTGTGGCTAATGCACCTGAAAAGTCACCCGAGAAGAATTTTACTACTGCGTCCGACAGTAACCCCAGTACTTCTTTTGCCTCTATAAAACGATTAATAAACCCTTGTTTAATAGACGCGCCTAAATCCTTTATAGATTGCTCGGGATCTTCAAACACACTCTTAAAGAAATCTACTACTTTGCCAAAGTTATTGAACACAAAGCTTGTAAAATCAGTAATAACCTGCGTTGCCATTGTACCTGCTATTTGAAAGCCGTCTAGGTACGATTGATTGTTCTTAAAAGCATCTGCAAGTGCATTAAAAATCGTTGAAGCAATAAAGAAAACACCTGAAGCTTTAAACAGGGTACCTATAGACGTAAGTTGCTTGAACATACCCTTCAAACCCTTAGTGCCTTTTGCCGCACCTTTACCTACATCTTCTAACGACTTACTCTCTTTACCTGTGTCATCTAATTTATCTACTATTGTTCCAAGTAGATTGACAACATCTTTAAGGTCTTTTTCGGACTTACCTGTTTTTACCTCAAGTTCTATTTCTCTTTTTTCCATAATTGTCTGCGTAACAATTTAACACCCTCTTTCACTGTATGTGGGTACTTATGAATACCAAGTGCTATATCAATATAACGACCACTAACCTTATTTTTCTTTATTACATCTAATAATTCTAATATATTTTCTATCATCTCTTAAAATATTATTATTGACGCATCTGCTGTTTTATTCGTGTTATCCGCTGTTACACGTTCTGAATCTATTCGTACTATTAATTCTTCTTGTACTTCTGCAGGATCGTATTCTAAGTCTTGCGTTACGTTTATTAACTCTAAATCTGATATGCCTGTTTCAAAATTAGTGGTTAGTTTATTTATCTTGTAAGCATTGTCGAATATTACAACCTTGTCATTCAACTTTATGTTACTTATTATACTCACAGGTAAAAAAGCCTTGAAAGAAAATAACCTTCTAGATATATCAAACACCTCTTCAATGTAATTTCTATAATAAGTGTAAAATAAAGAGTTTTCTGAATATACACCTGTATACTCATTCTTCTGTCCACCAAAATGTAAACTTTGTGAATCGTTATTAGTTGGATCAACGTTGTTAGCAGGTATGTAATAATCGTCTATTTGATGTGTTGTGCCACCTACTGTTTCAGAAAACTGTATTGGTGTTCCATCGGTAACTTTGTGCGCATAAAACAATAAGGGTTTGCCTAAGTAGGGTTCTTGTTTGTCATCTGCCGACCAACCCCATTGTGCTGTTGTGCCTAAAAACCTTTCAAACTTGTGATGCTCAAATGGTACTGATATATCATATGTTTCAGATGTAAAGTCTGCGTTGTTGCTATACAATACAGAACCCCACTCTTGGTTAAAATATGTACTATGAAATTTACTAAAGAAAGAATCTAACCCTTGATACTTAAATGATATTTCCTTAAAAGGATATGCTATTTTTACTTCCGATTGAGCATTGTCTAAATATTTTGTTATGTCATAGGTGTTGTCTGAACCTGCATAATAATCATCTAAAGGTAATACCTGTATCTGTTCGCCATCGAAAAAAGCTGTAAGATTAAATAACTTAAATAGTGATGTTACAAAGTCAATTAGCTTCATTTTAGGCATTTCGTCTTTTGCGGTAGTCCTAAGAGACGTGCTAGAAGTGTAATCGATTTTTGCATTTGCATTGTTACTGCCATCAAATATATTAACGTGTAGTGTAATTGTTGAATTTGAATTTGACTGTACTGATATGTAAAACCTTCTATCCCTTTCTTGACCGCCTGTTGTGTATGATTCTAACATTTCTAAATCAACAGCTGTATTTTGGAAATCACCAGTACCATCATATTCAGTATCGTGCAAAACCTTAAAATATTCAGTAACTTTAATGGAGTACTTTACACCCGCAGGTGCTTTAGCACTTATACTCATATACCTTTTACGGTTAGCGTCTATGTTATCATAGTACCCGCCTGTACCAAATCCCTGTCTTAAATTTGTTGATGATCCTATTTTGTCATACCAATTACCCGCTAGGGCATTTAATGCTAAATTGTTTGTGGATATGTCATTTTCGTTAGGGTCGACTCCACCTTTCTGCTTATGTAGCCACAAATATATGTTATAGTACGGCAGGTTAGTTGAGTTAAAAAAGTCTCTTGAAAAAGATAAACCAAACTGTTTTTCTATTGCTAATATAATAGCGTGTATTCTTACGGCAGGTTTTAATTGATCAAACACTACACCGTGATTGCTGCCACTAGCGTATAAGTTGTATGTACCTACTGTGCTATCTGTATTATCGTAGACTAACCTATTCTTGCTCGAAATTAAGGGGTATATAAAAGCATCGTCTATAACGTTTGCATCAATCTCAAAGTCTTGCCCGTCTTGCATTGTACTCAATACAGTAGGTGCATCATACAATAATGACGCATCTAATTCAGACAAGTCTTGCAAACTAGCATCTTGTAATATTTCTTTAAACTGTATTGTATTTCCTAAAAAAGTAATGCGATAATTAGATGGCTCACCGTTTTGCATCTGCACGCTTTCGTTTTTAACCCTACCTACTTTAAAAGGTTGATAGTTAAGATGCAATACAGCTTCTCTAGATACTTGTGTGTTTGTATTTACTACTGCAGGATTATAGTAGTGCCTAAATATCTTATTATTGTTTTTCGAGGCAGGTACATTAAATGTGCGCGAGTAATCAGTAAATACTTTTTGTACATCTAATATATCTTGAAGCGTTTGTGTCAATACAATACTTTCGTTTTGATGTAACTCTACTTCTTGACCCTCTATAAAAAGTTGTAAGTGTAACATTAGCGTACATTGTTTATCTTGTTAAAGGCAAAATCAAAGTCTACCGTGTAGTCAATTAGCTTATCATTTAAAGATGTTTTTTGTGTGAATGATTTACTCTTTGGAATTACAGGTAATGACTTCCCTTCAAACCTAATCCATACATTTTCAGATAAAAACAATTCCTCTATAGTGTTTACCGCTGATTCTTTTATAAATCCTGTATTTAGTTTTAAGCTACTCTGTCCATTAACGTTATATCGTTGCTTTTGACCTTGGTTTGTAGCGTATGTTAAACTAGCTGTGCTTATACTGTTTATTTGATAACTGTCATCATTAACGCTAAAGGTTTCTGTTGTACGCTTAAAAAAGTAAATGTCTTGGTATGCGCCAAACTTATTTACAAATGTTACTTTGTATGGTGTAAATTTAGGCTCACATATATTATGTACGGTTATTGTTTTGAGTAACGTTGTGTCATCAGTATCATAAACCTGTATAGTGCTACTATTAGCAGGTATTGTTATATACTGTATCTTTTGGTTACTGTTACCGCTATCTGTTATTTGCGTGTCAGTACTATCTATTGTAACCTTTCCTACCCCCTCTGCAAAGACAGGGAGCTTCCCTGCTGTATTTTCTGGAAAGTATATATCATTGGTACTCACTAAAGCGTTATCGGACAGCTGTGGGTTTATTTCATCTTCATAATTACCATAACCGTCAAGCAACACAAAGTTCTCTACAATAGGTGTATATACATCTTCTGTTGCTGCGTCTACTATATCTTTTGTAACTGTTACCCATTTTGTATTGCAAGGGTAATCATTATCAAAATTGTGTTCAATATAGTCTCTGACTAATTCCGATATTTCAAAGACAATATTACTTTTGCCTGTTATCCTATCTTTAGATAACGTGTATTTTAGATCACTATTTGAGTAACCCCCTACAGTACCTTCGTAAATATATATTTTTAAAGTTGCGCTTTTTATTGCCATTTCTTAATTGTTAAATTGATAACATTCTCCCTGTGTACAGTTCACCTCTTTAACTTCTGCTATATAACCAAACCTGTCTATTCGAATTATCGTATAACTTGTGCCAATATCGCCACCAGTACCCCCAAGCCTTCTTGAGCCAATATACCAAAAATCACCACCGTTAAATGGGTTTCCTTGATCACACACTATACCTCCTTCTTGTAGATTTGT
>VMHT01145080.1_pt1 | contig 14641 bp, 17 predicted proteins | sample 4693611 | NCBI WGS metagenome assembly VMHT01 (sample SAMN12280063, study PRJNA550983) | marine metagenome | isolation source: seawater sampled from same location over 5 years 0.02-0.2 micron viral filtrate | place: USA: collected off the coast of southern California halfway between the port... ... | reverse complement strand
CTTGCGACGACACCTTCGATTGGTCGGTCCAGAGGTACGCTTGAAAGAGCGGTGATGCCCTCTTTGCTGGGATGCGTTTCGATGGCAGCCCGGTGGAGTGCCATTGGGCCGATGCCTTCGAAACGACGAGGCCGTCCGTCCATCATGGCACCTCGGTAGTTTGAATTGACCGCGTCGGCGAGGATTTCGATCTGCTTTTTCTCAAGGCCAAGTCCGAGTTCGGCTTCGGCGCAACGCCATTCTGATTCAGTAGGGTTTCGCACTTCCCATCGAGTGGCGGAATCCAATCCCTCAATGCCTTGTTCAACCGCAGCATTACTGGCTTGCAAAATGCGTTTTAGGGCTTCAACTTCCACATTGAAAAGTGCTTCAGGGTTACCGCCTTCAGTTCCCGAAAGCAGGGCCACATCGCGTTCACTCAACGGGGTGTTCATGATGTAATAATCTGGCAACCTGACCTCGTGGCGCGGTCTTTGGCTCGAGTAAATCCAACCGCCCTTATCGGTGCCCAAGAACATCGTTTGCGCTTTCACTGGGTGAAAGTCAATTCCTAAAACATCGATTGGTTCCAAGTGAATCCCTCACTGGAGTGTTCCTTCCATGCGTCGATACCAAGCCATCCCTTTCTGGTGGTCTTCAAGCAAGGTAAATTGTGGGAATGGGGAGATTGAGCGCACATAGCCGAACATCCCGAAGTCAACGAGGTCGGGGGAGTCCCCCCCAAAGAAGGCATGTTCGCCATGTTCATCTGTAAATTCGGTCAAGAGATCATGCCACAATTTTTTCGGAGTTCGACCGTCTTTCTTGACCCGCTTTCGAGCGATAATGCCCCACATAATTGGGAAGCCCGCCCATGCATAGAGCCGCTTAGAAATGAAGCCGAATTTTTCTAGTTTTGAAATTCGAGTTGTTGTTTTCAAAGCAGCCCCAAGGGTTCCATACAAGATTGGAACCGTCGCCTTGGAGACCTTTGCGTCCGCCCACTCGAGCCATTTGTCTTGGCGGGCTGCATCGCCCTTAGAGGCTAGCTTACCGTCGTTATAGGCTGCATCGATGTGTTTCATAACCGGGGTGGAATTGACAAAATACTCTCCGTTCTCGTCGGTGAAGACCGGTACTTTCCCCCAATCCCCTGCGAAGGAGACTTCTTTCTTGATCTTCATACCGTTGACACTGACGTACTCAACTTCTATGCCGAGGTGTTCGATGACTCCACGGACCTTCCAACAGAAGGGGCAGGTGTAGAGCATGTGGAGGGTTGGGGTTTGACCCATGATGCATCCTGCAGGCGACCCCTTCTTCAAGCCTCGTTATCGTCTAAAGATGCAGGTTTCCAACCCGTTTTCCAAAAATCGAGATCATCAAGCCACTGCATCCATTCGTCATCTGGACAACTCAGAAGGCGGAAAGCTCTCGCCTCAAGACCTTCTCGATTAGCCGGGCTTAGATGACCTATTTCCATAGCGTCGTGCCATTCCACTTGCATGTGACGAATACGGCGTCTCGCTTCCTCGGGTTGTTCGAAATTCATCTCGCACACGTCCCGCAGTTCTGAAATCCAAGTCCGAGCATCCTTCAACAGAGGGTCGTCAACTCGCGCCCGCTTGGATGACTTCTTCGAGGTGAACGGCCACCATCCCATAGTTCCCTGATGGGCTAAGAACCCTTAACGCCATCTGTTAAATCTGAATCGCTAGGATCGGTTTCAGCGCCCCATTGGCATTGGCTATCGGCGTTGCATGAAGTTTCAGTCGTGTAGGGGCCCTCGCAAAAATCGTCATCTCTTCCGGATGTGGAGGAGACATCCTTGGATGAACTGAGATAGCTCGATACAGCCAGTGTCGCTGAAAGAAGCAGCACCAAGATCAACAGAAAAGCTCTGAGATTTAGGGTTAGTTTACCTGCGCCCATGCAGGGGGTTGGGTATTTTTTATCATGATTCCTGGATCCCTAAAATCAAACTATCTTGTGCACATTTGAGATTTCACGACCGGCCTAGAATTTGAAGCCGTGATGCAAGTTCATCTACCGTGGCGGCCAGCCTCCAGCATGGGTCGAGTGGTAATTCATCTTCATGGGGCCATGAAACAGGCCGATCTACGACGCGTCTTTGAGATGTATCACGATCGCACTAAAAGCCGCGGCATCAAAGTCAACATTCACTCGAACAAACTCTCCTGCAAAGCGTACTGTGAGGTATTGAAAGGCCTTCCAGGACGTCTTTATCTCATGGACGAGGGCGGTGCACTCGAGTCCTCGATGAGTTTTAGCAAACGGTACCAATCATGGAGTGTGGGCAATGAACCAATTCACCTTGCCATTGGTCCAGCTGAGGGTTGGACAGAAACTCCAGATTGCTCTTTTGGGCGTCTTTCACTTTCCCAGATGACCATGCCACATGAACTTGCAAGTGTAGTTTTGATTGAACAAGTCTATCGAGCCACGGAGATTATTCGCGGCACAGATTATCATAAAGCCTGACCAAAGGGTCAAGAAGCACAGAAGGTTGCGAGAATCGGAGGCCTGACATGCTGCTCTTAGAAGACGAAAGCCTTCGCTGGATTCTCCTTGGGTTTGAACTGCTCATTGGCACTGTTTTGATCCTTGGCTCACGAAGTCAACCATTCCCCCTTCCGTCGCGCCGTTTCGGGTGGCTGGTGTTGACCACTGGACTTTTGCTTGCATTGGGCCAACTCGCACCAAATCCAGTGACCGTCATTGGCCACCTCGTCATCCTGACTTTTTTCGGTTCGTTCGGGTTGCTTGTCGGTATTCATCATCTTCTAAGAACCCGAAGAGAAGTGCTGATTGCTCCCTTTTCGGGGTTCATGTTTTGCGTTGGTGTCGGTGGACTGATGGTCACCACATGGGACGATTTGAGCACCTTCGAACAATGGTCGGGCTTCCTTTCGCTGGTCGTGTTGGGAGGAGGCCAAACATGGCTTGTGTTCCGCGGCCTGTTGATTGGACGCCTTCCTCTAGCATGGAGCCAGGCTGGAATGGTGGCTCTTCAACGTGGACTTGTCGACGGTCATGACGGAGCAATTGCTTGTTTTGAAAAAGGGTGGGACGCTGAAGAAGAGCACCTCAACCCAATGGCTTATGTTGCTCTTCATCGCCTTAATTTGTTCATTGGTGATTCTGAAAAAGCGGCTGAATGGTGGGAGGCCTTGCAAGATGCTGGGGGGGAAAGAGCAGTTGCTCCTGAGTGGATCAAAGCAATTCACGATGCGTTAGCACGCATCGATCCAGAAACAGCATCCTTACTTCCCAGCCTTATTGACGAAGAGGAATGATTCCGGTTTCCGATTTTGATTTGCCATTTTCTGCCCGAAAAGAGCAGGTAGAGGGCTGTGTGATGCAATTAAGCGCACAACCAAACAAAGGACTTAATATCTTGAAAGTCGATTAAGTATCATGGAAGAAGGCGAGGCGAAGGCGACAAACACTACTCTGAGCACCGTTTTGTGGTATGCAATTTTCATTTGGTTCGCTTCAAGTTTGTTTTCCCAATCGTTCTACATGGCACTCAATGGTGAGCCCTACGATGCCATTACGATGCTGAAAGAACTCGGACCCGTCTACTACATTGTCGTGATTGTCGAATTGGCGGTGTGGATCAGCCTTGCCTCTCTCTTGGTTCGAAAGGTCGTCCAGAAAACACGGACAGCGTCCAAAATACAAACTCTTCCGGCTTAGTGTTCGTTTCTTTTCGCCCGATCCGGCCCCCCGGCAGGGAGAACCGACGAAGTTTGAACCCACCCCTCAAATTTGGCGAAAATCAAATGTTTGTGCCGATGACTTGAAGGTCCGTCAAGTAAAGGAACGCATGTGAGAGAGACAGGCGACGCTCCATTCTTTTCTGGTCGACCTATGGACACATGTTCATTGCGCGATCAAGAGGACGCATTGCGTGTGCTTCCACATGGCGCTCGTATTGTGACCATCGAAGAGGCGAGAGAAAACCTGCCAAAAGTCACCCGCTGGCTCGCTGAACTTCAGGCGATGAGCGATGAAGCGCACGATCTCACAGAAGAACTGGAAGTGCTTCTTGAATCTCTTGAGGCAGAGAATGAACACGTCATCGAAGTGGCGGAACATTTAGCTCAACTTGTCACCCATTGGCAACACACAACGGCAAAAATTGAGGCCACAGGGACTCGAATCGCATGTTTAGAGCCTGGTCGTTTAGAATGGTATGGCGTGGTGGACGAACATCTTGCGCTTTATTCTTGGAGTTTAGGCGAAGAGGACATTGAATGGTATCACCCCATCGATGCAAGTTTCATGGCCCGAAAACCCCTCATAGAAGCATGACTTGGCTCGTCTGAGGGAAACACATGGTGCGCATTAATCGAGTCTACACCGGAGGCGGTGATACGGGCGAAACATCGTTGGTTGACGGATCACGTCGTTCCAAAGCAGATCCACGTTTTGAAGTGGTGGGGACGTGTGACGAACTCAACGCAGTGTTTGGTTTGGTTGCCATGGAAGCAAACCGCATGCCTGACCATGAAGATGGTGGAAATAGAGCGACCGTACAACGCGTCCAAACCATCCTTTCGATGGTTCTCACGCGGGTGCAAAACGAACTGTTTGACCTTGGGGCAGAACTCGCCTGCGACCCATCTAAACTCCCTGAATACATGGTCCTTATCAGTGAAGAACAATCCAATGTTCTCGTTGATGAGATGGATGCCTGGCTTGAACATCTCGAGCCCTTAACAAGTTTCATTTTGCCAGCAGGGCATGGTCCTGAAGCCATGCTTCATCTTGCCCGAACGGTTGCTCGGAGGTTAGAACGATCTGTTCTGCGGCTCAAAGAAACAGAGGGAGACGCATCCGTTCGCCCCATCGTGCAGGTGTACCTCAATCGATTATCCGATTGGTTGTTCGTGCTTGGGCGCTGGGTCACATCGGGATTAGGCCACGATGAAACGCTTTGGCAACCGCTCGGTAAAAGAGGTCCAGAGGCTGGAGTCGCAAAGCGAATCCGTCAATTCCATGCCTCCGATGATGACTTCGCAGACCTTTGATTATTCAAGGCCCATTGCGGTCATGTGTTGCCTAGCTCCTCGTAAGACAAGTCGGGTTTCTTCATGGGACAACTGTTGCTCAGCCATGTCCCAGTCCAACCACATGTAGCCCCGATGCTCGTGAGAGAGGGTGATAGAGATCTGCTCGGTTTGAGCAAGGTACCAAAACACCTGCTTGGTTTTTTTCTTCCCTCGATGTTTGAATGTGTATTCGCTCCGTTCGACAAACCCCTCGACAAACTGGATCTTGTCAATGCCCGTCTCTTCTGTTAACTCCCTTGCAGCGGTTGCATGATGGTCGGTATCATCTTCTTCGACATGCCCTTTTGGGAAGTCCCAATGGCCTTGCGGATACTGGAGCAAAAGCACGGTCCCATAGTTGACCAACACCACTCCACAAGACGTCTCCATATCTGCAACTGGAAGGTCGCCGGTCAAGTTACTTTTGGCGAATCTCACTTCAGCAAATCTTCTTGAGCACTCAACCTGCGCTTGCGTTCATGGGCGACCGTTCGAACGTGCTCCAAGAGGCTGGGCTGCCTCATTTCAAATCCATCATTGCGGATTCAGACTTGGATGGATTGTGCGCTGCCGCGGTTCTAAAATCGGTCAATCCCGAAGCGACTGTTCACTTCGCTCATGCTGCCCTGGTGCGGTCTGGCTCGCTTGACCACCTGATTGACCGAAACACTGCCATGGTTGATCTTCCGTTTCATCCGAACTGCGGATGGTATCTCGATCATCACCAGACAAATCGACCCGATGAGCAGGAAGAAAAAGCCTTCATCGCAGACGGCGGCACGTGCCACTGGGAGGCCACTCCTTCTGCAGCTCGCTTGGCATACGACGTGCTTAGTCCGTTCATTGATTTGAGCCATCTCGAAGAAATAATGCCCGTCGTCGACGCTCTTGATTCCGGCCAAATTAGCCGAGAGGAATTTATGGAAGATGGGCCAATTCTGCAATTGTCCCGTTCTCTCTCCATGCGAGAACCAGAGCACATGCAGCGTCTTCTTGGCATGCTGGCGATCGGAACTCGTCTGGTCGATGTGCTCGCCCACCCAGACATCGCTCCACATGTCTCGAGGGCAAAACAAGAGCGCCACGCAGCACAAATGGTGGTCGAAAAGCACACCACAATCATCGACCGATTGGCCGTCTGCCGAATGGATGAGAAAGGCGTTCGTTCAAACGGATACCTCGTCACAGCTTGGGCAGGTGACAAAGCTGATGCCTGCTGCATTGTTCATGGCTACAGCGATGGTTCAATCGATACTCCAGAGCGTCCAGCACTTTCTGCAAGTTTTTACGCTAATTCATTCCTTCCCAACGGGCAAGGCAGGTACGATCTTTCACGCCTTGCTACAGCGTTGGACCCAACTGGGGGCGGGCATGCAAACGCATGTGGATGTCGCATTCAACCACCAGGCCTCGATTCAAATCTCGAAGTTTGGCTTGAAATGTGGGCCAATCGAGACGAGACTCTGTCAATTCTTTGATCAACTTAAGACCGTGAAAAGGTACAGGAATCCAAGGAAGGCGTGAATGAACACCAGGGCCATCAACAGGTCAGCTGCTCTTCCGTGTTTCAGCGCGTGATGCCTAAATTTCTCTCCTTCGTTTCGGGCAGTTTTTGCTTTGCGTCCCATTCGCGCTAACATGAAGAGCAGGCCAAAGCCAACAGGGCCCATAAATCCGTGAAGTTGCTGTGGCATGAGGTTCGAGAACACATCTCCATTGTCGAGGTAGCCGTCAATGGCTCGGGCTGCGAACGCAACAACGATGACGCCAAGGGTTGACCAAAGAAGCCGTTCCCCCATCCGTTCATGTCGAGAACGGGCTTCTATCCGCGCCTCCCCCTTGAGTTCGTGGCTTTTTTTCCGCCAGGAATATTGCCACCAAAACCACACCAACAAGCCTGTTGCCAGCACCGGATGCAGGAGCAACACAATTGCGTTCACGATGTCCATGGAACTCGCCTTCAGTTAGGGGAGGTTCTCCCGCTTCATTGATGTTGCCGGGGCTCGTTCTGATGCGGAGCGTTTGCAGGGGAGTATAGCCTGCCGGTGGGTTGAAGATGGGTAGGTTGAGGCATTGGATGAGGGGCGAGGATTCTGCAGGAGACGTATCTGGCGAATTGTCTTGAAGCTGCGTTCAAAGCGAACGTAACGAAAAACCGTCGCCAGTCCTTCGTCGTACGAACACCCGATTGGACATTGCTCGAGAAACCTTGGCGCGCAGTCCTCTTGTTAGCCGTGGCTGAAACCGAATTACCGGCCGCAGATGAAGACGATCAACCAAGCCCATCGCGAAAGCCTGCGCACATGAGGCGCACCCGCGGCCGTCGCGGTGGACGTGGCTCTAATGGACCTCTTGACAACCTTCCAAGCGCTGCTGAAATGGTGCTTCCAAGTGACCATTCGGATGCTTTCCGCTTAGCAGTCCTGCTCGCACACAAATTACTGAACAAAGACGAATGGGATACGGCATGGGAATCTTCGGAGACCAGTTTGCGAGAATCATGTCTTACTGACGGCGTTCATCCAGTCTGGGGCGACCTTGCACAACGAACATCCGTACTTGGGCAATTTGCAGCATTCCCAGTCGCAAAACCAAAGAAAAAGAGATCAAAAAAGACAGTGGACAGCAGTCCTGCTTACATTGATCCAACGGTGAATGAGGACTTGGTTGTTGCTCTCGAAGCGCTTTCTCCAACGGTTGACACGGCAGAATCCCAAGTGGCGCTACGCACCGTCCTCTCCCAATTGTCATCAGGTCGAAGCCTCAATCCAGCCCCGCTCTTGCTTGAACTTGAAGGCCCTGCATGCATCATCTCAGCCCTGCTCTCAATCGCAATGGGCGAAGATTCAGAAGCGAACTTGGCCAATGTGAAACCTCTCGATTCCCAACTTGCCGAAGAACTCTCAGATTTGGTTCGACTAAAAGCAGGCGAGGTCTTGGATTGGAAGAAGAGTTCAACGGCAAAAGACGACCATTCATTGGCTCATTCTCGCAAGTTTTTGGCGTGGCACCACCCTCCCGAATCCTCTGCTCAACTCAAGTCTGATGTTCTTTCTGAAGGCCTTGATCTTCTTCGCTCAGGAAACGCCCCAACACAAGCGATTGAACGGGTGATGTGGTGGCGTCTTTCAGCTCTTCATCGAGAAGGAAAGACCGAGGAGACTGTGGCGACATTAACGGCTTTGAAACTGGATGCCCATGCCGAACTCTCCCATCTTCTTCCCTTGATTTCCGACCTCGGCAATCAAGAGGTTCAGACCTGGTTAGGTCAACAAATTCCTCATCTTGACGACGGGGCATTGGTTGAAATTATCCGTTTCAATGGTTTAGTAACCGATGTGCAAGCACTAGCAGCAAAGCACCTGGGCGAAGAGAACGGTGAAGCATGGGAAAGCGTTCTTCCAATTGTGATTGACATCTACACCCGTTCAATGAATCTGCGAAGATTGTCGGAAATAATTGTCAAGAATGATTTGGCCCCAATGTCTCATCCCTACGAAACATTGCTCGCCGCCCATTTGCTTGCTGCCGGCAAAGACAATGCGTTGTGGCATGCAGTACGCGAAGCTCGAAGTAAAGCCCTCGATTCCATCCATAGCACAGATGCACCACCTGCATTTTCCTCAACCAGCGAAGCACTCTTGATGCTCTTTGAAGGTGAAAATGTAGACGATGAACGCCTTAGCACCCTGCTCGACAAGAACGGCTTGCTCGCCTTCGGAGTCATCCGGCGTGCGCTTCGCGAAGGGGGCACGGGCATCGTTGCCAATAAGGAATTGAACGCCCTGGAGACCAGCATCTCAAACGCAAAATTGTCCGAAATGGAACAGCATTTGTTTGCTGCCGTCATCGATACGCTGCGCCTCAATCGCGTGGCTCTCATGCTCCAACATGGCATGACGGACAATACGACCGTTGACAGCGTCAACACCATTCTGGAAAACGAAAATGTCCCGACTGCAATGATTCATTCGGTTCGCCATCTCGTTTTAGAACACGACCTAGGTCTTCCTTCGCTGGTCCGATGGTACCAAACCAATGACCCGCTCTCTCCATGGCATACATTGGCTCGAGCCTCTGTTTCTGCATCCATGGAGGATGAACTCAATGCTGCCCGTGATTACCGCCGAGCAGGCGATCACGAAGGCTTCGATTATGAACATAAAATCGTCCTTTACAGAAAGTCACTCATCCATCTGGCCTTTGCTGAACAATGGAAAGAAGCGGTGGAACTGCTTGATGCACAACCGGCTTTGAAGAGCGCCATCACGAAGCGATTCCAACTCTACCTCCGTGTTTCACACATGTCGACAAAAGACACCAACGCAGCAACACGCTTGCTGAAGGAGTTCGTCCGAAGCACGAAAACCATCACTCAAGAAAAAGAAGATGGGACCCTTGAGGATGTCGAGGTGACGTACTTTGCTGAGGATGATTTGGACATGCTCAAAACCTATCCATTGGAGCACCACCGCGTCCTTCCAACCGATCCATTTTGTGGCCGAGTCACTGCAGCAGTCAACGCCTTGCAGAAGAATCGCCGCCGCCAGCGCAATGCCTTTGACACACGGTTTACTCAGTTGATGCAAGGTTCCTCGCCATCGCTTGATGAACTGTATGATTTGGCCAGAGATGCTGCTCAGGAAAAGCCAATTGAAGGCCTAATGTTCCTCGAGCGTGCCCAAAATAAGGGTCAATTCAGCGTCCGTGAAATCAAACGAATCGCAGACGCTGAACAAGGATTGTTCTCGTCTTACAAAGATCAAATCCCGAACTCATCCCGACGTTACCTGCGTAATCTTTCGCTCTCTCCTCTTGTTCTCATCGACACAAACATCCTCATCGATGCCCTCATGGACACCATCAAGCAACGCTTGGAAGTGTTCACTGAAGCCAGCCTCGACATCGTCGGGCACGGCCACTTCCACCATGTCCTGCTAAAGCGGGCGCAGGAAGGTAAAATCCAACTTTGGCTCCCATCGATTGTCAAGCAGGAGCTGACAGGGATCGCCAGCGATCTTGATTTCCTTCGTAGCCGTTTCAGTGGGCTTTTGGTCCCACCAACGATGCTTGATACCGTGTTTAGAAAGGATGTCATCGCGGAACTTGTCGACCAAGTGCTCAATGATTACAGCACATGGCGCCCAATGGATTTGCAACTTGAGGCAGAGGCCAATGATGAAGCGTACAAAACACAGGTTGTGAACTTCCTCACGGATTACACGGAAATCTATGAAGAAATCACTGCTATGAAGCGGACACGTGGAGAGCCTGCGCGAACCGTAGTTGACGGCTTGGATGTTTACCCCGAAGCACCAGATCGTACCTTAATGCACATTGCCATCCATCTTGCTAAGCAATCTCTTGGCAACCTTGGAACCATCCTCATTGCAACGCGAGACAGTGATTTCACATTGGTTTCTCGTGCCTTCGAGGAACGGTTTGGGTTCGGTGTTGCCAAGAACAGCCGTGCACTCAACAGTTTCCTTCACGGTTGAGCCAATCTCACATGTGTGAGATCATTGCATCGCCAAAGTCACTGCATGACAGCAGTGTAGCGTCGTCCATCAAACGCTCAAAGTCGTATGTGACGGTTTGAGCAGAAATCGCCCCTTCCATTCCTTTGACAATAAGGTCTGCAGCTTCAGTCCAACCCATGTGCCGCAACATCATCTCAGCGGAGAGGATGAGGGAGCCAGGATTGACTTTGTTTTGACCAGCGTATTTTGGAGCGGTTCCGTGAGTGGCTTCAAAAATCGAGATTCCAGTGTCATAATTGATGTTCGCCCCGGGTGCAATGCCTATGCCGCCAACCTGAGCAGCAAGAGCATCAGAGATGTAATCGCCGTTGAGGTTCATTGTGGCCAGCACGGAATACTCGGCTGGTCGGGTGATGATTTGTTGGAGCATGGCGTCTGCGATGACGTCCTTGATCAAAATTGAACGTCCAGTGGTTGGGTTCTCAAGCGTGCACCAAGGCCCACCATCAAGTTCCACAGCGCCAAACTCATCCTTGGCAATGGCGTAACCCCAATCTCGGAATCCACCTTCTGTGAATTTCATGATGTTTCCTTTGTGGACCAAGGTGAGGCTTTCTTTGTCGTTTTCCAATGCGTAGGTGATTGCAGCGCGAACAATCCTTGCGGTTCCTTCTTGCGAGATTGGCTTAATTCCAATACCAGAGGTGTTTGGGAATCGGATTTTGTCAACTCCCATTTCATTCTGAAGGAAATCAATGACCTTCTTGACGCCTTCTGATCCTGCTTCCCATTCAATGCCCGCATACACATCTTCGCTGTTTTCGCGGAAGATGATCATGTCAACATCACCGGGGGCTTTGACCGGTGAAGGGGTTCCGTCGTACCAACGAACAGGGCGGACGCATGCGAAGAGATCGAGCTTTTGTCGGAGCGCCACGTTGAGCGAGCGAATGCCTCCGCCAACGGGCGTAGTGAGCGGCCCTTTGATTGAGACAAGCCCTGTTCGCATAGCATCCAAGGTGGCTTCTGGAAGCCATTCACCAGTGGCGTTAAACGCTTTTTCTCCAGCCAATACTTCAGACCATACAATGCTGCGAGAACCGTCGTATGCTTTGCTGACCGATGCATCGACCACCTTGATCATAACCGGCGTGATATCAACGCCAATTCCATCGCCTTCGATGTAGTGGATCACTGGATCATTTGGGATGTTGAGTTTTCCATTTTCCATTGTAACTGGGGTTCCTGCCATTGCAATCGGTCCTAGGCAGAAGCGTCCCCTTCAAGAATGAACCGCCCTTGGGAGTTCCATGTACGGGCGCATAGATTGGACTGGTGGCGACACCGTTGCGTGCACAAATGAACGAGGCGATCGCATTGACCTTGACTGGGAAGAAGGTCCAACACCAATGCAGGTTGCTTTGCAGGTGATTGGTGCTTGTTCAACTGCGGATGTCGTTCTTGGTTTGAAAGACCGTTCATTCAGTGAAGTGTGGGTCGAGTTGGACGCAACCCGTGCTGAAACGCGCCCCAAGGTATTCACAAAAATCCACATGGTGTACCATGTTCGCGGTGAAGTCCCGCTCAAGTTGCTTGAACGGCTTGTGGCAAAGAGCCATGAGAAGTACTGCACGGTTTCACAGATGTTCGTCAACGTCGAGATGACGCACGCCTGCGAAGTTCACCAGTGATCATCAGTTTGCGACGACTTTGATTGCGGTGAGCGAGTTCATTGCATTGAGCAACAATTCTCTGAGTGCATTGTACAATGGATGCCACGATTGTGGAATCTGAGGTGGAGGGGCAACGGGGAGGGTTCCTTCATTGGTGGACAGAACTGTAGCAAAGGGTCGCACTTCACCGGTACCAACCATGTCAATGATCAGGGAAAGGTGGTATGCCTGTTGATCCTTGATGACTTTCGCCGTTTCGATTTTAGCGATGGCTTCTGCAGGTAGGTCACTCAACCAGTCTTCTCCGCGCTCGACTCGAGAGTGAAGTTCCTTCTTGACCAGAATTTCCAAGAGTTCAGTGACCACTTCATGGGCAACAGGTGTTCGTGAAGATGGCTCTGGTTGCGACATGGTTTCTTCAGCGCGTGCAAAATTGATGTTTTCCGATGCTTGTTCATTTAATCCGAACGTTGACTCCCCAGCCAGCATTGATGGTTCGTCATCGTCTTCCATAAACATGGCAAGAGGATCCGAGGTGTTGAGTGTGGGAACAGAGAGTTGTGCCGCCGCAGGTTGTGCTTCAGCGGGGCGCATTGCACCCAATTCGGCAAAAATATCGATTTCTTCTTCTTCCACTTGTGGTGGCGCTGTTTCCCATGGTCCCATCATGCTATCACTTCGATTTGTTCTCTTCATAGTACATGAAAGGATGTTTTTTTGAGAAAAAAAACCTTGAACCCTGAAGTGCACAAGTCACCGATAGATTATCAATGAACAAGTGCATCTTGCGGCCCAAGGGTCAAAGGGGCGGGCGGCGTGGGTTTGGATGATACACATGGGGGGGCAAAGGCAGCGTTCGGTGATTTTTGGCACCGCATTGTTGCTTCTGGTTCTTGGAGCACCCACTTTCTCAAGCATGCCCACCGGCGTTGGGGGGTTGGGTGACAATGGCTGCACATGCCACGGAGGGGATTCCACATCGGTCTCAGTCAACGTGTTGGGCCTACCTGAACTGTACGCTTCAAACATGACCTACAACCTCTCAATCGTGATCGATGGACCTCCTCAGGACGATGCTAACAGCCACCAGGGTGGATTCCGCTTCACGGTGACAAGCGGTGCGGTGGTGTTCGAAAACTCAACCAACACTCAACCACTCGATGACGGATGGACGCACCAGCTTTCAGGAACCTATCAGCGGGTGTGGAATTTCACTTGGACTCCATCAAATGACTCACTTGACCCGGTGGAATTCATCGTCCACGGCAACGCAGTCAATGGCAATGGGCAATCAAGTGGTGATGTTTGGAACAGCTTTGGTGCGGCCATTGCCCACCAAGATGCTCCTCAAGAGCCCGAGCAACCAGTGTTCGACCGAGAAATTGGCGCTCTTGATTGGACCGTGTTTGCAGCGGGCCTAGCCGCCTTGATGTTCTTCTTGGTTCGAACAATCAAGTGAACTCAATTGACGAATTCGATTTGTCTGTTTTGCAGCGCCCGCAATTGACGGTTTTCGCTCGCTCCATGAATTTGTTCGCTCTTCACACCCGTAAGGACCAACATGACTCGGAGTTCATCACCTAGTTCTTCACGCACAGCCGCCCCCCAAATCACTTGGGCGTGTGGGGAGATTTGGTCGGTGATCAGTTTCGCACATTGTTCAGCCTCACCTAAAGTGAGGCTTGGGCCACCAACAACGTTGATGAGTGCGCCACGAGCATCAGATGAATCAATATCGAGCAATGGAGAATGCATTGCTTCCTGTGTTGCCGCCTCCACCCGGCCCGGTCCACTCGCTTCGCCCAGTCCAATCATTGCAACGCCGCTGCCAAACTGGATCACGGATCTCAAATCCTCAAAGTCAAGATTGACCATGCCATCAGTGGTTAACATCTCGGCCACACCTGTAATGGAACGGACAAGCAATTCATCACCAACCCTGAACGCATCTCCGATGGGGAGATCCTTCACGCCTTCAATTTCGAGAAGGCGTTCATTTGGGATGACGAGAATTGTATCGCAATGTTCGCGTAGTTTTTCCAATCCCCACTCGGCGTTTTGCCTGCGTAGAGCTCCTTCAGAATTGAACGGGTAGGTGACGACTGCAATGGTCATTGCGCCTTGTTGCTTGGCCAGGCGTGCGATGTGTCCTGCTGCCCCTGTTCCCGATCCTCCACCCATTCCTGCGGTGATGATGGCCAGCTGGGTGTCGTTGGTGATGCGTCGCAAGGCGAGCTCAGATTCAAGCGCTGCCGCCTCCCCCTTGGTCGGGTCGCCACCCGCGCCTCGGCCTCGGGCGGTCCTCCCGATAAGCACCTTTTCTTCGAGTGGGGACATCAGCAATGCTTGAGCATCGGTGTTGATGGCGTATCCCGTGACATAGGAGTTCCTGAACAGCCGTTCTTCGAACAACCGATTGACTGCGTTGCAT
>VMHT01065345.1_pt1 | contig 14641 bp, 13 predicted proteins | sample 4693611 | NCBI WGS metagenome assembly VMHT01 (sample SAMN12280063, study PRJNA550983) | marine metagenome | isolation source: seawater sampled from same location over 5 years 0.02-0.2 micron viral filtrate | place: USA: collected off the coast of southern California halfway between the port... ... | reverse complement strand
CACTTGTGGCCTTGGCTCTGGTGGTTTCCCTAATCTGATTGTTGCTGACCAAATCACTTATGAAACTTATGAAAACGCTTTGGATAATCAGATTCGTTTTCAAAATACCCAACTTGGTGATTTAGGCTTTGATTCTATAAAGGTCCAAGGATCAGAAATGATTTTTGACGAGGTTGTACCAGATATAGATTCAGGAAGCACTTCAATCACAAAAGGTACGGCGTTCTTTTTGAACACCAACTTTTACAAACTATATATCGATACAGAAACTAATTTCGTAACGACTCCATTCATTACACCAGAGAACCAGACAGCTATGGTTGCTAAAGTGTTATTGATGGGTAATACGTGTTCATCAAACTTAAGAAAGCTTGGTGTACTTTACGGCATTAGCCAAACTATCGTTTCTTAATTCCTAAAACAAACGGGGGATCTACCGATCCCCCAACTTAAAAAAACGGTGTGGTAACACACGACAGTGAAAAAGGAGAAAACTTTAATGTTATTTCAAAGAATAAACCGCACGGACGCGGAAAAAATTTTTATGATAGTCCAAAACGTCTCTGGATCAACGGCGACTCAAGGCTACAACGTGGTATTAGACGTAGGTGCTAACACTGATGGAGTCAGAGTAACGCAGGCTTCGAGCACAGACTTACAAGCTTACATTGGTGCGGCTGATAAGGATATCGCTAATAATGCTTTTGGCTTGGTCCAGGTGTACGGATTCAGAACTGATTTATTTATTTTTAGTTCGGTTGGATCGTCAGTCGCCGGCGACGAATTGATCTGTGTTGCTGATAAATGGGGAGTTACCCCACAAGCCACAAGTGGTGACGCTAAAAGTTTCGGCTTTTTATGTGAAGCTGTAAGCGCATCATCAAGCTCACAATATCACTTGACCGCGAAAGCGTTTATTAGAGCACTTTAACATGAAGGGGCGCAGGGTAGCCCCTAAAATACTGTTTGTCGATAACTCAACAAAACTACACTCAACCGAAGATTTAAAAACTAAAGCACGCGGCGGCATGGTGACATCGCTGTTTCGTGTTTCTGATTTTTTACAAAATCAAGGTTGTAACGTGCATGTGTTATCTGACATTACAGTTACGGGGTACAGTGAAGCAGGTGTTGAATGGTTAGATGAACCGCAAGGTTCGTATGACTGTTTGATTATGAATCGAGGTGTAGGCAATGGCTTTGATCATGTCGAAGCCAAAGCCCGCATCTTATGGACGCATGATCTACCACACGCGGGTTTTATACCAAACCCAAAAACGATCAGAGCATTTGATTGTGTAGTGTGTATGAGTGCCTATGCTGAGAAAATATGGAAGTCTTTTTTTGCCACTATTTCTACGACTATTACTATACCTAATGGTGTGGATAGGGATCTGTTTTATTTTGAACCTTTGAAAAAGGCGACAAATTATTTGATCTATGCTTCTGCACCAAATCGCGGTGTACAAAAGTTACCATTTATAGTTGATGGTATCCAGGCGGCAATAAAAAATATGCAACTGTATTGTGATGCATATTCGAATATGAGCACTCTGCATCCAGGTGAAGAAGATTATGCTATCGATTACAAAGAGTTTAAAGACTCTTTAGTTGAACTGCATGATCCAATACCACAAATCGAGTTTGCACCAAAACTGCGAGAAGCAGGTCTAATGATATTGCCAAGCAACTATCCAGAGATATGCTCAAACACAGTGTTGCAATCTTTAGCATGTGGTACACCAATTATTACAACAGGGCAACTTGGCTTCATCAACGAATACATCAAGCATGGTCGTAATGGGATGCTGACCAAATGGCAACCACACGACTATATGATTTATTGGCTTGAAATTATTCGTAACGCCGTTGAGGTCTTACAGGACGAGAAAAGACATCGCGGGATGATGAAGCGAGCATCTAAAACCAAAATACTATCATGGGAGGAAGTAGGATGGCATTGGCTTCACTTAATCAACCACGTTACTTAAATTTAGGTTGTGGCAAAAATAAAATTATTGGAGCACTTAACGTTGACAAGTACCAAGAGTGCGAACCAGATTTAATATGGGATCTTGATCGAACGCCATACCCTTTTGACACAGAATGTTTTGATAAGGTAATTGCACATCACGTTCTTGAGCATATTTTGCCCTGGTGGGCCGCGTTTCAAGAAATGGTAAGGGTTACCAAAATTGGTGGCTTAATAGAAATATCAGTCCCGCACGAAAGTGGTAGCGGAGCGCTTGGATGGCGCGATCATATTCATGTTTTTACCGCTCATTCGTTTCACGGCATTGAAGGCACAGAGGCAGGTTCAAGTGGTTGGGGTCTTGCCAATGTAAACACTGTGCCGGCAAAACTGATCAAGATACAGCACGTTGAATATTCAATGTATACGTGGATGCCACGATTTATGTTGCGTTTTTGTTCAAGACATATGCGCAACTTTATGCACGAATCTATTTTTACTTTTGAACGAACAGGGGGTCAAAAGCAATGAGTCAATTTTATCGATGTATGTTATGCCATAGTGTCATTGCACCGTGGCAAATCAAAGAAGGAGAGTGCCCAGTATGTGGCAATCATAAAATTAAGTTTAGCAATGTCACACTCTGGGAGAAAATAACAATACTAATAAAAAATATTCATCGGATACGCAAGGTCCCAAACAAATGGGAGTTTGAATTCCATGAATAAATTGATTACACCAACCAGAGCCCAGAAAACAAAATTAAAAAAAATGAGTGTGTGTATCTTAACACCACACGCTGATTTTGAATGCGCCACTAAGTTTGTGAAGTCGTTAGTCAATATGATTGCATATTCGCATATGCATGGGCTCAATGTCGAAATGATGGCAACCACCGAACGCATGGTTGTCGATTGGGCTAGAAATGATTTAGCAAAGTTAGTAAAAAATTCAAAGAGCCCATACACCGGCAAAAAGTATACGCACTGTTTGTGGTTGGATGATGACATGGTTTTTAGTCCAGACACGGCCATAGTCTTAGCCACAGAAATGGCAGACTATGACATGATGTCAGGACTCTATTTTGCTAGGCACAAACCGTTACCAGTGGTTTACGTGCGCGGTGAAGAAGATGAGAACGACCCGTACAAGCATTACCCTTTGATGCGAGCACCGAAACGAGTGTTTGCCTGTGACGCTGTTGGGTTTGGTTGTTTGCTAATGCGGACCGACGTATTCGAAAAAGTACCAGAACCGTGGTTCACAATTGATGCAAGAGGTGGCGAAGATATCGTTTTTTGCAAACACGCAAGAGATGCAGGTCTAACTATTGGCTGTTGCGGGCATCTATTATTAGGCCATATCGGTCAACCAAAAATTATAACGTTTGAAGATTCTGAGCAATACCTGGCATCAAAACCAGAGCTCGAAAACAACCTAACACAAATAAATATTTAACCAGTTTGGTAGGGTGGACATACCTCCCCCTAGAGTCCAGAAACATCGTGTAACCCTGTGCACATGTTGCCCTACCAATTCAAGGAATAAGATGGCACAACGCGAAGATATTTTAGAAATGTTGACAGAACTGCCAACAGGTCTAGCCCAGGTAGGTGTTACTTTGGGTACAGGTTTGGCGGGTGACATAGCCGGTGGTTTACGAGGTGCCTTTGATATAGCTAGAGGTCGGTCGCTAAACGATGCTGTTTCAGCAATTCAAGAAACGCAAGATGCAGTTACTATCATGCCGCCCGAAGATAGTTACGGTGAGGCACTGTTAGAAGAAGTCGGCAATCTTATACAAAAACCTTTGCCAGTCGTTGGTAAGTCAATACCAGAAATTGCACAAAGCAGTTATGACGTTGCCTACGATGTGGGAGGACCAGTTGGTGCAACAGCATTTCAAACGTTATTGGAAGGTGGCGCAGAAGCGCTTTTACCGTTCAAAGGGGGTCGGGCAGTTGGACGGGTTGCAGATGATATTGCTACAGCGCCACGAGATTCGTCAGTGATGGATGCAATAGCACAGGCGAGTCTTCTACGAGATCCCAGTACACAAACACTAATAGTGGATGACAGAGATGTCCCAGTTATTGATGATACACCATCAGTTGAAGTCGAGGCACCAGATGCCATTGCTGATGAAGCAACAGGTCGAACGTTTGACATAGATCGTGACGTTAAAAGAGCGCAACGACGTGCGAGTATAAGTCGCGATGAAAAATCAATAATAGAAAACGCAGGCTTTACACCAGAACAGACAAAAAGAGAAATAGAAGCTTTTAAAAACTATCGAGCTACTCATGCAGTTTCTGATGGATGGCAACCCATATCTCTGAGAATAAAAAGAGATGCAGAGACTGGTAAAAACAAAGTTATTTATACCACAAAAACTTCATCTTTTCACATCGATAAAAAAACCGGCAGACCGTATACCGATACTAAAGATAGTAGAGCGCGAACGAACGCTGTTAACAGGTTGAGTAAAAAACTTGTCGGTGACTTTAGAAAAGTAGAGAGTCGAGCGAAGGATGGTGATAAAAACGCTATCACGATATTAGATGGGGTAAATTGGTACAAGGGTGCAAAACAAAAAATATTTGATGCCTTTGGTGGTGCCGCAAATATTTATGGTGATCTCAATGCCGCGCTCAGTCCTAACACTAATTTAGCAGATAATGTTAAATTTGCTAACAGTGCGGCAGCAAGATTTTTACGCGGTGAGTTTGATGAAAATTTACAAGCTTTACAAAAACACCTTGAAGCCGGTGGAGGCCGTCAAGATTTTCCTGAAGAACTTTTAATTCGACAACCAAACGGGAAAAAATACGGTTTAAATTCTTACAACGCTATGCTTGCGATGATTGATTCTTTTCGAGGACTGCCACCTGGCAGTGCTCCTAAAATGCGAAACTACGGTGCTAGTTTGCTCGGATTATCTACTGATCCAGTGATTGACATTTGGGCGGGACGCACAGCACAGCGACTAGCCGGTAGACCTCGTGTGGCGCCTGTCAATGACACAGCGTCCAGAATAGGTGGCACTGTAAGTGCGAAAGGTGACAAAGTTACCGGAGCTTATGGTTTTGCTCAAGACGTTTTTAGAAAAGCGGCTGAAGAACTTAATCTAGACCCAAATGACTTGCAGGCAGTGATGTGGTTGTTTGAAAAAGAATTATGGGAGCGTAACAAATGGACCGGTCAACGAGAGGGTAATATTTTAGAACTACTCGACGACCTTGGTGGCCAGGGCCAACCACAACGATTCCAAGCAGGCATTTCTGTTACACAGCAAAGTGTCCCCACGCCAGAGGTGCAACAAGCAGGCAGAGAAGGTTTACTCAATAGTTTAAATAGTAATCCACAAGTTTTAGCGGCAAGGGCCGTTGATTCAGAGGGGTTATACTATGGCGATTTTGAAAAGTCTTATGATATGGAATGGACGGCGGGAGCAGATTTTGATCCAAGCGTCGCGGTTTCCGATGTAGCCAAGGTAGCGAAAGATAATAACCAGATTGATGCCTTTGTGGCTAGAGTCATCACGGGTAACGAAGTGAACCCTAATGCGCGACCAGGCATAGAGATATATTTCAAAGAAGGCAAAAGTAAAGAGCAAACGGCACAAATAGCGAAGATAGTGTCAGACATGGGTCAAGATGGGTTTACATTTATTTCTGATGCTAAATTGCGTGATGGGCCAACAGAGTTTACTGGTATACGTTTAGTTTATACACCAGAGATATCTGCTAGATATGCTGATGAAGCGACGAGAGATGCCATGCTGGATCCTAATAAATTAGACGAAATGTTTAAAAAGGCAGAGGATGAAATGCACGATATAGTAGACGTTGTTTCAAAAAATGATGATATTTTGTTTGCAAAAAGATATAATTATGATGCCATAGTGATGGGTGAGGAAAACTACAATGACTACATTATCGACACGCCAGAGACTAATAGAAGAATTACAACGGGCCCGTCAAAGGTTTCCTTCGGACAGTCCCGTTATCAACATGTTAGAAGAGCAATTGAAAGATATCGACAATCCCAAGACACTGGATCAGTACCTGTCGGGTCGGCCAGTGACGTTTCGGGAAGTCAAGTCCTAGACGATATAACTAATCTCAACTTGCCGGATCTTGATCAATGAATAAGATCGAACGGCAAGTTTTACTGATGATTGGTGAAGACCCTGATAACCCAGACGTTTTCACAGACGATGAAGTTGGCATTGAGCAGATCCGTAAAAGTATACTTGATGGTATAAGCGAAGTCTTGATGCAAACCGGCGGTCACGTCGAACAATTCAGATTACCGTTACAGGCTAACCAAACATTCTACAAAATTGAATTACAAAATAGTGATGTCTGTTGGTTTAAAAGTGTTTGGAATTGTCAAAATGAAAAGGCAATGTCTCAAACAAGTTTGATCGCACTTAATGCATTTGATCCATTGTGGATGCGACATACCGGCGAGCCAACCCAATACTTTCCGCTCTCGACCTCAACTATCGGTATCTGTCCCAAACCAAGCGCGACCGGTAACGTTATCGAATGTCAAATCGCTGTCATCCCAAAAGAGATACGTAACGATCATAGCCCGTTGAAAATCAAAAAATTATATGAGCGCTCGGTTGTAAATTATGCCATTTCAGAATACTACGCCAGTCGTGGTGCGGCACGCGAAGCCGCAGAACATTTGCAACTTTTTGCCGAAAGCCTAGGTATGCAACGAACCTATCAGTCCGATAATTCGCGCACTTACCAGTACACAATTAATAAAGAATCCAACGAAGATATTAAGATTTCACCATGAAGGTTGCTGAAGCTACACGATGGGTTAGACGTTTTTTACGCGACCCAGAAGGACACATATGGTCTGATGGTCTTATTTTCGCAACATTGACAGAATCACAATCTGAGCTCCAGGCTACCGTTGGCGCTCTGGTAGAAATAAGAGCGTTGAGTGTACCACCACAAGCTGATTACGGTTATATGTTCGACTTCGAACGAGACTACATCGAACTTGGCCGCACAAGCTTCAGAGCGTTGAGAGATCAAGGTGGTTACTTTTCGTTTGTTGGGATGTTTGAAGTACATGCATTCTTTGAAAACGGATCAAACGATGACACGAACGATTCTGGCATAGCTTGGACTGCACCCTGGGAAGCCTGGACGGCAGTGCCTAACGAGCCACCATTATGGCAACTACCAGACGATTTTTGTGAAATGAAAATGTTGTATTACAACGAAAGACCTATTGCCGCTACGACAAGACAAAATGTTTTGAAAACGGATAGCAGTTACAAAACGAGAGAAGGGGAGCCGACAGCGTTTTATTTTAATGACGATGTTTCGAGGCAGATCTCGGTGTACCCAAAACCATCTACTGCTGTCAATGCTAATTCTACCGGCAGTGGTATGACCTTGAGCACAGACACTACTACTGAGACTAGTGAAGTCGGCACAATTACTCGTATCGAAGGCCGATACACTTCAAGTGGTGTAGGTATGACTATAGATACCATTGACGCTAAAGATCAAATATTACTTGTGTATGAAGTAAGCCCGCGTGACATCGAAGCAATGAGTGATGACTTTGTGTTCCCAGATTTCATGGTCAAATATATTTGTTATCTTACGCTGTCAAAACTTTATGGCATGAATACGGATGGACGTATACCCACATTAGCTAGGTTTTGGCGACAGCGCTACAAATTAGGTATCGATGCGTTAAATAGTTATACAGCTAACAAACGAGCTAATAGATTAGTGCACTTTACCGGACCCAAATCAAGGTTCGGGCGTCGTAAACGATTACCAAGATTACCAGATAAATTTCCGGCTACATATCCATGAGTGTTATTTTTAAACCAAGCGGAAGCCTGGATACCAGTTCAGCCGCCACAGATTTACCCGAACAAGCTATTGGCAACACCGGTGTCTCTGAAGCTCTAGCGCGTAGCAAAAACTTGAACAATGATCGTATTGGTTTTGTCGAGACCAGAGCAGGTTCAAAAGTAATTGGTAACAGTGCGATTAATGAAGTGCCTAATTTTATTTCAGTGCAGGCCGGTGCTCGATACGCTTTTTGTTCAACTTCAATATTTAAAGATGAAAGCTCTATCGCTAGTAGTCTAGCAAGTGGCAACGACCAGTATTCGGTTATTCAGTACAATCAATTCAACGACACAAGTGAAATGATGTATGCGGTCAATGGCGCCGTGCGAAAAAGAATAGATGGCACCTCTGTGTTCGAGTGGGGCATAGAGCCGCCAACCGATGCGGCAACGCTCGGTGTAGGCACAGGTTCGGGACTGACTGGCAGTTATAAGGTCAGATACACGTATGTGCGAAAGGTAGGCACCACGATAGTTTCTGAATCTAACCCAAGCCCAGAGTCAAGTGCCCAGGCAATGAGTGACCAAGCCTTGCGAGTTACTTTCACGGCTTCGAGTGATGCGCAGGTGACGCATGTAAGAGTCTATCGCACACTTGCTAACGGTGAGTTTCATTTTGTTGACCAGGATGTTGCTATTGGCTCAACCACGGTTGATACAACTACATCAGATATTAACTTAGGTACTTTGGTTGCTACGAATCATGATAGACCACCAAGTGGTGCTGACATAACGGTAGGGCCTTTGTTTGGTGGGTTTGTGTTTGTAGCAAAAGACAATCTGTTACATTTTTCTTTAGCCAAACAGCCAGAGTATTTTCCGGCTGAAAACGTACTTGAGATAGCAGAGCCACAAGATCCGATAACCGCGATGACGATTCATGAAGGTCAGTTGTTCATTGCCACTGCGCGTAAATTGTTTGTCCTGCAAGGTACAGTGAGCACCAGTTTTGCCGCAGTGCCGATAGAATCAAAAACCGGTACGCCAAATCTATTGAGTTTGGTTGGAGTGGTAGGCACAGGTTTATTCCATCTCGGACCAGATGGCATCTATTTACTGAGTGGCGGTGTGGACCGAAAAATAACCCAGACTAATTTTGAGCCACTATTTTCTGAAAGGGTTGACGAGAAAGTCGACGAGTTTAATGGCATGAAAGTAGTTAAGGACAATGCCAAAAGATTCTTTTTTATCTTTCAGAACAAATTTTACTTTCATTATGTCGATGGCGCCATGTTAATTTTTAACACAGACCAACAAAAATGGACCTATTACGAATACGATCAACAGTTGACAGCGCCGGCATTCGACGACACTAACAAAAGATTTTTAGTAGGCACGGCAGATAAAAATATTCGGCAAATAGAAGACGTGACGAGCTCAGATGATGCAGGGAATTCAATATCATTTGAGGTGCAATCAAAAGACTTCACGTTACAAACAAGGAGGCATTTTCCGCGATGGATCAAGTACGACGTAGAACTGACCAACAATCTAACCGCAACCGTAAAACTCGACGGCGTAAATCATCAAAATCACACTCTAAGTCAAGACCGGCGAACGAAACGACGATTGGTGAAAACGGGCAACGGCCGCAGATTAGCGATCAACATATCAGGGACCGGAACAGCGAGTATATTCGCAGTAGAAGCCCAATAACGTTTCAGCCGTTAATTTATAATCAGATAGATGGCTTCAACTTAAACCTTGATTTTTTGCGTGGCGTGTTTCAGCAAATGGTAAAAGAACGTCAACTCGATAAAGTATTTTATGACGGTGGCGTCAAAACTGAAAAAGATTTTTTACAGATTTTTGCAAGCCCTGCTAACCTTGCAGTTTTTAGTTGGTATGAAAACGACTTAGCCGGTATGTGTTGGATAAATGAAATTCAAAAAGATCACTGCCAGGCGCATTACTATTTCACTAAAAAAGCGTATGGCAAAATCGCAAGAAAGATTGCAAAAGAAGTGATGGCATATTGGTTTACGTTTACTAAAGCCGATGAACAAACTTTATTTAAAACAATCCTTGGGATCACGCCGGCAAAAAATAAGTTAGCAGTAAAATTTAACAAAGATATAGGTATGACTGATATGGGAATCATCCCTGGCATCGCCGGCAGTGGATGTCATTTATTTTACTTGGAGAATACAAACAATGGGTAAAGGTGCAAAGAAAAGAGCTAATAGAGCGTCGAGAGCCGCTATGGCTACCGCACAACAGCAGATAGAACTAGGTAATCGACTAACTAGTTTGGCAGAACGGCAAGAGGATTTGTCGTTGGGGTTACTTGGTGAAGCAACACCGTTGCGTGGTACATTGTTTCAATCTCTTGGCGATTTGGCAGGAGCATCAGATCCTTATTTTGCAAGTGCGCTTGGTGGCGGTCAACAAGCTTTTACATCGCGAGTACCAATGGATCAGCGGGGTATCTTATTTGACCCAGTTGACCCTGTGCAGGCACCGGCAGACGTCGAGCCAGTGACGCTTGCTGACATACAAAATGATCCAAGATATGCGGCTAATAAAGCGGCAATTGAAAGTCAGTTTTTGCAAAATCAGCAATTGGCAATGGAGCAGATCCCAGGCACACGGTTTTCAGGATTACTAGCCGACCAGATTGGTGACATCGGACGCGACCGTGCTTTGGCCTTATCATCGACGTTAGGTGGTTTAACTCAAGAAGAACGCGCCAGGCGCGAACGTAGAAGGCAAGAGGAGTTAGCCTTACGTCAACAAGCATTTGCAACAGAAACAGCAAGACGAGAAGGTTTGTTAAATTTAGCCGCGCAACTTGCTACAGGTCAGACGGGTGTTGGGACAGGTGGAGTAGCTTCAGCGGCAAGCACTCTTACCGGTGCAGGCACCACGCTTGGTGGTGCAGGCGCCATACAGCAAGGTGTGGCTCAACAGCAGGCAGAAATAGCAGGCGCGAAAAAAGAAGGTATTGGTGAAATACTTGGCGCACGAGCAGGGAGGACCACTTAATGAGTTTTTTCAAAGGTTTTGCGCGTGGATTGAATCAGTCTTTAGATCGTCAACAAGAAGAAGAACAACGTAGACAAAGTCAGGAACTAATCAATTTACAAGCCAGACAAATAAAGCGTCAACTTGAACAAGAACAGAATGCAAAAGAAGCAACAGCAAATTTATTAAAGGCAATTGCCCCTAGCCAGCAGTTTTTTGGCGAGGCTGAAGGTAGGACAAAAGGATTACGTCCAGACAATCCGTTATTCCAAATGCAGACACAGACAGTGCCAGGAGTAGATTTGCTAGAGGCGTTATCCCAATTCCCATTGGCCGAGGCTGAAACAGTAGATAGACTAATTGAGCTTGATAAACAAAAAAGACAACAACAATTCCTAGAGCAACTATTTCCTGGCATGGGAGGTCAGGGCGCACAATCAGGCCAAACCGGTCAAGGAGTTCCTAGTAACTTAGTACCAAGTATTGACGTTAAAGGTGGCGAGTTTGGCATTAGACTCAATCCACCAAATCTTGATTTTCAAACAGTCACGTTTCCTGATGGGTCGGAGAGGGTGGTTCCTTTTAATAAACAAACCGGTCAGCCAATGCCGCTAGGTGGACCAACTGGTGGCATGAACCTGCCTCAACAGCAAGGGGGTCAAACTGACAGGCCAGGAACATTAGTTAAGCCTCCACAGCAAGATCTACCTTTTGCTGACAAAGATTTGATTAATCTACGTGGCCCTAACGGTGAACTTGTGCCCAACCGTTTAAAAGGCAGTTCAAAAGCAGAAATCAGACAGGCACGTTTTGGGCTTACTGATAAAGACACACAAAAAGAATTAAGCAATGTTAATAACATAAAAAGACAGATGGATAAATTGATACCTGTCTATCAAAGACTGTTTGGCCTGCAAGGCAATCAGATACCAACCGATATTAGTTCACAGCCGCCACTTATTGGACAAAGACAAAACTTAATAAGCCGTACTATTGGAAACGCTGTCAAGAATGCAGATGAATCTAGACAATTTAGTGATATTGACGATCTTGCGGCAAACTCCGGTTGGTTTAAAAATGTTCAAAGAAGATTTGAATACTTGAGTGGTCAGAATGAAGAGTTAAGAGAATACTTTGACACAGTGTTGCCACTATCTGTGCAACTTGCACGAGCGAGTGGGGAAGTGGGTACGATGACTGAAGGTGATGTTGCCAGAGCGATTGCTAAATTACCTTTTGTTGGTATTAATTTGGATGATCGAGGCAACGTCAATATTCTTCAATTAAAACAGGCAGACAGCTATGCGCTTGGTATAAGAAAATTAAATAGATTGGTAGACGAACTACGCAACAAAGATAAGATTGTTCAACACCGACGCGCACTAGGCGTAGACACTCCTTTTGAATTTGGATTAGTTGATTCCTTGTTTAATCAAGTACAAAGACAAGGGGGCGCAGGTCCAGGCATGAGCGTAAATAATGCAGTAGAACAACAGAACAATACAAATTTAAATCTTAATCAATTATCAGACGCAGAGAAAGCTAAATTGTTACAATTTATAAGACAGTTGAAAAATGCAAGATAGAATTAAAACAAATATGGATGCTGACATTCTGACAGAATTGCAAGCACTGGACCCACAACAACTCGATGCCTTAGAAAACCAATTGATGAATGGTATGAGCCCTACGCCATCTCTCAATCTTAATGTTGATGCTCCGCCAACACCTAGAGAATATTTAACTAGACCTGTTGAGGGCCCGCCGCCAGGCGAAGCGTTCGAAGCTACGGATCTTATTGTGCCTGCTTTACAAATAGGCACATCATTCTTCGGACCGTTAAAAACACTTCCACTACTCTATCAATCACTAGCACAGATCCCTATAGTCATGACAGGTGGTGCCTTAAGGGATCGACTAGAAGGTGAGAGTTTCAATCCTACAGGTTTGGCCAAAGAAGCTGGTACAGAAGCATTATTCAATCAAGCTCTAGGTAGTGTATTTAAATTATTTTCTCAAGGCGATAATAGTGTTGTTAATGAATTTGCAAAAAGGATGGGATTGCCATATGCCTTTGATGACGTGGCTAATGCCGCAAACGATCTGAAAAAAAGTGCTCTTAATGTAGCCCAAAAAACTACTTTTGGTAAACAAGCATTTGCAAATTCTATGCGTAAATATTATGACACGGTCACAGGTTTTATTGAAAGGGAGATTGGTAAGAACCAACCTGTCGTCAATTTAGAAGAAACCTTAATTAATCTAAACAAACAATTGGATGCTAGACAGGGTTATAAGCAACTGAAAGAGTATATTCCTGGGGACACAGTTATTTCTACTGCAAGATATGAAAGCTTACTCGACGGCGCGATAGATGAAGCTAAAGGGAATTTTGCTGATGATAAATTTGTTGCAAAATTAACAGCGCAAAAAGAATCTTTAGCAAAACAAGGAAGTCAGCGAAGCTATGATCAGATAGACAGCACAATATCTGAATTAGATAAATCTCGTACCCAAGGCACTAATGATATCGTTAGCAGACTTACTGACTCGTTGTATGAAAGTGTTGCAGATTCTGCCTCTAGTGTGCCTAGTATAGTTCAAGCGGCTTCAGACCGAGGACAAGATATTACTAAATTTATTAAAAGCGCTAGACAAGATTTTGGAAGGATTAATAAAATAATAAAATCAGACAAAACAAGATTGTTGAAAGATATTTCAGTAGGTAAAATTAGCGCTTCAGATCAAGGTAAATTTTTAAAGCGATGGTCAGAATCACCAGAGGCTAGAATGGTGTTGAAAGAACTCTCACCACAGGTAGCCCTAGATTTAAATCGTGCATGGCTTGCGCGGAATACTACTAGATTTGTTGCGAGAGATAAAGATGGTGTTATAAATCTAGTAAATAATGGCAAAGGGTTGCGTGAATTTTTAGAGCTTAATGAAAACACTATTATTGATATGTTCGAAAAAGATGCTTATGAAGCTCTGACTAATTTTAGTCACTATCTTGATGCATCAAAACTTTACACAGGTAAAATACCAGATAAAGAAAAATTTCAAGAAGCTGTATTCAATATTGGTTTAAGATCGACGCCAGGCGCATTTGCAGGTCGGCAAATCGAACAAGCGATGGGTGGGTCTGGTATGATTGGCTCCGCAGTTGGTGCAGGTATGTCGGCTATCACTTCTGAATTACTTGCAAGTAGATTAGTCATAGCACTAACTAATCCAAAATCAGTAATGAATACTTTATTTGGTACACCGTTGGGTAGATTAGCGTCAGAAAAACCAACTGCTGTTTTAGCGCCAGTTGATTTTGAAGACAAAGCAACAGACAGACCCCTACCAAGTTTAAATCTCAATGACAACTAATTTTTACAACGTAATCACTGGGCCTCCATTAGAGAATCAGCTCAATCAGATATTTGCTGATCTATCTGACCGGTTAGATAGGTTGGAGGGTCGACGCGGTGTGAGTGTTAGTGACTCTAATATTTTGACTAACGCAGAACCATTTACCCAATTGGTTTTTCATTCTCAGGATATTAACGTTAAAGGATCAAGTGACCCAGGCCGCGACACGACTAGTGGGCTATTAGAGTTTGATGGAAGCTCAACTGAAGAAATAGCAGGAGTTGCGATGTTACCACGACAGTTTAAACATGGCAGTGCAATCAGCCCTGTAGTGCACTGGTCCAAAACATCATCGGCAAGCGGCACTGTAAAATGGCAATGGCGCTATCGGTTTGCAGACATGGGTTTAAATACATCTACCTACACCGAGTGGACAGATGGTATTGAAC
>VMHT01182579.1_pt1 | contig 14642 bp, 8 predicted proteins | sample 4693611 | NCBI WGS metagenome assembly VMHT01 (sample SAMN12280063, study PRJNA550983) | marine metagenome | isolation source: seawater sampled from same location over 5 years 0.02-0.2 micron viral filtrate | place: USA: collected off the coast of southern California halfway between the port... ... | reverse complement strand
CCATTATAAAATACGAATACGTCATTGACAGATGCACTGTTACTTAAATTAAATGCAGTGGTAGAACCGTTACCAGTAAAGTTATCTAGAAACATTGATACTGCTCGTCTTGCAGTTGTTCTGATACCAAGGTGTTTCACTTCAATCTCTGCACTATTATCTGGTGCAGAAGTAAATGTTAGTACTCCAGTTGTAGTATTGACAGAGTAGTTTGTTGAACTCTTCTGTAGAATACCATCAACGAATACCATAATCTGTGTAGAGTTTGCTGGAACTTCTGTTAAAGTAAATGTGGTTGCAGAACCGTTACCAGCAAATGTGTCTGTAGTAAATGTTTTAAGTGTTGTGTCTAATTCGTTTGCACTAACTGAACCAGCAGCTGGTTTGTGAAAGATACTTGTAAGTCCTCTATGAATTACATAGATACTATCACCATTTGCAGGCGTTCCAGTAAATGAAATAATCTTTGGACTATTACTTGCATCATCAGTAATCGTATAGGCAACATCAGGCTCTTGAATAACATCATTTACAACGACCATCACATTCTGTGAAGAACCCCCAGGCACTTCATTAGTTAATGTGAAAGTGGTTGCAGAACCATTTCCAGTAAAATCTTCTTTTAGGAATTGAGGACTAACTCTGTTCTCAATTGATGCACCTATGTATGACATATTACGATACCTCTTGTAGAATACCAGCGATTAAATCACAAGTAGCTGCACTTGCAAACGCATAAACCTTATCATTTGAATTTAGAACAATCTTTTGTCCAGATACAATCTTTAGAGTTGCAGATGTTGGAATTGTAACATCTTTTACAATATTGTATGCTTTATAAATTACTTTTGTACCAGCGGCAGTTCCGTCAGCTGCACTAGCGTTTTGTGCATATGTGAATGTTGTTGTACTTGGAACAGATGCAACCTTATACAATCCATTGACGTATGCAGTTGTTGAACCAGTTACATGAACATATTGTCCTACACTTAATCCGTGTGCAGAACCAGTTGTTACCGTTGCAACATCACTTGAAGATACAATACTTGTGATTGACCCAAGTGTTGAACTTACGTCTTGAATGAAAGCAGTAAGTGCGATACTTGCTGTTCCAGTATTAGCAGCGTCTAATTCAACTAGAATTGAATTAACACCACTTGAACCATTATTTGCAGTGTAAACCAGTTGTGGGCCTGTAGCATTATCAGTCGCACTTCCAGTGGATTGATAATTCTCCCCAGCGGTTGGAATAGTTGCAAAACTATTTACGAAGTTATTAGCCATATTTCTTTCCTTATCCTAATGCAGTCGCTAATGCGATTGAAAATCCTTCAGTAGATATTGTACCACCAACTGTAGGAAATGTCAAGTTAACAGAACCGTTTGTTATATTACCACCAGTTTGTAAATTTCCAGCAGTTAATGTTCCAGAAATTGTCACTGCATTTGGTAAACCAATAGTCACGGCATTACCAGCACCAGATGTTTCAATTTCATTTGATGTTCCACTTATTGATAGAACTTCAGTATCCAAGTCAATTGCAACTGTACCACTATCTGTAGTAACATCTAAATCAGCAGCATCTAATGCATTATTAATTTGAACTACTGCTTCAATAACATCAGTTGCAGATGCAATAGTACCAGATGCACCAGTAATACTTGCAATGTCACCAACGTCAGTTGCGAGTTCATTAAACTCAACCCTAAACTGGTTAAATGTGTCACTTGCAGTTACATTTCTATCAGCCATCTTTATCTACCAATTTTATTAAGAGAGTTTTAATTTCATGCATTTCGGACTTTAATATATTTATCTCTCTTGTTGCATCTCTTAGACCATCTTTTTGCATTTCAAAAGTTTTCTTTCGTGCAATAGCGGCAAAGTATGCATCTTTATTTGTATTTATTATACCCTTACTGTGTGAGTCTTTTAACAGATTTGTATATCCTTCTACTTGATTTCTTTCTGACATTTTATGTAGCTAATGCGATACAACGCAAGTCCTTTATTCTTGGTGCTTCAGCACTATTTGTTCCTTGCATTACAATCTTAATTGCAAAGGCAATAAACTCATCTAGTTCTGCACCACTACCATCTGATTTTTTACCAGCAGTATATCTATATTCTTTAAAGTCATCATCTGTAGTTGAAGCGTTAACAACCGTATCTGGGCCTCCGTTAGTATTAAAGAACGAATACCCAATTTCATCAAAGTCAGATGCATCATCTGAACGAAGTGTTTTAAACATTAATTTAACATTTGCACTTGACAATCTATTCATATCAAGTATAACTGAAATACCAACAGCAGGAGTATCTAACGCAACTTTTCTTGTGATATAAATTGCATCATTCTTATCACCAGAAACCGCTTCTGAAGATACATAGTCTCCTTGAAGTGCAGACACACCCATATCTGTTTTAGTATCAATCTTATTTAATCTATTTGTAAATGCAACGACAGACTTTCTATCTAATTCAATCATAGGTGATAAGTTTTCTCTTGTTGATGTTAAGTTAACATCTAAGAAGAATGATTTTGAACCAGATAGTTCATTTGTTTCGTTGATATCAGAACAAATAATTTGTGGTTTATCAAAGTAACAGTTTTCATTTAAAGTAACATTTTTTGCAAAAGAAGTACCTTGTAAATTAAATGAAGTTTCAGTACCAGAAGGTGAAGTTCCACTTGTAGTTCTGATACTAGAAGTTAGTTCTGTATCTGGTAATTGAATTGCAGGCAATAATGTTTGTAATCCATCTGCTTGTGAGTTTTCAGTTGCGACTACAACTGAACCACCTTGGTTTGAACTTGATGTTGCTTGTGTTGTTGTTGAAACTGTGTAAGTATCAATATCTGTATTTGCAAGTGCAGTGTGAGTTTTATTAATTTGGTCAAGAGGAATACCATTTAATTGATAAAGTTCTACAGTTGCATTTACTAAATGTGTTGCGGCTGTTGAACTATCATAACCTCTTGTGGATGCAGTGATTGTAGTACCAGAAATTGTACCTACAATTTTTTCATCACCAATCTTAATGTAAATATTTGAACCATCATTACTTGCAACAAACTCTGCATTTGCATTTATTGAAATACTTGTTTGAGATGTTGAACTAATCGCACCAGCAAGAGTTGTAGTAATACCAGAAGATACACCACTAATTGTTACGTTATTAGTTGATGCATACATATGGTGATTTGGATGACTTACTTGTATAAATGCTTGACCAGTGATAGTTCTAATTGGGTCTACAGGCAATGTCTGTGAAGGAACAGAATCATTTGTAAGAGTTAATTTTCCAGTTGAACTAGTATCAAATGATGCACGATAAATTGTAAATTTTAAATCTTCATAATCATATGCAGTCCAAGTTGAGTTGTTCTGTGATTTAAAGAGAACACCTAAGTGTGGTTGTTTTGAAACCATTCTTGTTCCACCAACATCAATTTCACCCATTCTAGAAATCCAGACAAGGTAACTTTCACAATCGGTAAATAGAACTACACAATATTCAACATTATCTTTTAGATATACTGGACTATCAAATCTAAATGTAGTTGGTGAAGATGCGTTTGCAGTCAAGTTAATATTTGATATTTTTACACCACTAACAGCTCTTGCAGATGCAGTATCAACTGTGAGTGATGTTTCAGATGCTATTGCAGTAACTTTTGTAACAAGTGCTGATGTATCATAGTTATTAATATCAACTGAAATTCCAGATACAGTATTACCAGCACCCTTAATTGTAATTGTATCACCAACTTTAATTTTATGTCTACCAGTTAAGAATTTTGTATTAGTTCCAGTAACAGTTGTTGAACCAGAACTCATTGTAACTGTACCATCAATATATGGTTTTAACCATCTGTTTGCACCAGGCACAACCTTTGCAGTTGGAATACCATTTACCACTTCACGAATTTGACATAGTACTGGAATATCTTTATCCTTCCTTTGGAAGAAAACATCTACTTTAGTAATAAATTCTCCACCAGATGAACTTGCAACAAAGGTTTGTGCAAGTGGGTCACGCCTTCCGATTTGTTGTTCTGAAGAAGTAACGACACCACCATCATCCGTATCAAATTCCCTAGTATCGGAAACATCTGTGGTTTCTATTCTACCATTTTTAGTTGCGATAACTTCTTCTTGAATAGTTCTTAAAATACCAGTTGATGAAAAAAGAGCTTGTGCAAAAGTTTCTGGTTCTGGACTAATAACATTTGAAGAAGAAGATGTTAATCTGAATAGTCTTTCACCAGTTTTAAATTTTGGATTACCAGAAGTATTTGGGTCTGGGAGTTGATACAATCCACTCACTTCACCACCACCATCTGTAACAATTGCACCACCAAGTGAACCACCAGTTGGTGTACAGAAAGAACTTACATCAACTTTATCGAAGAAAGGATAAACTCTAGTTAAAGGTTTCATTCCTTCAGCAGTAAAGTTAATATTTTTTGCTCTCATGAATGGTATCAATGCAGTAGAACGAAGTTTGTCACCAATAGATTCATAATCCATATCAACAAGAACTTGAGTATTTAAACCAGTTCTTGCTTGTTGATGAGTTGTAGTCGTAGTTGTTCTTGTAAAGGTTTCTCTAATTAAAGTATTACCTCTCCAGAAAGTGTTTGAACCAGCATTATCTCTCTGAACATCTGTAACACCAGACCATGTTGTCTGCCATGCGTTCCATACAGTTCCCATTGCATTTCCAACTTGTGCAACTAATTGGTCAAAGTTACCCATTTGGTCAATAATAAGTGCTGGTAGTCTATTAACTTCAAACCATTCATCACCAGTTGGGTCTAAGGTACAAACGCCTGTCCACTGAAATGTTAAAACTGGATTTAAATTTTCAACTCTAGTTGCATATTCTTGTTGAGCTGCAACAACATCTGTATAAGGTAAAGTAACAAGGTCACCAGTTTTTTGGTAACTATCATTTGTTCTCTGTGTATCTGTAGTATTCTCTTCTTTTAGAGTGATACCTTTCATATAATACTTTGGACGAAGTTCTTTGTGTTCATAATCTATCGCATTTCTATAGTCATCATTCTGAACATCACCCACAGAGTGACCAGAAAAATTATCTACAACAAATCCAGATTTAAATCTATCTAGACCATTATTATCTTGAACTTGAAATGACTCTGTAGTTTTTTCTAAAAGATTAAGTGCAGTGTAATATTCAATTCTACCAATACGTCTTTCTAAAACACCAATATCTTTCATAGTATATCTACGATTTCTAGATTTTACAAAGACAATATCATTAACATCTAAAACATATGCAGGCGATTCAAAAGTTGCAACCAACATAGCTTTTTCAATTTGTTTTGGAAACTGAGGAATTTCAGCAGGAACACCTTGAACAAGTTTAAAGAAACCTTGTTCAGTCAAGAATAAGAAATCCTTTCTTCCAAGAAAGAAATCAAAGTCATATTGAAAATTTGAATTATCTTTTGGAATTAAATTTTCAGATGCACCAGTTCCAGAAAAACTTCTGTTATTAAAATCAAAACAGTAAGAAGTTATTTTATGTGCAGTTTGACTTTGAATAGATGTTGCAGTATTAATTGTACAGTCTCCAACTCTTGGTCTAAAATCAACTGTATCTCTTAAATCATATTCACCAGTAGGTTCTCTTACGTCTGGGTCAACTCTAGTTGCAGTATATGTTGGTATTTCTTTATAATCAATTGCACTGTAAGAGTCAACACTAAAGAAATCACCAGTACCATGTGAGAAGTAGTTAGATACAATTAACAATCTACCAACTGGAGTTGGTTTAGCTGGTTTTCTTACAATTCTAGAAATATCATAGAAGTTATCTCTTTGTCCAGTATCAAGTGTAAATCTACTGGTAATATCTTTTGAACCAGCAGTTAATGTTCCTAGTGTCGCAGTTGCAGTAGATGTTCCACCAGTAATAGTTTCATTTGCAACAAATTCTCTACCATTTGTAACAATGTAAGTAATTGGATTTGTAGTATTAATGATAACGGCTGCACATTGACTTGTTGCACCAGTAATAGTTTCACCTTTTGTAAATGTTCCAGAAACACCAGTTACCGTTGATTGAGGTAATACTGGGTTTGCACTTGCATCTTCAGAATCAAGAACTGCATAAAGTTTGTAATGGTCTGCACGACCAAGTGAAATATCTGTATGTTGAGATGCAGTTCCAAACTCTGCACCACCAGTTGCATCAGCATCAACAAGTGTAAGAGTACACGCTTGTTTAGTTTTTGTTTTTTCAACTGCGACTGTTCTTGTAATTGTTGCGAGAACTTTTACTTTTGCACCATTACCCAAAACAGCTGCATTTGTAATTGTTAAAGAATTTGTTCCAGTTCCAGCAAATGAAGTTGTGGTTGTTGCACTAAGGTTAATAACATCACCAGCGGCTGCAGTTGTACTACTACCACCAATCGCAGAACCAGCAGTAAGAATAGTTACCACATAATCTGTATTTGAATTTGCACCAAAAGATTCAGTAGCAGATGATGTTAAGTTTATTTCACCAGAGGATGTTGTTGTAACAACAAACTGTTTTCTAAAGGTTAGTGAAGTTTGTGAAACACCACTATTAGTATCAGTCTTTAATGTCTTAATTCTTTTCTTTCTTAGTTTTCTAAGAAGAACATTCTTTTGTTGGTCACGAAGTTGATTTCTTAATCTAATAACTTGAACAGATGTAACAGCAGTTGCAGAGTTACTTGCAAGTGTCAAAGATGTATTAGATGCAATCGCATTAACTCTTGCAGTTAAATCAGAACCAGAACCACCAGCTCCAGGCACAGTAACAAAGTCACCGACTTTTAAGTCAAGAGTAAATGTAGTATTAAAACCAGTAACAGTTGCGTTTGAACCATTCATAGAAACATTACCACCAAGGGTAAGAGTGGAACTAAGAACAAGGTCACCAGTAAAGTCAGCAGTTGTATTTGGTGAGTTCATGAACACAGATTTTACGTCATCAAAGTTTCTTGTCGTGATAGCAGAAATTGTAAGAACAACATTACTAGAGTCTTCTAGTCTTTGGTTTGCTTGTGCAGAGGTTGGTTGTGAAGATGAAATAAGTTCTTCACCAACATTAAAATTACCAGATACAGTAATCAGTTGTAGAGTATTACTTGAAGTTGCACCACTATGTAAAAAACCAGTTGCACCAGATGTTGCACCAGTAATCTTTGCACCTTGAGTAATCTGTGCAGAACTGCCTGGTCTACCAGTACCACTAGTAAGAGTGATAGTTGTAAACATACGAATATCAAAAAGATATAGATTAAATTGAGAACTTGTAACAGAAGAACTTGTAAGTGTGTTTACACCAGCACCATCATTCCCAGATGCGTGTTCATATGCACGAGCTCTTGCAAAACCAATTAGTTGGTTTGGAGTTGCACCTCTACTTGCATTTTTAATAGAATGTAATTCGATTGCACGATATGGTTCTGCAACTTCACCAGAAATAAATGGTGAAATATCTGGAGAACCAAATGTTTTTTCTACTCTAACAAAGTTTCCAACTTCAACACCAGTGATAGCGGCATCAAAAGTATCTGTAGTTCTTGGTTTTGGTAAATCTAAAAATGTTGGGATAACAGTATTAATTTCATATCCACGAACATATGCTTTGCCTGGGTCAATCTGAATAGTTGCATTTGCTTCTGAAGGAGTATTACCTTCATCTGAAACTTGTGATACAGAATAAACACCTTCATTAGAACCATCATCTAATTGTTCTTTAATATCTATACCAAAAGGTCTAACTGTATAGTTTCCAGATTCATCAAAAGTTCTTCTTGCGATATTTTCTTGAAAGACATTATAGTCTGTTCTATCTACTAGTCTTTCAATAGAACCATTTTTTAATCTTAGTAGTTCAATAAAGTTATCATCATCAGATGAACCTAAAGGAAGTTTACCAAGAGTTAAATCAATTTTAAGTCTGTGAGCACCTTTTGCATTTACGTTTGTTGAACCAGCAGCATTATCTAAAAGAGTAGTATCTGATTCTGGTGTAACAAGAGTTTCAGTTACCGTTAAACCAACACGATAAGAAGGAGTGTTTGTATATTTGTCAAGGACAATCCTTTGTGCAGGCACACGAACAAACTGACCACGCACAAAGTAAACACCTTCCTCAATCGCAGCTGATGAACCGATAGAAGTTGCACCAGTTGTTAATAAGGTAGAAGAATTAGCACCAGCATTAAGAGAACTAATAGTTTTATCGGCTGCAAGACTTTCTCCATTTACAAATTCTACAGTAGAGTTTGCAATTGAAGCACCAGTTGAACCAGTTGCATTTGCATTTTGTGTTGCAGTTGTTAAGTATTTCACATAAAGAGTTGGTGAGTCTGTTGATGTGGCATCTGCAAATCCTACAACTCTTGCAGTGATACCAGAAATACTACCAGTAATAATTGAACCGACATAAGACGATAAGTATCCAGCGATAGCACCAGAGTTAAAAGTTGATTGCAACTTTACTGCATAATACTTATTTGTGAAGGTAATCTGGCCAGGAATGACCATAGACCCTTCTTTAAAAAAGTGTCTACCGTGTTTTTCAATTTGATTTTGAAGAATTGATTGTAGAGTTGTTAATTCTCTCGCTTGAACAGCAAAGCCAGGACGAAAGAGTACTCTATGAAAATTATCGTTATTATCAAAATCATCATAATATGGTGATACGTTTAAATCGGTTTTTTGCATTGTTTAGAATTCCACTACGACTTTAATATCCTCTGTTTGGTCTGAGGCTCTTGAGATTGCTCTTCTGTTTTCAACATAGATTATCTCACCAGTATCCCTTGATAGTTCTGGGTTTGCATATCCACTTGCAAAGACAACACCATTAGTAGTTCCAGATGTTGAAGTTGCTGGAGTAAATACTGCATTTGAGTTTGCACCAGTTACAGCATTCGCACCAGAAAATGCAGTGAGATTTTGATTTGCATCTAATCCATAGTTTGTATATTTTTCTTGAACATAATAAAGTATTCTGTTTGTTGCATCCCACTCTACTACAGTACCAACTGCACCAGTAGTTGCTTGTGTAATCTTTTCATCAACTTGATAAGTTCCATTACCACCAGAGGCCATTAGGATTGCATTTGTTGTTCTTGCAGTAGAAAGTGTTGAAACAGCATTAGTTGCAAAGTCTTTTGGATTTTTAACAATACCAACTCTTCTAAAATCATTTACTTGAACAACATCAGAATCAGATGGTTCAAGTTTTGATTGTAACATTACATAATGTCCACCAAGTTCTGCAATGTCATCAGTACCATGACCACCAGCTGGTTCAATGATTGCTTTGATTGTAGCTGCAGTTGCACCATTCCAAGATGTTAATATAGAACCAGAGATTAATGTTGACGCACTTGCATCAGTGTAAATGTTTGTACCAGCAAGGTCAAAGTTTGCAAAGGAATATCCAGTTCCGTTTGCTTGCATCTGTGAAAATGCTGCTGTACTACCAAGTTCTTGAATTGTACCACTAGTTACTTTTAATTTTACAATTCCACCAGAACCGTCACCTCTTAATTTTGTATAATAATCACCATCTGGAACACCAGTATATGTACCACCAGAGGTTACCATGAATACATATACACCTCTGTTTGCATCAGCATTTGCATTTACTGTAACAGGCATAAAGTCAGTTGTCAAGAAGTTTTGAATTTCTGAAGTTGTCATTGTATACATATACTTGATGTAATAGTTGTTATCTTGCCAGAACGGTGCATTGTTTGTTGATGTTGGTTCTGAACCAGAAATATTTGATGCACCAGTTTGAAGTTGGTCACCATTGTAAAGAACTTTATAAACTTTGTGTTCAGCAGTCTTGAAAAAGAATGTAGAGTCAAATACATTTGTTGCACCACTTGAACTTGTAGTTTTTGTAGTTCCGTAGTTACCAGTAGATACTCCACCAACATCATGTCTGTACATATCAAATGCAGAAGATGTTGAGAAATCTCTACGAGGTATTACATATGATTTTGAAGAAATAAGTTTTGCAGCTAACATATCATCCCAATAATATGATTCTGGTGCAACACTATCTACTGGAGTTGGGGGGTTATTATCTGTAGTCGCACCCTCACTCGTCCAAGGAGAATGTTTACCAACAAACATATAGTACTTACTAGATGCAATATCGGCAAAGAAACTGTCTGCGTTAGACTGTCTAAATTTTTCTGTAATTATCGCTGCCATTGTTTTTTCCTATAATCTTATTTAGTGTGGTTCTCTATCATTACTCTGGTTTAGTAGGCCACTTAACATTATCTGGTGATTTATACGTTTTGGTTATATCCCTTAATTCTTGACGATACTTTTTCCATGCATCAGACATTGTAGGAGCATCTGGTAAACTCATCCAATCTGATTGACTTAGTAAATTGTTTCTTTGTAATCTTAAATTTTCTAAATCTGATGCTGGTTTTTCTTCTTTTTCATATCTATTCCACTCAGCTGCAATCGCTTCTTTTTCAGATTGACTAAGTTTTTTATCTGGTCTATCACCAACATCTTTCCATGTATATGTCATATTATGAGTCCTTTATTCCGTATAAACTTATTTTTGCATATATGTTATTACTCACAATTCTAAATCGCAAACCATGAGTTCTTCCAGCTGCTGTCATAAAACCTCCAGTCGCTCCAATTGCATAAGTACCAGATGTTTGGTAACTAGAAATTGAAGTGTAAGCTACAGTATTTTTTGCAGAATCGAATGGACTATAAACTCTTATCTGACCACCAGATATTTCATTAGCTGCATTACCAGCATTAATATGTCCTCTGAAAAATCCATTTGCACCAGTGTCTACATTCCATGTACTACTACTACCACTAGCACGATAAGAAGAAGTTGTATGACCTACAGTATTAGTATTAGAAAAACCAGACCCATCTTGAGAGGGTTCAATTCTCATTTCATTATTACCAGAACCATATACATAATGCATTATAAATTCATATATGTCATATGTATCATCAAAAACAACACCATTACTTCCATGTAAAAAATCTATAGATGATGCGTTAGTACCAGTTTGGGTTTTTATGTGTTGAAGAGTTCCAATACTAGTTAGTGAAGAACCATCAAATGCTGGTAATGTTCCAGAAGTTGCCATCTTTCCAACTGTTACTGCATTAGCAGCTAGTTTTGCAGTGGTAATAGAACCATCTGCAATATCAGCGGCAACAACTGCATCAGCAGGAATTTTTGCACCAGTTACGGCATCATTCGCTATTTTTGCAGTTGTTATTGCATCAGTAGCAATTTTTGCACTTGTTACTGAGTCACTTGCAAGAGCGTTTGCTCCTAATGTATCAATAGCCATTGACTACTCCCTATTCCTTATTAAGCGACAGCACAACCGTTGTTAGCAAGAACTGCCCAACCACCAGTTGTATTATACATCAATACCACACCATCACCTACGTCACCGAAAGTAATTGTTGTTCCACCATTTAAGGTTGCTGGAGTAAGGGTTGCGTCACCACCGTCTGTTACCATTGAGATTGTTTTCAATTGTCCGTTAACACCATTTGCAAGTGTAAACGCTTGAGCACCAGATGTTACAATTGCACTATGCGCTGTGTTAAGTGACAATGCAACAGCAGAACCACCACCAGTTGCAGTTTGAGTAGCAACAACAGTTTTTGCACCACTTAACAATACGTTTGGAGTTGCTCTTGCAGAACCAGCATCTAGAGGTAACATGAAGAAACCACTATCAGATGCAGAGTGAGGTTGACCCATTATAGTTTGACCGTGAGTATTGTTCTCACAGTTGAGTCGAACAGCACCTTGGTTGTTTGCACCACCAGATGAACGAATTGCAACATGACCAGTTCCTTTTGGAAGTAATGCAAGGTCAACATTGGTTTCACCAGATGCACCGATAATTGGTGCAGTAGATGTACCAGCTGAAGCTGCACCACCAGTAGCGGCATTTGTAATTTCAATTTCGTTTACTGCACTTGCAGTTGTTTGGAAAATGATTTGTTCAGCACCGTTTGCATCTGCGATAAAACCAGCGTCTGCAAACTTAGGTGAAGTTAAAACTGGTGAAGTTAAAGTTTTATTTGTAAGAGTATCCGTAGATGTTCTTGCAACAAGTGTATCAGCACCAGATGGAATTGTTACAGTTCCACCATTTGTAATGGATGCGATAGTTGGTGTAGTTAAAGTTTTGTTAGTTAGAGTATCAGTCGTTGCTCTTCCTACAATTGTATCAGTACTAGTTGGAAAAGTTAGATTTGATAACGCAGAACCGTTACCTAGTTTGGTGTAGATTTCTACGAAGTTGTCGTTAATCTTGTCTCCACCAGTTCTAAGGTCATCACCAGTACCGTCATTAGCGGAAGAACCAAGACCTAATGCTTGATATGCCATTTTAGTTGTCTCCTAATTTAATATTTTTCATTTATCTATTTATTTATGTGGGTAAATCCCCTACGTCAAAAGTTTTTGTACTTGAATCAAACTTAAATACGTTTGATGAGAACCTTTCTGGTATTGATGTATTATCAAACTTCAAGTTATTTCTATCAAAAGTCAAATATTCATCATCAAATCTAGGTATACTCGACCCAGAAGATACAGTGTTTTGTGTATCAAACTTATTTATACCACTGTCAAAAGAAACATTTGTATCACTAAAGTCTACTTTATATTTTCCTACTACATCTCTTGGAACTGTATCACCACCAGAACCGTCAAACTTAATAGTAGAACTATCGAACTTAATACCAGTATCACTCATTAATGTTGTAAGAACAGTTTCATCAAATGTCTGGAAGGTATTGTCAAATGTGATATAATCATTATCAAACGCATTAATTCTTGCACCTCTATCAATATCAATCTGTCCAGGCGGTGGTACATTAATTCTAGTATCAAATGCAGCTAATGGTATTGTACCAGTTCCATCATCTACTTGGTCAATACGAATATTTGCAAATTGACCTATTGTAAAATACTCATCATTTAATCTATCAAAAACTTTTGTTTTATTCATAGTCGGATAGTTTGGTATATTATTAGCAGTATCTCTTGGAGAAATTGCAAATGCGTATTTTGGTAAAAGGTCTAGAGTTGGGCCGTGTGCAGAAGGTGTTCTCGCAACACCAACAATTACATTGTTTATTCTGGTAAGAGTTGTATCTCTAGTTGTGTTAGGTAAATCTGTATGACTTTCTACACCAACTTTTGGAGTTGAACGTAATGAAGTTCCGTCATCAACTGTTCCTAATCGTCTACCAAATACAGCAGAGAACAATGTTCTGAATAGAGATGCGAGTTCTGGAGTAAATGAATCTACAGTCTGTGCAGTCATTCTTGCAGTTGCTTTACCTACAACTTCAACTTCACCAAATACTTGCCAACCAGCAGGGTGAACAGTTGACTTGATTGCATCTCTCCACTCGTTAATAGATTGACCAACCCTAACAACATATGAATAGTCTTGATAGTAATAACTGTCTTGAACTTTCATAACGTCTTCAGATATTTTACCATCAGCACCAAAGAACTCCCCAGAAGTTTTTCCTATAGTTCCAACAGTTGCACTACCAGTTGCAATATTAATATTTGCAATAGTTCCAGATGCACTACCAGTTGATACTGTATTTCCTACTACAAGGTTTGCAGTAGTATTCATTGATAGTAATTGTCTAGTATTATCAAATGCAGTAACCGTTCCAGAATGTGAAGTTAATGAAGAACCAGTAACAAATGTTCCAGTAATATCTTTTAAAACTGCATGACGAAATGCAGTAAGAGTTGGTGCAGAATTATAATTAAAACCTTGGTTAGTAAATTCAAAAGAACCAACACCACCAACACCAGAAGTTGAACCAGTTAAAAGTTTTGCACTTGCACCACTAGTAGATGTAATGCTTGTAACAGTTGGAAGTTTTGCATAACCGTTTCCTTTTGATATCATTCTTACATCAGTAATTTCACCAGCTTGAGTTGCAACACTAAGGTTTGCAAATGTGCCTGTTTCCAGAACAATCTTTGTTCCTTCATATGAGTCTTGATAAAATGATTGACTTGTTTCTTCAAGTGTGATATGGTCAGTTGCAGACATTTCATAAGCAGTTAAACTTCCACTCTCTGGTGCGATACCACCACCGACAACTGATACTTGTGCTTGAGCACCAGAACCATCAGTTCCAGAATTATCTAAAACTAAATTATCCCCAACTGCATATCCAGTTCCAGCATCATCAATAATAATTTCATCTACTTGACCAACTTTAACAGTTTGTACTTTTGCAATCGCACTATTACTACCACCAGAAGATATATTAACTGTTTGTCCAGCAGTGTAATATGCACCTTCATTTGTTATAGATGTATCAATATTAATACTATATGGAGTAAAAGAAACATCTTGGTCTGTGACTGCTGATGTTCCTTTGATAGTCTCCCCTTGAACAAATGTACCATTAATTGTTTCTGAATCTAATTCTAATTCAATGATATCTGTTTCTGCCTCTCTAAATGTAATAGAGGAAACCACAATTGCAGTTGCAGCTGAAGTTTGACCAGTTACAGTCACACCAATAAGTTCTGAAGGAACACCAGT
>VMHT01186673.1_pt1 | contig 14644 bp, 22 predicted proteins | sample 4693611 | NCBI WGS metagenome assembly VMHT01 (sample SAMN12280063, study PRJNA550983) | marine metagenome | isolation source: seawater sampled from same location over 5 years 0.02-0.2 micron viral filtrate | place: USA: collected off the coast of southern California halfway between the port... ... | reverse complement strand
CTTTTTCAAATACATGGTTTAGTCCTCATTACTAGCGGCAACGTATTTGCCAAAGCGATCATAAAACTCATCAAAGTGCTTGAGCTTATCGGGTTGGAAAGGCAGGTTGTACTGGTTGATAGCAACACGACAACCCATGACAGTCATCTCCGTAGGGAAGAAATCCATCATAAAGCGGAAGAAGTTATCCGCAAGTTTGTGCCATCCATCAATATCATCTTTACCCATCTTCTCAAAAGTATCCTGCAGTTCGTAGCACATACCAATTGTTAGTGCATACTGTGCAGAGATTTCTTTTACTTTGCACTCTTTAACCTTACCAGCGAGAATGTCTTCAGGATTAGGCATATCTTTAGCAAACTTACGATGATTCATAAACTTTACAGCAATGCCTTCGCCCACAGTACCTGCAACCAGATCAGTAAGTTCTGCATCTGTAATAGATTCGTCCTCACAAAACTGGCTTACAAAAGTCCAAGCACGAGGAGTAGCAAAAGCATGTCCACTGCTACGGGGATCAAAGTCAAACAAGTCAGCCTTAGCAAAGGAAATGTAACCAACAACATCCTCATGGATCTTGTTAAGCACTGCCCAATCCAACCATGCTTCAAAGTCTGATCTGATCTCCAAGTGTACAAAACGGTTAGCAAGCGGAGTAGGCATTCTATAAGTTACACCCTTGTCCGACTCTCTGTTACCAGCGGCAACAATACGCACGTTTTTAGGAAGTTCATACTGCCCAATTTTCTTGTTAAGTATCAACTGGAATAGTGCAGCCATAACACTCTGGGCAGCACTGTTAAGTTCATCAAACAGTATAAGCACTGTATCATACTCTGCAGCCTCAGCCTCAGTTGGAAAGTCCACAGGAGGTAACCATATCATACGGTTGTTTGCAACATCCGGTGCAGGAAAGCCTCGCACATCAGTAGGATCTAACAAACTAGCACGAATGTCTATTAGTTTTGCTCTGCCTAGCGCACCGCTATCTACAATGCCCTGACATAGTTCACTTTTACCAACACCTGGAGGACCCCACAAAAACAAGGGGCGATCTAATTTAATAGCACGAGTAACACGGCTAATTGCTTCTTTAACAGTAACGGTTCTTGCATCAACTGCGGACATGTTTTATCTCCTCAAAAAATAACTTACTATACAAACATAGCATCTTTTGCTAGATTGTCAACCTTTTTCATACGACCACTGCGAACATTTTCTGCACCAAGATGCACATATAGGTTACGCATTTCCATCATAGTCTTACTATCCAAGTGTTCCCAAACTAGGAGTTCACCATCTTCAATTTCAACTGCTAGATAATACATTATCGTGTTAACCAATCTGTAGGAATGTTAGCATCACAGATACGCTCCATAGCGTCTGCATCACATTTGACCCAAAAGTTAGGATCGTCTTTAAGGAATACCCAGCGTTCGTCGTTCATTTTACGACCTTGACCTAGATTAAATGTTTCATTTTTACTACGCATACGCACCGCATCATTGCCGTTGAACTTGCCTTTTGCGTTTACAGTCCAAGGATTACCATGCTGTTCTATGCGATTCTTACCGTGGCGAGATCTACCCTCAAGCCAAACTACGTTACCTTTTTCCATAACTTCTCCTCAAAAACAACTTACTATTAAACATAGCACGTTTAGAGTATATGTCAACCTTTTTCTGGTTCAATACTGTGAAACATGGTAAATGTGAAGTAGTCTTTTGGTTCATGAAAACGTATATCTACACCCAGCATACTCCAGCGTATACTCCAGCGTGTCCCTTGTTCACCAAACTTTTCAGTCATCCAAACAAGAAAATTGCGTTTTGCTTGTGGGGATTCGCTGTCTATTTCAGCAGTAACTATCCAACGCCAGTGCGTATCCTGTAGTTCTCTGGTTCCCCAATGTTTAAATTTTGTGTGCATTTACAAACTTCTCAAAATCACCATTGTACATTGTAAGAGCAAAATGTGTCTTTTTATCAAATAATAGTATACTTCTGCTACGTTTTTTAATGTCTCTTATATAATACGGTGTTTTTATATATCTGTCAAGATCTAATAGGAAACGTCCTGTTGGCTCAACTTCCTCTATTGGTATCTCGTAGTATTCTAATTTGAGTCTATCTATTAGTTGAATACAGCCTCGTTGTGTAAGGCGCATGCCACCATCACGTCTAGCGTTTTGCCACCAGTTCGTGTAAGCCATATCAAAGGTAAGTCTTAGATGAAATTCTCTGGGATCATTATCTATAAATGCTTGTGTATATTGATCCTTGGTAAGCATGTCATGGATAAATCTGCTTACCCTTGTCTAGTACAACAACTGTAAACTGATCTGTATCAAATTGTTTGTTAAGTTTTTTTGCTAGATTGATAGCGTGTCCAGGGTTACTAAAGGATACCTTTTTGTATTTCGGTCCAGGGTAACTAATAAGCATGTTAAATGTTTTAAGGTTGATTGGTTTTTTATCATAATATACAGCCCAAATGCCTTGACTAGCAAGCACTTGTTCTGCTTTATATGTTTCTTTTTCAATCTTTTCTAATAGAACCGTAGGCTTAGGTCTACTCATTATTTGTCTCGCTTTATAATATGCTACTATTATTTAGCAAGAAATATGCGTACTTTATTAAAAAGTACCGTTGTCTATCTCTACTTCTATAACACGATCCTGTGCTTCTTGTAACTGGATTACTAGTGCTTGTAGGTGTACAATGTGTTCCAGTAATTTTGCATATTCATTTGAGACACCTCGAGCATCAGTTGCGCTAATTGTTATAGTATCTTTTTTTAGGTTTATGCACTGATGAGCGAAACGTTCTAAATTAGGAAAACTTGTTTTAGCCATTTGTTCTCCTCAGTATTTCTTGCATTTCTAACTTTGTTTTAAATGGACCTGTGTAACCATATCTACTAAGTGTAATTAGTTTAGGACAACTAGCAGGTACCCAACCATGTTCAAACTGTATGCAATAATAACCTGCACAGAAAAAACTTTGGCTACCTTCTGTTTTGGTATACAGTGGCAGTTTACGCTTTAGATCATATATTGAATTACAAGGTTTAGTTTTGCAAGGATACCCATGTACTTCATAGGTTTCTTTAACAGTTTCAATTTGATCTTTACCAGTAAAACTTACTTCCATTGCGTTCTTAAGTTCATCTAATGCCTTAAACGTTTGATTCTCATTACCAACTTGTAGTGTAACACCATTCTCGTTACTGCGAATAGTACCTACTTTTTGTCCATTATCTTCTAAGATCCAAAACTTATCTTCTAGTACAGGTTTAGCCACGAATTGCATTGTTGTCCTCCGGGTAATTCTTTTGTAATAGTTCTGCAAATTGTGTTGCATTTTCTGCAATACGTTGCATATCCCACTTGCCGCAAAACTTCATAAAGTGTGCGCCTACCATGGGCTTGTTCTTTGCAACAGTGTGTTCACGAATAATATCATCTACATAATCGCGTATCTCTGCGGGCTGTGCAGTCAAATCCACTAGCATAACATTACGCTCATAGTCATCAAGTACACGATGTTCTACACCATTATGATCTGTCCAACGCTGTAGCATAAGATTGTTCCAAGCAAAGCCTTTACTATTTTTATCAGCATATGCTTCTACAAGTCCAACTTTTTTACTACTGCCTTTCTCACGCACACCGGGATAAGCACTGAATACATTATCACTGCTATCACCTCTCATACACTTCTTAAACAACTGATAGTCAGGCGCTGCAGGAATCTTTTGTTCACCTGTTTTTTTATCTATAACAGGCTTTCCATCATCGCCTACCACACCAGTAATCTTAATAGTTTCTTTTGTTATACCATTATACTGATGTACACTATCTGTTAGTAACTGCACAAAGTCTGTGTCACTGCTTACAATTACATGTTCATCTTCGGGATGTTTTGCAATAAAACGTGCAATAATATCATCTGCTTCTGCTATATCGCACTTGATAGCACTACAGTTTGTCCGTTCAATCATAAATTTAAGAAAGTCATCATATGCTTCAAAGAATGCAGTATCTTCTTCTACTTCTTTAGGCGTAAGACTTGCACGTTTGTCGCTGCGATTTTTTTTGTATGGAGCATAAAAATCCTTGCGCCAACTACGACCTTCCAGTGCAAATACCACATGATCTGCATTAAATTGTTTGTAGCATTTGTTAATGGCATTTAATGTAATATGTATTGCCATACCAACTTTTTCACTTATGTCTCCTCGCACAACATGTCTTGCGCGAAAAAATGTGTTCATTGTATCTACTAGTAAGTAGGTTGCCATAAGTTTACGCCTTTAATTTGTTTACTTTACTATCTGTTAGTATACTATCAATATAAGTTTTTGTCAACGTAAAATCAGGAAAAAAATTTGCACCAACAAGTCCTCTAAGTTGTTTTGCCCAAGCAGTGTGCGCATCTGCACCAAAATGATTTTTATATGTTTTGTAACCTCTGTGTTTTAATATATCTGTGTATTGTTCTGTTGTAAAAAAATAATGTTTACAACCACGAGTTTTTAGTTCGGTACTAAAATCATGTATACACTTTTTCCAGTGTTCTTTCCGCTCCAACAGTCTTTGTGCAGTTTGTTCTACTACCCACTTTTTGTATGCGTCTACCATACTTTCTGGCACAGAATCTGTACCACTTGCTGTGACTTGAAAGTAATCGTTGTTGTATTGCCATTCTTCCCTTTCGCATGTTGACCATGCAATTATAACGTATGTATTATTTAAATCTGCTGTTTCTAGGAATTTTCTTGTAGTTCTTAGTATGCGATCGTTACTACTTGCACTTTCTGCATCGCAATAAAATTCTTGCTGTTGGTGTAGTGCATACTTATATCCCCATGTTTGAATTAATGCCAGTGGATGTGGTTTACGACCATAGGATAGATACTTTGGGTCATCTTCTGCAAATGAAATACCTGGAATTATGTCAGCACCAGCAGTATGACTATCACCATTTACATAGATCACTTATATCCTCGTCTATGTTCATCAATGTTTTCTACATTGTACTGTGCTTTTTCTTTTTCATAACTTTCCAATACAATATTACGACACACATCCTGAAACCAGTTATCTACAATATCATTATCTGTCTTACCTTGATACCCGCTGCGTATTAGTTTAGCAACAAAGATGTCGTTCCAGTCAAGTTCAAATGCACCTTGATCTAGGTTACCTTCCATAAGTTCCATACCAAGTACACTTACCCAGGGTTCGCCTGCTTCTGTAGCAAGATCTTTCTCAGACTTTTTAGGCTTTGTTGTTTTTGCTTTTGCTGCAGCAGGTTTTGGATTGCCCAGCATTGCTTTTTTAATTTTATCGAACATTACATTCCTGCTTTTCTAAGTTTATCAACATCTATTGGTGCTTTCATTGCACGTTCTAGTTGTTCTGATCTACGATCTCTTTTTTTAGGTTCCCCAAGCGTTTCCGAAGAGGCTAATGTGGAGGCGTGGTGTGAAGCGCCAACCTCGCTCCATACAGAGGTCTGCAATGTCTTGCACATTGAGATTATACTCTTCGGAACGTCCCCCAAGCGGCATGAGATATACCGGACACTGGATCCCGGCGCTACGATAAGCATCAACAGCGCGACCAACTTCATCCACATCGTCTTGATCAGCGACAACAAACTTGAGATACTGGTCACTGCCACTAACACTAGCATAATCAGTAGCAACGTCAGGCTTAATCGCAGTTTCCCAAGGTTCTCCGCTAACACTAAGTTTTGGGGAACAACTCCAAGTGACTTCAAATCTGTCCTGTGTGTCGAGATACTCTTTAAAGTCTTTGTGTAAATGTTGTGTAGTGTTTGTTTCAAATGTAACATTTTTTAAGTCCTTCATTCTTGGATGTTCAAACAATTCAATATACAACCTCTGCCATGCAAGCAGGGGCTCGCCTCCTGTAAGAATAAAGTGTACATCCTGACCATTATCCATAGTCCACTTGCCCTCAGGCAATAAACTAAGCACATGATCTACAACTTCATCTACTTCTGCTTGTCGATTAAAATGTTTAAACTCAGGATAGATACTTGCATATGTATCGCATCCTGTATGTATAATTGGCAAGTCTTCAAACACTTTTGTAGTCTCGTGTACACCTGCATCAATTAAGTCTTGTACTTCTTGGTTATGCTTAATGCCACGCTTTTGTTTGACATCTCGCATATCTTCGCCTTTTAGACCAAAGTTCATACAACGAAAGTTACAACCAAATGTGCGTAGGAACACACTGGGTACTCCTACAAACTTGCCTTCACCTTGTACGCTGTAAAACGCTTCACTATACCGCAGTTTCATCTGAGAATGTCTCCTTGCGTACTTGCCATGGTGTATAGATTGCACTGTTTGCGCCATGCTCACTGCACTCTGCGCTTTCACAACTTACACGACCTGCTGTTTGATTGCGTACAAGTTCATCTGCAAAGCGCCAAGCATGTTCTGCAAACTTCTCTGCGCCTACACCATCCATTACTGTAATCTCTGCAAGTCCAAGTTTCTCTAGATGATAAAAGTCTTCCATGTGAGGATCTTCGCTGTCAATAACAACTTTGTGATCAAACTGTTCTTCAAGCCAGTGCTTTAGTTCTTTCAGTCCACCAAAGTCCTGCACCCAGTTGCGAGTATCCAAGGTACTGCATGCAAACGTAAATTTAAATGCTAGACTATACCCATGCAAGAATCTGCAATGACTGTGATCTGCATGAGGTTGACGGAACACTGCACTAAGTCCAATGTTGTGTCCGTATGTTTTTGTGCTGTAATAAGGCATATTCCTTCTCCTATGTTATAGGTCGGAATGTTTAAAGACGGACGATCCTTTGACGTCTAAGTATATTTTATGATTTGTTGCGTATTTTGTCAATATGTTTTTGCCACGCATCCAGTTTTATTGCTTGCAATGCTAGTATACATCTTAACTCTCCGCAATTTCTTTGAGGACCTTTTCCTATGTGAGGGTTGCTGCCATCAAACATGATAAGTTTTCCTGCCTCAAATTTACTTATCTCTGTTTTATTGTCAGAATACACTATTGTTTCTCCGCCCCAGTTATCTTCCCACCTTCTATTTAGGTAAAGAACACCTGTTAAACTTTCACCTGACACAAGCCAGTCATCATGTATATCTCCATCTTGTCCAAATGTGTTACCGCAGATCATACTGCGAACCATTACATAATCTTCTGGACAAAGATCTAAAAACATATCTCCTGCTTTTACAATATGCTGACATGCATTTTCTTTGTATCTATTGTTATGTGTATCATAAAAATTTTGAACCCACATAGGATATAGGGTATCATCGTTGCTTTTTTGTCCAAAACGCCAATGTGGCAGTGTAACATGATGCCAAAGATTCATAAGCATATCTGCATCAATAAAATTTTTGTGTTCTATAATCATGTAATCTCCTTTTCATAATACTGTTTTGCTATTGCATCGAAGTTAGTCTTATTCCATTGTGCTATTTTATTAATTAATCTTAGATCTGCATCTTTACTAAGTCTGTCTACTTCCTGTGTAATCATATCAAAACGTTTTTCGTAATTAGACTCCAAATCATAAGATTCATCAATGTAAGGTTGAAATGTACGAAATCCTAAATCTCGTAAATGTTGTAATTGTCCTTGAACACCATAAAGTACAAATGGTTTTCCTGTGTACAAGCAACGTGATATTTTTTCACTGAAAGTGCCTACATCTGTGTAGTTTGTTTCAAAAACAATTTCTATAGCGTAGTCAGCGAAGGTTTTGTGATATTGTTTATTTGCATCCTCATAGTAAACACGACCCTGATTAGTACTGTCAATATTAGAATTATTTGATCTGTTACGCCACCAAGTAAGTTGTTCACTGTATTCTTCTTTAAGAAACATAAGATCTGATTCTGCCCAACTGTAGTCTGGTTGGAAAACTACAACGCTTTGATCTGCATGATACCTTTCTAAATGATGTGCCATTAGCATGCGGTGTAATTCAAATCTTCCGAAGAACGCACCAAAAAGTTTATTACTATCAGGTATGCATAAGTCTCGCTGTGTACTGCCTATAAACTTGTAATCAAGTGTTTCGTTATGCCAAATTTTTACATCAATCTCTTTATCAGTAAACCGAGGAACATGATCTTTCATATAAAATTTAATACCAGATGCGCCTACAATGTCCCTTATGTGCTTTGCAATACTAGCAAATGCTGTTAGTTGAAGCGGATTACTGTCCCACAATTTTATTTCTAAAACGCGGTTGCGCCAGTCCTGTTGTGCAAGATGTCTTATAAGTCCTTGTAAGTTATGCACATATCCATCATGTTTTACATAAGGACCAAGATCAATCATCTTCGTACTGTTCATTTTCCCAATTATTTACAAGATTACTAAATCCCCATTGCATTGGACTATAATCATTTAGTTCTTCTCTAAACCCACTAATTTCTTCAATTTGTTCCTGTGTTAGATCCGTAATTTCTTCTACACCATAGTATTCTAATACATATTCATACACACTATCAGTCACTTGACTTTCAATGTTATCTTCCCACTTGTGTATTCTGTGCCATTCAAATGCCATTTTACCACCACTCCTCATAAGGAAATACGATCCATGCTGGATCTTCTGCTTTGTTAATTTCTATACTACTATAGTCTAAATCAAACTGACTTGGTAAATTATCTACAAGTGCAGCAAATCGCAGGTTATTTTCTAGTACACCCCAGTCATTGCGTATCCAAGTAAATGTTTCGCCTGTGTCATTAATATCATCAATAATTAGAATATTGGTACCACATGTTGCTTCGTCTATTAGCCATTCGCAGTGTTCTTTTTCATCACCATCACGCATGCGCACATCTAGTGTGAACATTTTAATTCCAAGGTAATGACTAAGCATCATTGCGGGCCAAAGACCACCGCGAGTAACACCCACAATAAAGTCAGGACGCCAGTCGTCTTTGTACATCTGCTGTACAATATCTAAACAACTGTGATTAATTTCTTCTTGTGTGATATATCTTTTCATTGTTATATTTTACCCTAAAAACTGGATTATGTCAACCTAAAAAGTCTCTTTTAAAATCCTCTAAATCCTGTGCGCCAATGTCATTGCCTACTTCTTGATGATTATAACTTGTCCCTTGCACAAACATTTCTTGTTCAATATAGTCCATCATCCATGTCACTGGATCTTGTGGAAATACTAAACTCCATATTCCATTGTATCCTATGTAACAATTGTCCTCTACTATATTAGGAGCATCACTATAGATCCAATTAGGATAAAACTCGCCACTGTATAGTAAATTTCTGTGTAGTTCTATCCCATCAAATGCTATTGCTACAATTTCAAATGCAATATCTTGTGCATTAGGAATATGTTTAGGATTTTTACCCCAATGTTCTATTACAAGATTATTTGCAAGCACAGGCTCAAACTCTAAATCTATATTTGTATCTTGTTGTAGATTATCAACTTTATGCAGTAATTGCTTGTTGACCCTGATGCGCAAGTTCGGGCCGCGCTCTAAGGCGGTCATTGTTCGCAGTTGTATTGTTAGTTTCATTGATACTATTCCATCTTTTTCTTAGAATTGCAATTTCTTGGTTGTTTGTAGGACTAAGGTATCCAAGACTCTGTGCATGTTCCATTATCGTAAGTCTACGTCTAATACGTTCTTTGAACGTAAGTTCAGGATTTTTACTGTATGCCCAGTTAAAATAGTCTATATTACCAGCACTGTCCAAACTAGTTATAATATGAGGATCCTTTGCTAGAGCACTGTTTGGATCTATGTGCAGTGTGCCTCCCAGTGTTGCTTCAACTACTGTGCCATTGTTAACATAGGGTTGATAGCGTGTCAACATGTCCATTGTTTGTTTAAAGTCTTCCAGTGTTTCTGTTGGATAACCTACAATAAACATAAGCACAGCCATCATATTAGCATTGTGCAATCTTTCCACTAATACATCAATGTCATGATTAGTAAACTTTTTACCCATATGCCAACGCACTGCTTCACTGCCACTTTCTATGCCTATTTCAAGTATCTTGAATCCTGCGCTTGCTAATAGATTGTAGTATTCCTGACTTTCAAATGATTCAGTACGGCAAATATATTGTCCTGTAATTGTAAAATCTGCACTGTTTTTAATTCTGTATTCTGCAAGTATCTCTGCTAGTTTACGGAAGTTCTTTTGGTTACCATTAATTAAACTATCTGTAAAGTGAAAACGCTGTACATTGTGTTGTTCATATTGCGCAACTACTTCTTCAGCAATGTTCTCTGCACTGCGGGTTTTATACTTGGGCCACAAATGAGGAATGTCACAAAAACTACACTTTCGTACACACCCTCTACTGCCCACCAGTGGCAGTGTAAGTATTTCATCACTGCGATACCAAGCATTACCATAGCCTTGCCACACATCCATTTTGTTTGACTTTACTTGGTTCTTACGTTGTTTGTTTGCTTTGTATAAGTCTAGATCGTAATCACTGTAGTCTGCATAGGGCCAAGCATCTAGTTGATCCAGTCTATCAAACTTCTCACTATATGTTTCCTGCAGTAGTTCTACTATACTACGTTCACCGTCGCCTGTAATAATTTCATCACAAAGTTTATTTTCCTTGTACTGCGCACCTACATCATATGCATCACCGCTTATCCCAGCACCGCCTAGTACAATTTTTACCTTTGTACTTTTTTTGCGAATACTCATACAAAGTAATTTTGCTATCTTATGACTTTCAAAACTGAATACACTAACGCCTATCCATGCAGGATTTAGTGCTAACATTTGGTCTGCCCAATTGTCAGCCTCACTTTTCATAATTGCATATGACTCTGGATCGTTAGTTTCTAGCACTAGCCACTGATCAAGTTGATCCCACTGCGGTGTACCAAAGTATTTGTCATGGAACTGTATTACAAAGTCTATTGTAGTCGCAGAAAATCCTGCGGCTTCTGCACTTGCTTTTATAAGGGCAGGAGCAGCCGGCGGATAATATATACTCATTCGCGGGATACTACAAATTACAATGTCGGTCATAGTGTATTTATTTACTGTGTTGTACCATTAATTCTGCTGTTAGTACTTCTATTCTGCGTTCCATCCAATTGATAGCAGTGTGTATATGTCCTGTGTCATGCTCTTGTAAACAAGTTTTAGCATATTTTATTTCTTCTTGTAATGCAATTACTCGTGCTGGTTTACTAATCATCCAAATATCCTTGAAAATACTTCTGCAAGGAATGTATATATAACCAATGCAAATACACTCATACAAAAAGCCATTACAAGTATCTCTAGTCCATCATGGCTTTCATACCAGTTCCATATTTTTCTTAACATATCGTCTCCTTAGAAGTTTAAGTTTAAGTTAATACCGCCACGCTTTTCAATTTCACTGACGCTATCTATTTTGTTGCGTAGTTCTGCAAATGCTTTTACGTTACCTTGTATACCTAGCATGCTAGTAACACTGTCTACTTGTTTGATACCAGTTTGTGTAATATCAAACTTGTAGTAGGTGCCCAAATCAATCTCACGATCAGCATTGCGGAAGTCTACTGTTTGTAGTTCTGTGTTTACATTACCATCTAATGTTCTGCTTGTAGGAAGTTTGTAAGTAAACTTTGCACTCTCAACTGTAACTGGCTGACTTACTGCAAAGCCTAGTACATGTCCTTCAGCGGGAGCAAATTCGTAGCCTGCTGTAGCAGTTGTGCTAACAACATTCTCTGCACTAACCATCATGCTGTTGCTCATATCAAAATTTACATTAGTATAACCTACACCAGCCTGTGCATAAAAACCACCGTTAGCATAGTTCCAGTTTGCGTAAACAGTATTACTGTCTGTAGTTGTACCAAGTGTACCACTAAAACTATTACCCAAGTAATGTCCAGTGCTGTTACCAAAACCAATTTCAACGTTGCTGTTCTCTGTAATTGCAAAAGGTACAACTGCATGTTGATTACTATTCATGTAACCTGCAAAGTAGTTAATTGCACCCATTTGCTCTGCAACACTAGCAGTCCTAGTATCCACATCCTGTGTCATATCGCCTAAGTCAATGTAAAAGTCACGCTCGAAACTGTCAAGCACCATAACACTTGTAAGTGCCTGCATCTGACTTGCAGCCACACCTGCTACGTTTGCGCCACCTGCTACTGCACTAACGCCTCCGTTGGTACGTCCTGTAGTAGGAATACCAGTAGCACCTACAGGGCGTGTTGCGGCATCCATATCCAACAAGCCTTGTCCATGTATGTTTTCATTATAGCCTGCAATATTCTTATTACCAGTAACCATAACCAATTGTACTAGATGCTTGCCTTTCATAAAGGGCCACATCTGATGTAATACTGCAATACTACCAGTAACAACAGGAGCAGCCATGCTAGTGCCAGTCATTGTAGTGTAACCGCCGTTAGTAGCAGTGCTAGTAATTGCTGTACCGTTTGCCATAATAAAGTAGTCTTTGATCTTAGCCGCATCAATACAAACACCATTTTGCATAGTTGCACAAACTGTGCCTGCCTTGTTGCTTGAACTGTTTATCTGATTGTTGTTCTCATCCCAATTACCTACAACAATCATCTGTCCATCAAGGATAAGATTACCATTTGCGTCAGTAGCAGTAGCCATTTGATTCATACCAGCACTGTAAGCGTGTCCTGCATTGCCAGCGGCTTTTACAAGTACTTGCTCGTCTCCCAGCGCATTTTTCCATTTGACTGCTTCATTTACTGATCCATTGTAACCATTTGTGCCATAATACCAGTGTGTGCTATAGTATACACCTTGTGCTTGCTTTACAATGCTGTTTCTAAATCCACTATCATAGTTTACTTCTGCACTTACGTTGATAGCAACGCTGTCAATTTTTTTGCCCCATTCAGCAGCCTTGATTGCATTACTAAAACTGTAACTAGTACCACTGCTTACTTTTGCTACAGCAATATCAGCATCAAACGCGGCACCATGTCCGCCCACGTTGTTCTTCTCAGCACCAGCAATACCTGTGACATGTGTGCCATGTGTTGCACTAGTGTTTATACCGTTGCCAGTAAAGTCTTTTGTGTACTTAATATTATCATCCAAGTCTACATGTGCAGTATTAGCACCTGTGTCTGCAATTACAATAGTACTACCTTTGCCAGTCCAACCTCTGCTATACGCATTATCAAAGTTACTAGCACTAAGATGCTTGCTTCCTAGATATTCAAACTCATTTGTTTGATAATGTGTAGCATCTGCAACATATCCAGGAGTGCGTGTACCCATGTCTGCGTGATCAGGGCCTAACTTAACCTCTTCTTCAACAACAATTTTAGTTCTAGATATTTCTTCTACTGTGGTTGTTTGTGTGCCTGCTTTTTCATCAGGACCGTTGATCTTTTGTTTTGTTGCTGTCTCTGTCTTACTAGTGCCATCACTGTACTTTGTTACTGTCGTAGTGGTAATAGTGTAATAATGATAAACACTGTAAGGAGTAACCAGTGTCGTGTAACGCTTTACAACAGTGTAACCATCTTCTACTGTGGTCTTATCTTCTACACTTAGAGTTTTTTGCGCAGCATATACATTCTTGCTCTCAACATATTGCTCGTCATCACTTACTACAGTATCAACCACTGTTACTTCAACTGGAGTTTCTTCTACAGGAGCGTCTTCCTCAACTGGTTCGCTTGCAGCCGCAGTATATGTTGTGCTAATAATTACTTCTTCTGTTGTAATAGCAGTTGTGTATGTAGTGTTGTTTGCATAAGACTCTGCACCTTTTGCATTTTTCATCTTACCATCACTGTATGTGTATGTATACTGTGTATAGGTAGTAGTTGTAATTGTACTAGGTGTTCTGCTAGTGTGCGTGTTTGTACGCACTACGTTATGCTGTGTGCGTCCATCAGCGAGAACTGTATCAACGGTAGCATCTGTATATGTAGTGCTTACATGAACTGGGATGCCAACAACGGGATCACTTACTAGTGTAATTGTTTCTGTTACTGTGCTTGAAAGTGTTACAACGCCCTTGTCTGTTTTAAAGTCCTCAACAGATTTGCCGCCTTGTCCAATTGCTTTAGCATATGTAGGATCGTCATTGTCTGCAATTGCTTTTAGTTCAACATATTTTGCATCTGTGTCATCAAATTGACCATTTGTGACCATGTCGTTCCAAAACTGCTCTTTACCATCAAAGTAAAGTGCTTTGTAACCTTTAAGCATATACCATGCTTCCTGCAGGCTCATTGTAGTGCCATTTACTGTTACATTGTACTTTGCAAGTTCTGTTGTATTAATGTTTGCGTTTGCATTTACCCATTCAAATATAGATAGTGTCTCTTTAGCATCAACAAGACCATCTTGGCTAACTGTCTGTATAGCACTAGCAAATCCATTGCTAATAGCCGCAGTATTAACACTGCCGAGATTTGTTACTTGTATAGGAGTATAGTTACTGCCGTCGCCACCACCACCGCCTCCGCCACAAGCAGCAAGTGCAGTTGTACTAGCGAGTAATAAGGATGTAAATGCTTTATTCATTGCTATCTCCGAGAACTTTACCTACACTATTAATGTAACACAGATACAGAGTATGTCAACCGTT
>VMHT01117920.1_pt1 | contig 14644 bp, 5 predicted proteins | sample 4693611 | NCBI WGS metagenome assembly VMHT01 (sample SAMN12280063, study PRJNA550983) | marine metagenome | isolation source: seawater sampled from same location over 5 years 0.02-0.2 micron viral filtrate | place: USA: collected off the coast of southern California halfway between the port... ... | reverse complement strand
TCTTGTTCGGGTTTTTTATTTACCAAATCATAGTAATGTTTCAATCTATAACAACGAACTCTTTCTATTGAAGGTTTGTATGTGTTGATTGCGTCCATTGTTCCTGGTCCCATACCTCCGTCTATTGCTAAGTTTGCTCCCTTAGCATTACAAGCTCGTTGTAAAATCTTTACTGCGGTTCCTCTCCCTTGATTAACACACATATCAAAAAAGATATGTCTAAGGTTTTCCGGTAGTTCTTCTACTCTATTTTTAACCCAGTAATCTTGTTTATAAATTTCTTTTGCTTCGTCCTCTGTAAGATTTTTTATATCTACATCTGGGTAAAATCTTTTTGCGATACCGAAGTTTGTTTCTCCACCTAAATCTTTTGGGTCGTGAACATATCCACCTTCGTGGTGTAGAGTGATATCTATAATTTCGTCAAATGATATTAACATTATTTTCCCCTTAATATTTTTTGTTTTCTAATCCAACTTTGTGCTTTTTTACTTTTAATTGGTGTTTTTATAAATTTACCCAATCCTTGTTTCACCAACATTTTAAATCTTTTTGTTGCTTGTGCTTCTGTCTTGTGTTCATTATTATCAACAATCATAAAGTTACCTGAACCAAACAATCCTTGAAATGCACCAATGTTTCTATTTACTTCTTTGTGGGAATCAGAAACTATACTCTGTGGTAAAACTCTATCTCGGTTTTCATTTCTTTCAAGTGCCACTTCTAATGTAGTGTTAACGAATATCATATAACAATCATATCCAATTTTTTCTAATTCTGCCTTTTCACCAGAAATCTTTTTAAAGTCATCGCCGGTTCCGTCTATAATCATACCGAGTCTTCCGTTTTGATATAATCTTCTTCTTTCTGCTGTTAAATCTTTTGCGAAGTTTCTTAACCCACTATACTTTGGGTCTTTTGGATTTGTTAAATTACTAAATACTTCGTCTGGTAATGAATCTAAGTCAGTTCCGAATCCAAACTTTTTTAATAAATACTTTAATTCTTTATCTGAATTAACCATTTTCATACCTGTTTGAGATACATTTACTCTTTCCGGTATTCCAAACAAACCTTTTGCTATGTAGGTTTTACCACTTCCGGGTCCACCTGCTAAGAAAACTGCTTTGAATATACCTGGGTCTTTATATCCCTCGTGTAATATTTGTGATAATTTTATCATTTTTAGTCCTAAAAATTATATTCGTATACAATTATAAATATCAATTTAGAAAGTTTTATTTGTTTTGAATCGTGTTGGAAATTAAAGTTTTGAACTTAGTTGTGGACCATCCGTGGTCACGACTAATCCAATGTATCGGTATATTTAAATCATCACCAGTAAAATGTTTATTTTTATAATCATCACCCATAAAACGAGCATCTGGTTTCAAATATTTTAATAATCCGTGTAAATCCTGTTCCCTGTCGTATTGAATAATGTTATCGATGTATTTAATAGAGCTTAATATATCTATTCGTTCTTGAATAGATAAAATTGGTTTAATCTTTTCTGGTCTTTCTATGGTTGGGTCTGTGTGTAGTAGTATTGTGAATGTATTGCACAAAGATTTTGCTTCTTTGAATGTATAGATATAACCCGGATGGATTATATCAAAGTTTCCTGCTATAACTCCTAATTTGTACATAATTTCTATATTTGTTTCTGGCGACAATATAGATATATTGATTTAATAATAAGTATCAAAAAGATATTTAATAAACTACTTTTTTTCTATTTCTGAGTGAACTAATACACCTCCTGCATAAAAGTTGTTGTTCTTTGTTAATATTGTGTAGGTATTGTGTTCACCTTCAAAGTTTTCTACATTAGTAACTTTCGCATAGTACTTTCCATCTAACATTGCAATGTAATCATTCACTTTTAATGTATTGGTTTCAACATTATATCTTGATTTACTTAAGTCTGGTGTTCCTGACACTAATGTTCCATCTTGTTTGTAAATTGGATGGTCTGTTGTCAAGATGATTTCGTTTAACCAATCTTCTTGATTTGGGTCTTCTAATGAAACTTTTATCAAGTCATCGTGAATAGGCTTAATAATATCTAATATTGGAACTTCCTCAACTTCTTTTGTTTCGAAATTCCAAGATTTAACCATATCACCTACTTGTAGAGTATTTATATTAGATGTACCATTTGGAACATTTACCGGAATGTTTTCATAAATACAAAGTCCTCCAGGTCCTCCTCCTCCTCCTGCACCAAAGTTTATATTTCCAGTTATAGTTGTTGTAACTGAATTATTTGTAATGGTCCAAGTATAAGCACCGGTTCCATCTTTGCTGGAAGGTGAGTGTGTCCAACGAGTTCTGTGATATCGTGTTCCACTATTCCAATTTGTATACATTGTATTATTATTAATGTTTGTTTGTGATAAAAATCCTGTTCCGTCGCCAGTGCTTCCACCAATTCCTGGGTCTCCGTTTGATGCTACTGCTATTGTAAAGTTACCAAATGGTCCACCGGTCGTGGATATAGCACCACTACAACCACTACTACCATTTGTTAAAGTAATTTCTGCGTCCGTCAAGGAAGTTCCTGTGGCTCCTGCACTACCACCAAGACTTAGTCCAGTATTACCAACCACACTAAATGATGTTACTGGTGTGCTGTCGGTTGTGATTGTTGTTGAACCGTATCCGCTTTGTTTTGATGAATTTTCTAAACGAGCTTGTATTGTATACGATGTACTTGCACTCAATCCTGTAAAAGTTCTATTATAAGTTCCACTACCATTGGAAGTTGTTCCTTTGCTATGGTTTGTAGTTGTGGTGTTGTTTTGACTATTTGCGTTCGGTGATATCAACCAACGAATTGTATTTGCTAGTCTAAAATCTCCAGCTACCTGAACCACTATTTGTGTATCGGTTTTAGATACTTGTGATATCGTAGGATTTGGTGGTAAAAATGGTACTGTATTGCTAATTACTCCATTTGATGCAATTTGATGTAGTTTTTCATCATCTGTATTTCTCCAAATTCTTCCTCCACCATCAAAAGTACTTAAATTGGATTGTTTTTTTGCCACATAACCATTGTTCCAACCACCTATTGTTGTTGTAAGTTCTTCACGACTACCCGTTACTGACATTCCATCTGCAACTGGGTTGTCTCCATCATATGTTGGTGGGTCAGCACCTTCTAATGGTTCAGAATCGGATAATGCTAAAAATAATTGATTTGTAGCCCAACCTCCTAAATCATATGAATCTCCGTCCCAAGTCCATTGCCAAGATGTTCCAATATTTCTTGCGATTGCTGATGTTGCGGTTGCACCATCTGAATTACTCAATGTATTACCAGTGGTGTTGTAAACTTTAACTTGATAATATTTTGTTCCACTTACACCAGTATCACTAAATGTAGTTCCACTTCCAATATTGGATGAATAAATACCATTAGTTCCATCTGGTGAAGACATATTTGAATTACTTGAACGAATAATATCTTGTTGTGTAACAACTCCATTTTTTGTCCAAGATAAATCTATTTGACCACCAATACCTGCATTTGCTGTTGCAGATAATGATGTAGCAGTTGGTAATAATAAACCACTCACCACTGATGAATTAACGCTTGCATTTGGATTAGGGTCAGTATTGGTAGCAGTTGCTTGATAATAATATAATCCTAAACTTGTTTCTGTATTTGATAAACTGGTTTGAGTGAAAGAACCATTGTTTGTAGAATAAACTAATTGTTCGTTTTCATCTAAATGCCCATTTCCATCAATACTCGTAGCTCTTTTTAATGAAAAAGTATTTACTTGACCAGTTGTTGCCCAGTTGATATCAATTCTACCTGGGGTTGTTGTTGAAGGTGTAACTGTAAAAGATGAGAATGCTGGTGAATCTCCGGTTAAACCGTATAATTCGTCCATTGAATGTGGTGCTGTATCACCAAAGTTAGTTGCTGCCGTTTGTAAATCTAATTCTTGTTGAGTACTTCTGCCTGGTATAGCATCATTTAAATCTTCAAATGAAATTTCTCCCGATGATGGTATTTGTGCCATTAGTTATCTCTTTCTTCTAATTCTTTAATTCTTTTATCCATCTGTTGAATAGTATCAACTAAGTAAGGTATTAATTTTGTATAAGAGATAGTTTTGGTATTTTCGTGCGACTTTTCACCAGTTTCAGAATCTACAAATCCGTCTGTTGTTTCAATTACTTCTGGAATGATTTCTTCTACTTCTTGTGCAATAAATCCAATATCTTGTTTGTCTTGTTCTATCCAAGTAAATTCTGTTGGTCGTAGTTGTAATATTTTATTCATAGAACCACTAATGGTATGAATATCTCTTTTAAGTCTTCTGTCAGATACTGAATTAAAGGAACCCGCAAAAGCAGTGATGTTTCCAGCAGTTGCAATTGCCCCATTTGCACCTTGAACTTGAAATACTGTTTTTAATCCAGCTGGTTCACCGATATCTCTTCTGGCCTGTAAGTAAACAAATTCCTGTCTTTTATTTGAAGGTAATGATTCAGTAACCATATCCAATGACATAAGACAAGCTTTTGCATCTTCAAAAAGTCCAGGTGCAAGTCCATCTTCTAAAATACCTTGGAATTGATATAATGAAGATGAAGCATTTGTATTACCACTATCGGTAAATTTTATACCGGTGCTGGTAACTGAACTATTAATTTCTGTACTAAATACTGCACTTTGCATAACAAGGTGTCCAGCAGCATTACCGGAACTATATGTTTTTTTAGTATTGAAAACGTGATTTGCGGGTGTTGAACTTGGTGCACTGGTACTACTTATGGTTCCGTCCACCTCAGATAAAAATGAAGTTCCATTAATATTAGCTGATACATTTGAATCTTGTATTTGTATAATTTTATCATTAAATTTTGCAACTCCAGCAATATCGATAAATTCATTTACTTTAGTTCTCAGTAGTCGTGTAAATGGTTTGGTTGTTGCGGTATTTCCTGAACTACCTTGTGGAGCAGAATTAATTATTCTATCTTCTTTAATGTTAAATACTTCAGCCTCACCACTATTGAAAATCTTTTCACCACCAGTAAATACTTCTATAACACCCGTATCTCCTTTTAAATCTATAAGATTATTAAGAGTAGCACCAAATTGTAATCTAATGGCAGGTGTACTACTATCAATAATAAGGTCTTTTTGATTAACACCACTACCCGCAGATGATGAAACTAACAAATTAGATGTTTGGATATCTAAATCACTTCCGTCCCACTTAAAAAATCTGGTTCCACCACTATTTACTAAACTTAGTTTTGGTGTAGTACTTTCATATCCTAAGAATATACCTGAATTTCCAAATCCTTGTGTAGCACCTTGTCCAACTGTAATGTAGGGATTAGCACCTGAAGAACCTGTATTGGCATTTAATGATATTAAATTACTACCACCTGATGAACCAATGTTTACTGTTTTATCTGCGTATACATCTTGTGCAAATAATATATCGGTTGCGACTGATGTGAATGTTGCTCCAAAAGCTTCCCAATTTGTATTTGCACTCGTTCCACTTGAAGGTGGTGCAGAATTACTATTTGTATTTTTTGCAATCCAAAATGGATTACTTGAATTAACTGCTGAATAATCAACAATATCTCTTCTGATATCAGATTTTGTATAAGTAGCACTATTGTTCCAATCTCCCCTAAATACTACTCCTGCACCAGTTGCACCGGTCGCACCAGGAGCTCCATCTTGACCATCTGTCTTTTGTGCATATAATACTGGTGTTGACCAAGTAGTAGTTGCAGTATCTTCAGTTGGTGAACCTGTAAATAATCCTACTGCCAAGTAAACTTTGTCACCATTTGAAGATAAAGTTGGAACTGATGTGGACCAACCAGTTGGTGCGGTTAAAGTTCCGTTGGTAAAATTATAACTACCACCTGTTGGTGTTGTTACTGAACTTGCTTTTTTGTAAACTGCAACTTCAGCGGTTGCAGTTCCTTCAACTTGATAAGGTGTACCCCAAGTGAAAGTTGAAGAACCTACTGACTTGGTTCCTTGAGCTGCCCATAATAAATTTGTTCCGGATGTTCCACCTGGACTATCTGCCCACCCCGATGGAACACCACTTGAGGCATTTGGAGTAGAAGGTTGTGATGCACTTCTTATAAATATAATATTTAAACTTGCTCCAGTTGCTCCGGTTGCTCCAGCTTTAGATTTACTAAACGTATATGTTTTTGTAAATGAACTACTATCTGAATTATCAATGATTGTAATTACTGCGGTACCAGAATCAGCTGTTACTGAAGTTGGTGTAAATTTTCTTTGACTACTATTTGTACTAGCAGTTAGTGCGATACCCGTTTGTACTTTTGATGTTCTGTAAGTATTAGCACCATATGGTGATGAATCGTCTAATGTTAATTGAGTAGTTCCTTTAAATATTCTAACCTCAAATGAACCATCTGCTAAATCACTACTATCTACGGTTCCATTATTTGCTGCTGGGAACGAGTGTGTTTCATTAGTTAAAAATATGGTGTATGCGTCCTCTCCGTCATCACCATCTGTTCCAGGTTTAATTGATGCAATTGATATAGTATCGCTTGCAACCTCTCCACCACTATTCCCTTCTTGAACCGAAACGGTAAATGTATAAGGTGTAGATGAATAATTTGTTGGAATAGTAAATGTAGCAGTGTCTGAGTTTGCACCACTTCCATCGGTGTATGAAGTTTCATCTGTAAATGCTCCTCCACCCCCAGTAAATTTAAAAAAGGCATTTGTAAAGTTTTGTGATGTAGCAGTTAATGTTATTGTTCCACTTCCACCACCACCCGCAGCATTGTATTCAATAACATTTGAACTTGCAGATAGGGATACGACTTTTGAATCCGTACCACTAGCTCCAGCTGTACCTGTTTTAGATTTACTAAATGATTGTTTAATATCAAAACTAAATGCTGTTCCATCAGCTCTCTTACCTGAAATTGGATAAGTGATGACAGCAGCGTCTGCAGACATATCACTATAATCTGCGACGGTAGCAGTTGTAGTATTATTACCACTTATTGCACCACCACTTTTTGTACCCGTAGAAATTGTAGGTGTTCCTATATTGAATTGTCCCGCAGCTGCAGTTGAAGTTTTGAATGTTAATGCTGTTGTTCCTTCAAATACTTTAATAGTAGTTCCACTATTAACTCCACTGTTTGTTATATTACCACTACTATCTGCTGGGAATAAATGTGCTGGATTACTATTGGTTGATGTAACTGCATCTGAACCTTCTGTTAATCTGACTATCGTTATATCATCACTAAATGAACCAGCTGTTGCAGTTACTTTAACTGAAGTATTGTCATCAAATTCAGTCGCTGTTAATGTAGCGGTATCACCTGAACCACCTAATGTTAATGATGGTGTTGAACTAAATGTTGTAGAATTAGATATATTTTGTCTTTTTGCGGTAAAGGTTATTGTAGAAGGTGTAACGGTTCCGTCTTTTGCAACTCTAAATGCCATAGCATCAGATGATAATGAAATTACTTGTGCGTTTGAACCATCTTGGCCGGGTGTTCCTGATTTGTTTTTACCAATACTTTGTGAAGTAGTTAGTGTAAAGTCAGTTCCGTCTGCTCTTTTACCAGTAATCGTATATGTTATTACTACATTGTTAATATTATTAGCCATACCAGAGTGGTCTGGAACTACTGCGGCGTCACCCGTAACACCTATTGTACCAATCGTAATTGTTCCTGATGGTGATTGTCCAGTCGTTACTTTATATTGTCCAGCTGTTGGTGTTCCTGAAACACTATTTAATTCTGTTGTTCCTTCAAAAACTCTAATTGTTGTTCCACTATCGGAATGGCTTGATACTATACCAGTTGAAGGTGCTGGTAATGTGTGTGTTGGATTTGAATTTACTATTGTAAGTCCATCTACCCCATCAGTACCATCAGCTCCACCTTGTACTTTTGGTATTTGTAAACTATCAGATATACCATCATTAGTAACACTTACGGTAACTGGATAAGTTCCACTTGGTGTTATCGTGACGGTAGCTGTTCCTGTTCCTGTTCCACTTCCCGCACTATAACTAAATCCACTCTTACTACCATTCACTACACTGATATCACCAGTTACTAAATTACTAGCTTGGTTTTGTTGATTTATCGTTATGGTAGCTGTTGATGGTGTTGGTGATGTATCACTTGAATCATCAAATGCAAATACCGCAATATTAGAAGTAAGGTTTAATGTAGTTGCACTTGTTCCAGTTATACCAACTTTTGATTTAGTAATGGTTTGTGTTGTTTCAACACTAAATGCTGTTCCATCAAACCTTTTACCGGAAATAGTGTAAGTTATTAGTACTGAGTCTGTTCCGTCAACCATTGAACTATGATTAGCAACAACCGCGTCATTTGTAGAGTCGGATATATTACCAATCGTAATAGTTGAACTTGGTGATTGAGATGTTGTTATCGTAAAGTGTCCAGCTGTAGTTCCACTACCATCGTAATCTAATTGTCGTGTTCCCTCAAAAGCTTTGATTGTGGTTCCACTATTAGTATAACTTGATACTACACCAGCATTTGATGCTGGTAAAGTATGTGCTTGATTCGTATTGATTACGGTAATTGCACCATCACCTTGATTTGCCTTGGATAGTGATTGTATTTTTGTAATTGTTGTACTTGCACCTTCTAATTTTACAGTAAAAGTAATTGATGCGGTATCAGAACCAGCACTCATTGATGAGGCATCACCAAATACAAGTTTGCTATTTGATGCAGATTCACTACCTACCGTAATATTACTATCAGATGTAGTTACTGTAAATTGACCAGCACTTGGTGTTCCACCGCCGGTTACACCGGTTAATTGTGTAGTTCCTTTATAAGCAATAATTTCTGTTCCACTACCCGCGTGAGTTATTGTTCCGTCATCTGTTGTTGGTAAGGTGTGTGATTCATTTGTTAAAACTACGGTATAAGCGTCAGCTCCGTCATCTCCGTCATCACCTGGTTTAACAGCTACTAAAGTTATCGTATCGAACGCAACTTCGTTTTGGTCTCCTTCTGAAACCCCAACTCTAATTGACTTTGGTGTTGAGAAGTGACTTGATGGTATTGTATAACTGAATGTATCAGCATTAGCACCACTTCCATCAGTAAATGAACCTTCATCACTTAAACCATCTCCTGTGAATTTAAAGAATCCATTTGTAAAATTTTGTGATGTTGCGGTTAAAGTTAATGTACCACTTGGCGTTGGATTGGAACCAGCGGCATCGTAATTAATTATATAATTTGGTGATGTCAACGATACTACTTTTGAAGTTGAACCATCTGTTCCATCTGTTCCAGGTTTAATTGCAGCAATTGTTAGTGTATCACTTGCTACTGAACCACCAGAAGTTCCTTCTTGAACATCTACTTGGAAAGTATATGGTGCATTTGTATCACTTGAAGGTATATTAAATGTAACATTTTGTGATGTATTGTTATCGGACCCATCTGTAAATGTAGTCTGGTCTGTAAAATCTGTTCCACCACCCGTAAATTTAAATCTTGCGTCTGTAAAGTTTTGTGAATTTGCACTTAGTGTAATGGTTCCTGTACCACCTCCACCAGAAGAATTATAAACAGCTACATAACTACTTGCCTGAATCGATACAGTTTTTGATGTAGCTCCAGTTGTTCCACCGGACGCAAATATTGTCCAACAAGTTGAATTAGTTGTATCTGGTCTACCAGTTGAAGTACTGGTATTGTCTGTTGATGTGTGGTCATCAATACACTTGTAAGTTGATGTAGCTCCACCTGATGTATATTGTACTAAGTCTAATTCTTTATATGCAACTCCTGCTGCCCAAATTCCTCTATCAGCGTAATCCACAAGTGTTGTTCCACCAGCTGTTTGACGAATAGCACCTTTAATATTTAGATTACTTCCGTCCCACCATATGTAATTTGAACCATTACCGGCATAAAACTCATAATCATTTCCATCTTTTCCGACCATAACACCAGTTCCACTACCAAACGCTACTGATGTTTTATCAAATTTTAATTGTTCGGTACTTGAATTTAAAGATGTTACTCCACTTTTAATTTGTTGGTCTTGTATTTCCCAACCACCAATAGAACCACTTTGTGCTTTTATCAATCCTGATAAGAATACATTTTCTGCTGCAAGTCCAAAACCTGGTTCTGAACCTATTACGACTTCATCACCTAAACGAGTTCCTGATAATCCACTTAAATCACCAACTCTGGTTCTTAATCTCATATCATATAAACCACTACCGGTTCTTTCTGCAAAATCTATATATGGTGTATCTCCAATTGTTGGATTTGCGTTCAACATTATGTAACCACTACCTGTGGTATTGGTTCCTGTTCCTCCGATATAACGACCTGTTGAAACTAATACTTGACCTGGTGTATATGTTTGTGCAGACGATACTAAGTTTGCTAAAAATGATGCATCTTTATCTAATAATTTAACATTTGTTGAATTACTATGGGAAGCTTTTGCTGTTCCGTCAATTCCTCTAAATGCGTGAATAATTGTTCCTGGTGAAGTAGAGTCAGAACCCGTTACTTTCATTAACTCGTCATCAATTTTTATAACTGGTGTTCCAGTTAGGTTAGCTGTACTTGCAACCGTAATACGAGTCTGTGTTGAGTCTATCGCCCCATTTAGTGTTGTTGCATTTGATAACTTTGTACTTGCTACTGAACTTCCATAAGCTCTTTCAACGTGTAGGAATCCAGCAAAATCAGTATCTGATGATTCGTTGTGTCTGTGACTACCTGTCACTTTCATAAATTCTTTTGTAAATCCTGTTCCTGTTACTTTCTTTGCAAAAACAACTTCATCAACTTCAAATCCACTAACATTATCTACGAATATTGCGGTATCTGATGAACCCACTGAAGCTGATACTGCTGTTGAATTACCAACATACAACATACCACCAACTGCATTTACCGTTTCCTTTTCAAATACTGATGTTCTTAGTGTTCCACGAATTCTAATGTTTTCAAATTCTGCACTACCATTACCTAATGATGAAATCTTAAATCCTGATAAGAATGGGTCATAGTCTTGATTTCTTATTTCTCCACTACTATCTAAAATTAAATTATTACTACTAATTGTGGTTTGTCCTAAAGAAAATCCACCGATTACACCCTCACTTGCACTCATAGCACCCTGTGAGTTTACTTGGAATCCACTTGATGATATAACTAAGTTTGATTTACTAAAGTTTGTTCCAGTTGCACTACCACTTAAAAAGAAAGTAGGTGTTGGTTGTGTTCCACTAAACATAGAAGTAGGGTCAATACTGAATCCACCAATATTTCCAGCTTCTGCGGTAATAGTTCCTTGCATCACCACATCACCATCTGGTGTTAAGTGAAAATTACTTGAACTTATTTCAACATTTCCATTAGAACCACTAACGAATTGTGCGTTTGTTTCTGTTCTTTCTTTACCAAAATAAAATGTGTCTGTTTGAACTTCAAACTCAGATGGAGTTCCTTGTGCATTTGTTTTAAATTTTAAAAATCTATTTGTGGACCCGTGAGCATCAACTAATTCTAAACCAACACCTTCATAAGCTTCACTGGCTCCTATCTGACTTTGTACCGACCCACTGAATATTATAAATCCACCACCTGAATTAGCTATTGTATCGTCGAACCCGTCATACCCAATACTTCTCATATAAGCAGACCCACCGTGTAATTCAATACCACTACCAGTAATATTTCCTAAGAACATAGAACCAGTCAATACTGCGTCAACACCATCTGCTATAACTTGTGGTGCCCCATCAAATAAAACATCATCTGCAATAGCTACTGCTTTTGCTTTGTTATTATTTGCGTCATAAAATTCTACTAAGAAGTCGTATAGTTGACCTCTTTTTATAGGTTTTGGCATCGGTACATTTGCCTTGAAAAATCCTGGACTAAAGTTTGTTTCACTAAATGGTCTTAGTCTAACATTATTTAACATAAACTGACCAGAGTGAACTCTAAATCCTAAACTACCACTTGGTTTAGAAGATTCATTGTGTGATAAAAAGTCTGCAACTTGTGTTTTTTCAACTAAATTAAATTCATTGGAATCAAAAGAATTAAATAAGTTTTCAGATATATCCACAATACCTAATGAAATTTCACCTTGAGTTGAAGACTGAAAACTACCTGTTAAAAATACTTCTAATTTTGCTTCAGTTTTTTCAGTTCCGTCACTTTGTAGTTTTGGAGCTGATTTTATCGCTGTTACAAATTCAACAAGATATGGTTCATTGTTTTCTAAAATTACATTTTGATTAGTAACGAAATCAAAAGATTGACCATCTTGATAATTACTACCACTCAACACAACACTATTCATTAATAGTGAATTATCTATTGTTGCGGATGATTGCACTGAAGATGTTACCCAATAATTCTGAACAATGGATTGTGTTGTAAAACTACCAATATTTTTAAAACCAGTAAGACTATTTAAGTCAACTAATTGATTTGGTGATTCAACTAATGTTTCATATATTTTTTCAAATCCACCAGAACTACCATCTTCTTTGGCATAAATTTTTGCTTTGTAAGTATCCCCACTAAAGGTTTGTAAATTACCTACGGTAATATCTGCGTAAGATTTTTTGTAAACTTGGTCTGGTACATTTTCGGTTTTTGGTTTAAATGTTAGTTCAAAATTAGAACTTGAGGCAAATACACCAATAGCTTCTCTTTGATTCGTCTTTAGATTATTAGCTGTTAATTCTTTTCCTAATGTAAAAAAAGTTGTTTCATTTCGTATTCCCAGTACATCAGAAAATGATGTAGGAAGTTCATATTCTGTTGAACCAGATATTGAATTATTAAACTCATCTTTAGCTATCAAGTTAACATTTCTGATTGTAAAGGATGCACCTGACATATCACGACTAAGTTTATTCGGTTCAGAATATTCAGAATTTTCTAATTCTTTTAAAATCATTGTTTGGCCAATATCATATCCTGGTATTGGAACATTAGGATTTTCTTCTGCTTTATCAATCTGTTGTGGTTGTGACTCTTCTCCACTTGCCTTTGTTTGCTGATACTTAATTATTGCTTCTTCTTCTGGATTATTAGAAGATGTATCAGTATCTGGTATGTAAGTATCTGCACCACCACCTGTTGGTGAAGATGGATAGTAATGTCTTTGAGTGTTAACTTCTACACTACCAGTCAAAGTGATGGGAATTAAAGAATTTGAGTCAACCGGTTTTTTTACACCTACAACTTTTTCACTAACCGATATAATTGGTGCACCAAAAAATCTAATCGGTCGAGTGTTTTTAATCGTTGTATTGATATTGATTGGTGCAGTAAATCTAACATTGTATGTATCTAAAAATTGTTCTGGAATATTGTTTTCTTCCGGGTCCAACTCAGCTAAAATTGTAATGGTTCCAATACCATCTACAATATCATCTTTGTATACTTCAATAGCTACTCTTTGTGATGGTAATTCTCTATCATAATTGGGAATAGCATAGTGGAATATTGGATTGTTTTCTCTATCTAATATTTCTATTTTTAGTTCTATATCTGGTTTTAGTAAATTAGAACCTTCAATTAAAAAAGAACTATTACCGGCTGGTAAAACTGATGGGAATTCACTAATCTTAAAAAACTTAGATACGGTTAAATCCCCTACAACTCCCGATTCATCTATATGAACATCAAAAGATTGTAGGTTTTGTCTTTGTGCTTTTCCTTTTCTTAATATATTTTGTCGTATTGGCATAGATTTTTCTCTTATATATAAGTATTAAAATTTTAAATTTATATACTTATTAATATGTATAAGGTGTGTATAATATGAGTAAAAAGAAAAGATATAATTTTACGCTAGATGAAGACTTGATGTCTTGGTTTAAGTTTTATTGTAAAGAGAATAGACTGACAGCTTCAGCGGCAATCAATAAAGAAATATTTAGGTTGTATAAGCAAAATGGTATTTCAAGACCATTAAATACTTTACCTACTAAATCTAACTGACGAACTTCCGTCTACTTTTTTGATTTCTAATAGTGTGTCTACGAAGTCTCTCATTGTTTCAATGTGAGATACTACAAATGTAAACTGAAATTGACTCTTTAAGTATTGGAACAATTGTGAAACTGAGTTCAGATTATCACTATCCATTGTTCCCCAACCCTCGTCGATTGCCAAGAAATTACCTTGTGGTAAATTACTTACATTCATCAACCCAATACGAATCGCTAATGAACTAATAAATCGTTCCATACCACTTGACAATTCTAATGACCAAATTCTATCGTCATCATATACGATATGAGTATCAATGTCTTTTCCATTCATAGTAAACACAATACTAAAGTCAACTACTTGTGCCAAGATATCATTTACTGCTCCCTCAACCGTAGGTAGAGATTTAGTGATTAAATCATAAGGAACTCCGTCTCGTTGAATAGCATTCAGTAGATATTGGTATGCTTGATAATCACCCTCTAATTGTTCTACTTTATCAATACTCTCGTTGATTTGAGTTTCTTTATTTTTCAGAACTTGTATATTACCGAATATAGTTGTTGATGCTAATTTAGTATCTTCTAATTTATCATCT
>VMHT01205877.1_pt1 | contig 14645 bp, 19 predicted proteins | sample 4693611 | NCBI WGS metagenome assembly VMHT01 (sample SAMN12280063, study PRJNA550983) | marine metagenome | isolation source: seawater sampled from same location over 5 years 0.02-0.2 micron viral filtrate | place: USA: collected off the coast of southern California halfway between the port... ... | reverse complement strand
ACAAACGGCAATTGCATTTCAAGTATGCTTTCTTCATTGTTATCTACGTTGAGAAATACGGAGCTTGAAAAACTAGGAAAGTTAGCAAGTTGCCAGTTAGTCTCTGCGCCACGATGCAAACCGATAATTTTGTTAAAACCGTCCTTTCTACTATTACGTGTACTTATCGAAAGACCAGAACGAAAATCATCTTCAGTCAATGCTAGAACTGGCGTTGTATATTTAGCAGCTTTGCACTGCCATTTTCCTTGGCTGTACCATACCATGCCGCCCATAGTGTCTACTATGCTACCAATAACTTTCTGTGGATCAACGTCTGTTGTAAAAGAGCCGTTGCAGGTGTAACGCTTTTCTGTGCCACCTGCTGCAAGAGTAACATCCTCATCACAAATATTTGCAGCCGCAGAAAATAATGTGTCGTCAATTTCATCAGCGTCAGCAATCCCCGACGAAATTAAGTAATCACGCAGAACAAGAGCGGAATTTTTCCCAATATCTACGCCACTATCATTTGTAAATGCTCTGGGATCAGTTACTTGATCTGTTCCATCTGCGCTCGTACCGCCTCTGCTTGCTGTAAATACAGTTCCTACGTCATTGTTTGCTGCGCCAAACGCAGTAAAGTCAGAAGCACCAGTATGAGTTTTTATTTCGTATGTCTCTCCTGATACTATCGCACTTGCATTAATGTCTGTTCTAGGATCGTGAACTTTCTTTCCCTTGATCACAGCAGTAATATTTGGTGCACCGTTTGGATAAGCGTCTTGGTCAAACTCAAAAGTACAATGCAAATACGCTATGCCTGACGCAGTATGACTTTCATTCCAAGTTGTACTTCCATTTATTGGACTAAACGCTTGGTCATCTGTTCCTAGCTTTTCTAAGATTGTACAAGCACTATTAAATCTTGATACTGTTTCGCCCACTTGATCGACCGCAGAAGTAACAACACCGCTACCATCTTTTGTAATTTCAAACTCATCAATGTAAATTTCTTCATATGATTGGATTTCATGGTCAGCAAAAGCAATCATTCTATGAAGTTTATCATTTCCATCAGTTGTTTCTTGATAGAAAATCGCACCGCCAACTTTTGTTTCACCATAAATTTGTGCAGTTGGCAAAGCAGCGCCTAACTGGTTTACTTCATATGATCTTATTTGATTGTCAAATTTTGGCTGTGTTAAAGCTGAATAGGCATATCCCAACGCAACCTTCCCAGCAAACACCCCAAATGCACTTGCGCTTGCAAAAGCACCCTTTAAAGCAGCAAAACCAGCAGCAAGACTTGTACCGCCTGTAATCGTTGCAAGTCCCGCTGTAACTATAGCCCCAAAAAGTCGCTGTCTGTCCTCTTTCTTAGCCATTTGTTATATCCCAAAACATCATTTCAGAAGTGACAGGCTCTATAGAAAGCTTAGTAGTACCAGCAAAACAAACGACACGCCCAATGCAAACACCAAAGACGATTGGCAAAACTCCATCTTTTTTGTCATAGGGTTCTGCAACAATTGACCCAATCGGTGGCAAAGTTGTGTTTAGCCTTGTCAATCTGCTATCTACGGCGCTAATCAAATCTTTATGATTTGTCGATCTCAACCATCTTCGATACGTAATTAGCGCTCCTTTTGCTGTGGTATATTCTCCAAGAAATTCATCAGCAAAACCCTTTCCTCTTTGCAAGGCACAAGCCTTATTTGCAAACGTAATGCAATCGTGGTCACCCCATGAAAATGGTCTAAAACGACTTTGCTCAATGTAGTCATTGAAGGTCATTCGCCACCCCATTTTAACACAGTTGTTTGCAGATCGTTGAGGTAGTCAAAAGCCTTATCGTTAGGGAAAAACAGCTTTTGATACTCTGATGAGTATCTCCTTGTTTTACGTGTTTGCAAATCAATGAGCTTGCTTTCAACTTTGAGGGCTATTGTTGCTGCGTCGGGGTCTTCGAGAATATCCATTTGATCCATATAACCAGTGAATAAATTAATGAGTAAACTTGACTCACCTAACGTGTTGTCTAGGTCTGATGTGTCTTCTGATAAAAGCGCAGTCCCATCTTCATTTAGTGTTTTATTTTTGTTAGCATCAAGGATACCAAATTTTATTCTGCACTCACGCCCCTGATAAGGTTCTTGCAGCGCCAAAGAAACAGTTTCTTGAGGTACACCCGATAAAGTAATTGTTGCGCCAGAAGCCCTTAAATCTGCTGTCTCCGTTACTTGCGAAATTTGGAGCATATTACCTGTGCCGCTATAAGTAATGCCTCCTGTCGTTAGATCACCTAATCCTGTCCACAGATACAAAGGTCCAGCTTGAATATTGCTGTTACCAAACTCAATTTTGCGCTCGTCAAACATTAATTCGATTGCAAAAAATGGAAATATCTCATCAAGTTCAAGAACACCTGCAACTGTGTCTAAAGAGCGTGTCATGGAACAACCTCAATCGCAGCAAAAGTAATGCCATAAATAGACGCAGAGTTAATATTCCAATTTTGCTCTCCGCTATTTAATCTAAACCTCCCTACCGTATTTGATGTTGTGACCGTTGCGTTATCTGATGGTGCGACCCTTACGGAAGGCCATAAGTCAAGCGTTGCCTGTCCAGAGGAATTAGTATCAACGTCTGTCAAAACTTTATGAAGCGACGCCGATGCGCCACCGCCTAACTGTATATAATCACCAGCCTTCAACCAACCTGTAATACTATTGCTGCATCCATCAATACTTAGAGATGCGCCTGTTTGACTTGCACCATTGACTAATGGAGTTCCTCCTAGAGCACCTCTTGCAGTACCACCTACAGGATCACCCAATAGAAAAGATCCTGCCATACCGTTTAAGCTGAGAAGCCAAGCAACCCATTGCTCTGCATCTTCTCTATCTAAGGGCGGCAATTGAATTTCACATTCCCATCTTTGACCAGAATGGTTATGGATTTGCTGCTTGTAACTAAAAGGTGAACTTGTCAAAGCAGTCTGGTTAACCGCTCGTAAAGTGATACTCATTAGTCCTGTGTGACTTGGCAATGCTCTCGGATAAGTAACAGCCATCAGAAGGCTCCTGCAAATGATCCACCGCGCCGTTTAGCATCTAAAACAGCCGCTTTTGATGCTTCCTGTATTTGTGGCATTAATCCTAAAATCTCTGCTCTCACCGTCTGCTGAACGCCTGTAGTTACATTAATACTTTGGTTTACAACTACATTGCTACCGCCAAGCTCATTATTTGACGCGATGGTTCCCTTAGTATTTGGAAAAAATACTTCTGGGCCACGCTCTCCAACAACCACGCCGCGAGATGGAGTAACAGGCCCACCGAAAGCACTAACTCCAGTAATCGGACGCGCTTGCGGCCTTAAACTAATTCCTTGATCTAGTTGTGATACGCCAAAAAGACCTTGAATCGACTGAGTAACAAAACCTGTGATCTGCTTTACAACAAAAACTCTATAAAGTTCTCCTATAATATCAGTTGCCATCGCTCGAAACGCATCCCGAACCGATAAAGTACCCTTTGAAGCCGACATAAGTGCGTTTTCAAACGAAGTGCCAATACGTTCACTTAAATCAATTACTTTTTGTTGCTCAGGGGATATTTTGCTTAAAGACTCAAAAAGTTTTTTATTTTGGTTAGATAATTTACCCGTTGCTTTTGCAGCGTCCTCTTGTTCTTTTTTTAATTTGTTAAATAAATTAGCTGCTGCATCTAAATCATGCATATTAATAAACATCGGTGCCTGTCGCATAAGCATTTGCACCCTTGCAAGACTTGCCAGACGCTCTTGATATAAGCTTAATTCTTTTCCAGCTAGTTTTACGTCAGTCGTTCCCTCAGTAATTGTAATTCTTAATACATCTTGAGCGGCAGATAACTCTTTTAAGATTTGTTCTGCACGCGCAGCTTCTATTCCCATGTTTGTTAAGGCAGTTGCAAAACCTATTAATGCTTCATCTTCTGTTTCTTGCAGGTTTATCCCAAGTTCGTCTAAAGTATTAAGAAGATTTATTGATGATGTTCTGAGATTAGTTAAATCTTTATCAGGTTCACGCATTGCCGCACCAAGGTCGTTAAAAGCTTGTTGCAAACGGGGAATTTGATCTTTGGATGATAAATCAAAATCTTCACCTAGTTGTCTAACAGCCCTATTTACTTCTCTAGCTCTACCAGCACTATTAGTATATGCACGGCTGAGTTTCACAAGACTATCAACTAATCCTAAAACCTTTCTTTGTGCTTCACCCGCCGCTAATTGTGCTTGTGCTAAAGCAAATTGACGAACTTCTAAAGTCGCATCACCATATCTTTCAGCTAAATCTTTCGTACTTTGTTGCACTAAGTCCAATCCATCTTTAACTGCATCAAGGCTATCAGAAAGACTGTCAACTTGGTCACCAAATGATTTTGCACCGCTACCTAACTGAGTGAAAACAGCTATTAGAGGAAAACCAACAGCCGCTATTACGCCTAAGATTGGCGCTACTGTTCCAAGCGTACCACCTAAAATAGCAAAGCCACCTGCAACTTGGGGTAATTGCATTCCAAGCACGCGAAACATATTTGTTCCCATAGACGCTTGCACAGCAATATCCCCAAGCTGGTTTGCAGTGTTTTGGAATACAAAACGTTGAGCGCCTGACATGTTACCCATGCGCTGCAAAGCAGAACCAGCGCTCTGGGTTGCGGTTGCTGCTTGACTTGCAGAAGTTTTTATTTTGTTTGTTGCAGTTTGAAATTGATTCGCGCCAGTAGTTGCGCCCCTTGCGTCAATATTAAGACTGAGAGTTGCCATAATGCTCGCGCTCCGTACTGTCTAAGGCCATGATAAATTTAGCCAAACGTTGTCTTTCTATCGCGTCATCTACACCGATATGTGTGCAATATGACATAATTTCACTAAACGGTATAGGGGAAAGCGTACCATAACCAATTTGCCTCGAACCGCGAAGCATATGAAACGCCATCCAAGCGGTCATATTTTGCGGTATAGGTTTTTCTTCTGTTTTGCTTGCGCCTTTAGCTATCAAATAAGCCTCGTCTTTCTCTGAGTACCTAAAAGACCATAAAAGCGCGTCGATTAGTTTTTTTCCGTCACCGCATCCGCTTCTGCGCGGAAATTAGACAGATCATCAACATACTTTGCAAAGTCCATGAAATACTCTGATATTTCGTTTATTCTTACGTCAGCAAGTGCAAGAAAATGATCCTTGTCGCATTTCATTTTGCCGCCATCATTCTGTATGTTAGTTGCCCAAGAAATGACGCAAGCGTCATAAATAGCCTCAAATAACTTTTCACCTACCTCGCGCTCTGTCTTTGCTGACATCTCAGCGTATTTATCAGCGTCCTTCAATTCTCTTGCCGCCTCTAAGGATTTAGCTTGCTTATAAGTTTGAATGTCATCACGCATCTTTGTTAGTTCTGGATTAGCCCAGCCACCAGCGCGACATTTGATTTCTATAAAGGTTGCATCTGTATCGGATAAAAAACTCAACTCATCCGAAAACTCGCGCCGAAATGTCATATCCGACATCTGCGGTTTCTTAAGCTTTAACATAGTAGTTCCTTTGTCGGTTTTTAAAGGGGGATGGAATACCGACAAACCACCCCCCAAAAAGCGCTTTTATTTCGTCGGTTTTGCCTTGCTTGCCAATAGGGGTTTGCTGGCAAGATTTAGTTCCTTTGCAGCGGCATCATCGATCTTATCGCCTTTGCGATATAAAACGATCTTTTTGTTTACCGTTGCAGTAAATTTACGTTTAGCAACATAAGACATTACGAAACAGCCCTTGTTAGCTTCATAGAAGCATCTTCTGAGGCTTCGTCATACATTGCGCGGATCGTCACGTCTTGCATGGCGTTATTTCCGGTAAAGTCCAAGTTAGCACCTGTGAACTTACACTTAGGGAAAAGCAGAGTATATTTTTTACTGCTGACCGAACCTAAAGGGAAAGTAACACTAAATAGACTATGGTTTGTATCTCTAGCTGCATTATATAGGCTTGCAAAGTTACTATCTACATAGACCCTTGCGGTAATCTCTGCGAGTGCTGCGCCTTTGGTAAGACCGCCTTTTGTAAAAGTGCTCCCAAGAACATTTTGCGCTTCACGACCCTCATAGTTAAAATTAATCGTTGCGCTCTCAAATGCATCTAGCGTGTAGCCAGAAAAAGCAATCGTGCCAACATCAACGCCACTTGTAAGTGGGGCGCGTTCCGTTTGATCTGTGTAGCTTGCACCAGTAATTTCGCTTGTAGTCGTATCGCTTGACCCCATACCTAATAGATCAAAAGCAAAGCTTATGTCTGCATTGGATGTCAAAGTAAGCGAACCGCCTACTGCTTCAACGCCCTGATAGCGCATCAATGTATTGGTGCCACCTTCACCTGCTGGAATACCATTTTCAACCGTCAGAGATTTTGTGGTTTTACCGCTTTTAAGAACGTTAGTAGAAAATGCTCCTTGAAACAGACTTTCGAAAAAGCTGTCATAGGCTCCATAGACAAGGGTTCCTGACATTTCCCCAGTGACGTCGATGCCACCTATAGCGGTTTCTACTGCCTCGCCTTTACCTGCTAAAGAACGATGCTCAACGATTGAAGGGGCAGCGGTCATATTTATTGGAACGTCACTGTTAGTAAACGATGGTGTTGATGGCGTTGTCCCCGCCGTTGCTTCAGCCACAAACGCACTCCGTAGCTGATTTGATGCTGTGCCAGTCATTTTGTGGCCTCCTATTTGTATTCGTAACGCACAAACGGCGCGACGAAATTAGCGATGTGAAAAGGTATATCAGAAACTTCACCAGAAATATACGGGTGCTGTTGCTGTGGTGAAAATCTGATAAATTCATTGGTTGTTGCGATTGCACCCGCATTTGTTATACGTTTGTCGAAGAATATGCCATCCAACGTTTCAGCATATCCGCGCCATGTATTTGTTCCTTTGCCGCTCTCCGTAAAAATCTGGATACTTATCAACCCGATATATTCGATGCGATTACTAGATGCACCAATAGAGCCTTGCACGACCTGACCATTTGTAATTGTCAAGCGGATGCTATTGATGCTGGGTTCAAACTCATGCCCATCCAAACCAATTGGTGTTGCACCCGACCATTGTGTTGCAAGATATGTTTCTATAGCAAGGCGCTCTGTTGCATAGCTCATATAAGTACATTCCTATATTTGCGCTGCATTTCACTAAGAGTAAGAGCGACCATGCCATTAGGGGCTTTCTTTGACCACCCATTTTCAAGGCGATTAGCATACGGCAAATTGTTTTGAATTATAATTGATTGATCTTTTTTATAATCAAAACTCTGTATAACTTGACTGCCTTTATTAATTGTTGGACCGCCAGATTTATCAGTAATTTCATGAGTTCCGCGATTAAAAGAATTTTTTGAAACAATCCAGTTACCGAGAAATCTGCCTGTTTTAACTGGAGCCTTAAATACAATACCACGTAAGCTATCCATAGCAATCAAACCAATTGCATCTTCTATCTTTTCATCTGTATCAGCTATTTCTTTATTTAGTTGAAGGTTAAATTGTTTGACGCTCATTTTTCTAACACCACCGCATATTGCAACGAAACAGAACCAACAATATTTTGCGCCGATTTTACCTCATAATCTACACTATTGACAGTTAGTTTATGACCTTCCTTTGCTGCTGCTGAAAAACCTTCTAATAGTACAAGTTGATCCCTTGGGCCAATGACGCTGTCCGCAAATATATCTGCTGTTGGCGTTTCAGTGTCAAACAAAGCTCTACCAGTGATAGCAGTTTCCGTTTCAGCATACGCACCTGTTGTATAATTATATGATCCATTTGACACAGATGTGAGCGTTGCATCATCAATAACATCAGTGATTGCATTATTAACTGCATCAAAAGCTGCATCTGCGATTGCGGTGACTGTGGTACTCATCCCCTAAATACCTTAACTTGTGCGCCGCCGTAAATGGTGTACGGCGAAATCAAACCTTCAATGGCTACATAGCGCGGCGTTTCTCTGAAGTTCGTATATTCAACTTCTGTTTCGACAGGGCCAGCTTTATTACGCTCACGCACTTTTGCCCCATCTTCAACGGTAGCAAATGGGTTAGTGCCTTGATTAATTAAATAAGCTAATTCTGCTTGTGCGTCTTTAATATCTTGGGGAACTGTCTCAGGGTCAATAGGCCAATCTTTAACCAAAATTATGCCTGTTAATCTAGGCCATGCCATACCTTGATACCGAAATTGACGCTCTCCGACGAAATCATATGATCTGTTTATATAATCAGCCGCTTTTACTAATTCTGACTCCTTTGCGCTCGTGTTGCCGCCTATATTTACGTTTCTTTCTGTCCAAAAAGCCTCATACTCAGCAACCGTTATGTAACTGTTTGTATCAGTGCCGCCAATAGTTGTTACAATAGCCATTTGTTAGCCCTTTTTACTGGTGGCCTTCTTTTTTACAGCCTTTTTTTTAGCATCTTCATAAAGCGTATGAATTTTAGCGTTGAAGTCGCTTTCGTTTATTAGCGCCCATCCATCTTTTGCTTTTTCATGCACTATCTTAATTAGCTTCATTTTATCACCATTTAACCTCTGCGGCCCAATATGCGGCGCTCATTCTTCCTTTAGCAATGTTTTTTCTATGTCTTGCTCTAAAGGACTTCCGTCTTGCTTTTTCTGCTGCAGTCTTTGGGTTTTTACCTGTGCCTTTTACACCTTGCTGACCGAAGCGGATTGTTTTAATCTTGTTTCCAACCTTTGCTAAAACTACGTGAGATTTTGTAGGGTGGTTAGGAGTGCGCTTCGGTTTATTATAACCACTAACGCCTAGCTTTTTTATTCTTGCTTTGCTCACCTCAACCTCCGCAATGCTCTACGCTCTGCTTTAGTATATCTCGCACTCTGCTTACCCGCTTTCGTAGCCTTGTTTTTAGCGCGTGAGCCAGCCGCTTTTTGCGCTGGGGAAAGACTATCACGAACGGCTTTTGGTAAATATCTGCTTTTTCCTTTCTTTCCAGTGTAATCCCACTTTTGACCTGTCCATTTTTTAAGCGACCGTTGTGACTTTTTGAGTGCCATTACCTATAGCCCCCACCAGCCGCTTTATATCGACGTGCAAGCAGTTGAGCTTTTCTTGCCGACCACTGACCAGCACGACCACCTTTTGTCCCGCGTTTTATCGAGTAAAATAACCGCTTGCGCAGCATAGGCTTTGTGTAGTTCCCAGCAGCGTTGACGGTTGATTTACGTTTTTTAGCGGGCTTTTTAGCCATTACTTTTTCTTCTTTTTGGCCTTCTTCATTTTCTTCTTAACGACAAGACCTTTTTTCTTCAGATACGCTCTAGGCATTTTTATCTCCTATACGAGGAAAGGGGGCCGAAGCCCCCAATTTATTAACCCATGACAACCGCAATTGCGTCTGAGTTCCATGCTTTGAAACCATAGACACAACCGACTTGGATCATTGCTTTGTTAAAGCCTTTGTATGTTGCAACTTCAAATACTAATCCTGATGATGGGTCTTGAACGATCAGAACGTCATCTGCCGCATCGCCACCAGTTGGTTTTGCTGGCGCACGCATAGCAATTTCCATCGCAGCTTGGTGCATCATAATGTTGCCAGTGTAATTATTTCCCACTGTTATCGCTGCATTATCAGCGACCGCAACACGCAAACCAGTGTCACCTACGACAAGATTACCACCAGCCAATGCAGTGTTCACAATATATTTATTTGTGTCACCCGCAATAGTGATTACATCACCTGCTATGATTGTTCCCGAACCGCCGTCTGCTGGAATAGTTGTGTCACCGACCGCAGCCGAAGCATTATTTACAAGATAGGATGTACCAGTTCCTTTAGTATGATCGCGCACTTGACCGCTTTCTTTTAAAGAAACCCCTTGCAAATTAAGTAACTCACCGCGACGAAGCAAATCATCACTCCCCGCCGTGTTTACTTGCTGCAACGATGCTAAATTACGCAGATTAACACCTGCCGCAGTATTCACAACTAAACTTATTAAGTTGTCATTAGTAGGCATTCCATTGTCTGCTAAAATCTGTCTGGCTTGTGCAACTTCATTAAAGTTAGAACCAAAAGGCGTTGTGCCAGCAGTACCGACAGCACGAGAAGCATTTGTATTTGCCTCTGTTGCTAGGTCAGACTCGATTTCATTTACAAGCGTTCTCATCGCTTGCATGATTTGAGCGCCATAAACGGTTTCATAACCAGCGCCGCCATCCAAAAAGCGAACATCTTCGCCCGTAAATGGAATTTGCACACCACGCTGTTTGGTAAGTGTCAGCGTTTTATTTGTAAGCGTTTGATCTGTTCCTTCTGGAATAGTCATTGCTGGAGTAATATCGACTGCTGAGGCAGACGGGGTTACAAATGAGCGTACTGTTTGACCAACCGCTGCTTCCTCAGAACCAGCGTTTAAAGTTGATGCAGGGATAAAGCCGACAAGTTCGCGGCCTACAATATCAGCGGCACGATAAATGTCAGCCGCCAGATCAGTTAGGGTATTAGCCATAACATTTCCTTTCGTTTGCGGTTAGCCATTAACGACCTTGCCGCCATCTTTGAAGAATGATGAGCGTTCACTTTGCGTCATTGCATTAAATTGTGTCCGCGTCACCGATTTAGTGCCTAACCTACGGTCAGAACTCGCTGGTGGTTTGCCTCCACCTGATACACCCGCATCTCTTGTGAAATGCTGACCAGTATCCGACGCTGCTAATTCTGTAGCTAAATCGCCAATCGTGGCGTATCCATCGCTCCCCGAACCAGCAAGGGGTTTGGAACCATCCGCAGACATTATACGAATATTTCCGTTTTCGTCAAACCCAATGCGTGATTGTGCCATGAGTGATAACGGCGCAACACCTGCACTGATGATATTTTCATGCAATAAAGCTGCTCCCAATTCTGACAAAGCATTCTTTTGCACCAATTGTTGTCTTTTAGAACGCTCGTCATTAAGCTGCGTTTCATACTGCGCTTTTAGCTGTGCGACCACTTCTTCATTACTTGTTTCAGCAGGTGGCGTTTGCTTTGCCTGTTCTAATTCTTGCTTCAGACGATCATTTGCCTTTCGGCGGCGCATCGCCTCTTCATTAGCATCAACTAGCTTTTGATTTATTTCTGTAATTTGAGACTGCAAACCAGCAATCACGTCATCTTGAGTTGGTTTTGATGCTTCTTCTACTTCGACGGTTTCTGTTTCTTCGCTCATAGTGGTTCCTTTTTACAGGCCAGCTTTGGCCCACGCTGCGCTTTCGCGCTGTTTCAATTGGTCTAGTGTAAGTTCGTTGCCACGCCTACCGACAAAACGATCCATTTCTAAACCCGCTCTGAATAACTTAGCCTTAGATTGACCAAGCACTTCATCTTGAAAATCCCTTGGCTGTGTGCGCAGCCATTTATCATAATTTAGCTCAGAAGATACCTGACCATTCATTGACGCCCTTGTAGACGCAACAGGCACTTCTTTTGCGCTAATACCTAACTCGCGCAAAGATTTAAGCACAGGAATTGTTGTCGATCTGCAAGCTGGATGCGCTGGCGGTCTTGGCCCTGCGTTGGTCGGATATACTTTGCCATCTCTTGCACGACAGATCGCCGTTGTTCTGCCGTCCAGTGTAGCAACCCACTCGACAGATTTAATTAAACGGCTATTTCGTCTGTATACCAAAGATCTAGCTGTATTTGCACTATGCGCTAAAGACGTTCTAACAGTTGTTTCTGCGCCCCTGCGCGATTGCTCTATGATCCCTTTTTGGGTGCGTGTACCTCGGACAGTCTGCACTATTTGTTGTGTTGTTTGTCCTTCGACATAGCCTTGCATCACCGCATCTTTCAATCTGCGAAACTGACCATCTGGCAAACCTTGATACCAATCTCTTAGAAACCTGCCTTGAAATGGCCTAGAGATTACACCCGCTATTATTTGCTCATCTGATGGAGCGATAAAATCCAAATCTATTGGCACCAATTTACCGAATAAATTCATCTGCCATTGTTTTTCATATTTAGCTAATTCTTCAACCTGTTCATTTAGCAGTGCAATCACAGGCTTATAACCCAGCTTGATTTTGTCTTGTAGCTGGCGAAGCAAGCGATTTAATTGACGCCTTGGCATTTTATCAAGGTCTGACTTAATTAAATCAGCTACCACTTTATCTTCAACATCGATCAAAAGTGCTAATATATCTTTTACAACGCCTGATTTATATCGCTGCAAGTAAACTTGATGCCGAATAGTTGCATCAGCGAAATCATCCGATATTGCCATCTGGCTCGTCCATTGGTGCCATTTCAATCATCTCTGCTTCATCTTCTGGGTTTACTTCCTCAGATAGCAGATTACGGCGTTTCGCTTCGTTAATATAAGTTTGCTTAGAAATAACCTCTGCTAGATACATTTTATTAATTGCATCCATATCAAGGTGGCTTAAAGCATTTGCCGCATAATCTTTGTTTATTACAACATTTATATCGGCACTAATACCTGCCATTTCTGCCATATACGAAAACGCAAGCTCAAGCGTATCCTTTAAATTATCAGCCCACATCCCTAAGCGACTGTTAACTTTGTTCTCATCAATCATATCGCCTGTGGCTGTAGACGAACCAGAGCGAGACATAATTAACTGCAAACCCATTGCTTGCATTTGAAATTCCATATCCTTTAGCTCAGTGCGCCCCGCGTCGATAGCAGCGCCAGAGTGTTCAACAACCCCAATCTTTGCATTTTCGTTTGAAGAGTAAAACGCATACCCAGCGCCTTCCGTAAAGCTCTCTAAATCTTCGCGTGAGTAACCGTGAAAATATTTCATCGGTGCGCGAGCATGGTGCATAATATTGGCTTGATCTGATTGCGATCGCCAATGAGCAAGATTAATCTCTGCAAGTCTAGCATGGCATGGCTTGGCCTTCAAAAACCCGTCACGGCCTAAATCAACAGCCGCCACATATATTCTAGGCATCTGCGTTTCATACTCTGTGTATAGCATAAATTCTTGTGCGTCGTTTTTACGGTACAATCTGACATTAACTGTGCCCACGATCCGATCTTCTTCAACTGGCAACGTTAAAACTCTAATTTGTTCTAATACGGCTGGATCAAACTCGTCGTCGGTATCTTCCGTGATGCTTTCCATGATACGGATTTGCGTAAGTGTCGGCGTGTTATCAATTATATCTGTGCGATAACCAATCACATCTTCTATGGATAACCCCACAAAATAAGGACGAAGGTTTTGCTGTTGAGCTTGCAATCGTGTTACATCAGCAGACCTTGCTGGTGCATCGACCATAATAAACGATATTCCCGCTACTTGCGCTTCATCAAAGCATTCTCTAGCAAACTGCGAAAGATCACGGCCCTGCAAATCGACGTTATACTGCCACATATCAAGGTCGGTGCCAGTTTCAACTAATAAAACAGGCATTTCAAACACCTTGCCCGATAAGTCCTCAACGGTCTTACCAACTCCATCAAATAGCCAAGTTGATTTTACTCTAGCTTCGTAATCGTCATCGGTTTCCTGTGGAAACTGAGGCAAGTATTTTGTTTCTTGTTGACGCATATAAGCGCCGCCTCGGATTAAATCACGACTAGGCGCAGAGGCATCAAGCATTTCTTGTATCTCAGGACTTATTTTTGCGACTGAATTACTCATATTCTAATCACCATCTTTCCAGCAGCTTGAACCTTTATAAGCGGCGCGATTGCATAACGAATAGCATCAGGCGCATGGTTATTTGCATCAATCACATCAGGCAAAATATCACCTGACAATTTATCGACCTTGTGACTGTATAACCTAAAGTCATCAATGGCACCCTTGCAATTTGGGGCTATTATGACAGATTTAAAGCCGCGAATAAACCTAATTCCTTCTTGTATGCTATTGGGCCACTTTTTAACGCCCTCCATACGTGGAAAACCATGCCGCTGTAAATAACTTATTGTCTTTGGCTCCGCACTATCAGCACGGCATGTATAGCGGTCAAACTCTGGTATATGCTTGCAAATAAAGCTGTGCGTATCGTCTATTTCTATTCCAACGCCATAGGCTTCTTTCTCAATATACAAAGTTTCATCATGCACCCAGCATTTAATTGCGACAAGCGGATCAGGACGGAAACCAAAGTCAACGCCAAGATAAGGCCCGTCCCAGCCTTGCATTGGTTCGAAGTCCTCAACCTTCCATTTGCCATAAAAAACTTGTGCTTCGTTTATGGTTTCATATTCGCCCAACCAAATATGAGCGTAGCGGTCAAAGTCTCGTTCTTTCGCCGTTTCTGCTAGATCAATCATGGACTGCGGCGCAAACGGATTATCATCGTAATTCACATGAACCAGCGCTGTGTTATCATTGTCATTAAATATTTGTTCAACAGCATCGCTCGGACTTCTTGGGTTCCAGCTAAACCATAACTCAGCGCCTTCCTTACGCATAGTCGGATCAAGTAATTCTATGGATCGCTTAGAAAGACTTTGTGCTTCCTCGCACCATGCTAAATCAAAACCCTCTAATGATTTTATGCTATCGGCTGTGTGATCTTGCATTCCTTGGAATATAATTACGCCTTCACCGCGCAGGTTCTTAATCTCTGTTGTTTGT
>VMHT01221968.1_pt1 | contig 14647 bp, 16 predicted proteins | sample 4693611 | NCBI WGS metagenome assembly VMHT01 (sample SAMN12280063, study PRJNA550983) | marine metagenome | isolation source: seawater sampled from same location over 5 years 0.02-0.2 micron viral filtrate | place: USA: collected off the coast of southern California halfway between the port... ... | reverse complement strand
TGCACCACCTACTAATTTAGTCTTTTTGTATTTACGTCTGCCTTTTAGAGAAGTATTCTTCAAATGTTTACGCTTTTTCTTATTATAAGTTCGAGGTTTTCTATGCTTTCTCTTACCTAGACGTTTTTTTGGTTTATTTTTTTTTGTTTGATTACGACTATGTAAGACTTTATATATTTTGCCTCTTGAAATCTTCATCTCTATATAAATCTTATCATATTTTTTTATTATGAAGTTATATTAATAATGAGTTGTCCTAATGCTACAGCACCAATAAATATTGTCAAAAATAATGCAGAAGTTTGTGATAAAAAATGTGACCTTGCTTTTGATTATCCAAATACTTCTGTTACGGCTAAAAACAAAGGTGACTACATAAGATTTGCATTTGATAAATCGTCTACACCTCCGGTTTATTTCAATAAAGAAAAGTATGATGTTCAGGAGATGTTACTATTTCAACCATCACTTCATACATTTAGCGGTTCAAGAACAGCCGGTGAAGTAATTATAGTTCATAATAATCTTAATTCATCTAGGTCTCTTCTTGTTTGTGTCCCAATAGAAGCCACCGCTACTACCCCTAGTGAATTAGATGCCTTAATAAACCAAGTTGCTCAAAAAGCGAATACCTTAGACAGCACAACAACAATTAACCTTAATCTATTTTCATTAAAAAATATAGTTCCATCAAAACCATACTATTATTACAGTGGAACACTACCATATTCACCGTGTAATGGCAATAATGATATAATAGTTTTCGGAAACGATACCTCTGTTAAAATATCAGGTGCTTCATTAACAAACTTAAAGCAATTTCTAACTACATCTAGTTATAGTGTACATACACCGGCAAATGGATACTTTTACAATAAGAATGGTCCTAGTAATTTTGCAGTAGGTGATACAGATGATATTTATTTTGAATGTAACCCAACCGGGTCTGATGGAGAAATACTAATTGGAGAGAAAAAGCAAGGTTTAAGTATGCCTGCTGATTTTGATAAATACAGTTGGATTTTAGGAGCTATTTTTGGTGCAATAATATTATATGCACTAATTAAAGTTTTTGGCATAGCTTTTACTAAAATATTTCATGAACCAAAACAAGCAGGAGGTGCTATTGTTAACACAATAATCTAATAAGTATTCAATAATAAATTAATAATTATTATTGAAAAATCAATTATCAATAGAACAATCTTTTTCTAATGCTTTTAAAATCTTATTCTGACACCTAACTGTTGGTTCCTTCATTGCAACCGCCATAGTTTCTGCATAATCTTTCCCTTTTTTTTCATTAGTTAAAAAATCTGGGTTATTATCAACAAACGTAGGACCGCTTTTTTGTGAGACGCCAGTTTTAATTGTTTTAACGATTTTTTCTCCACCGTCATCTTCCCAGCCGTCATGTTTATCTTTAACATACCAGGTTTTTTCATGATTGTGAATTGGTCTTTCTGTGATGGTTAACGACTGTAAGTTATTTTTAATTATACCCTGTATAGCTTTTGGTTCATTTTCTTTTAATGTTGATAAATCTTGCATGGTCAAGGTTAATCGTTTTGCAAAATCTTGAATCGACAAAGCATTCGAACACTCTTCGTTTAAAAACAGGTTTATGTTAAAGTTGTTGCTTGTGTTAAACGAATTAGTATTTGTTCCCATATGAGGTGCAATATTCTTAATAATTTCTGTCGTAGTCTTCATAACCATTTCCATAAACTTTTCTTCAGAAGCAATAATCATATTTTCATCACTCTCTTTTTTTATTATTATATTATCATTCTTTTCATCCCATTTACAAGTTTTCTTGTGTCTATAATATCCGCTATGATACTTGTAGGATTTTCCACATCCACATATCCATTTTTGTACAGTTTGTGTAGAGCTCCTTTTGGCTCCTAAATATGTATCATTATGTACCATTTGTGTATCATTGTGTTTCTTCGTCTTAAGATGTCTTTTCCAATTTCCAATTTTACACGTAGAATAGTCACACTTTTTACAACAGAAAAATGGTGGCTCGTTCTGGCTCGTTTTAGCTCCTAAATATGTACCATTATGTATCATTAAATGATACATAGAAAAAGAGCTGACGCTTTATATTTTTTTAATTTTTAGAACACTTTTTTTAGTCCTTCATAAACAACCTACATAAAAATACTAGACCGTTAAAAAAGTTAGCTTCACTTGTAAGTATTTTTCTTTTTTTTTATAGTTTTCAAACCTATTTTTCTGAAAGTTTGTTTTTATTAGAAATTAATGTATATGTAAATCTACTTTTAAAACTATAAAAAAAAATTAATTTATGTTGTATTTCTCTCTTTCTTTAATTTTAAAACCTCACTAAAGGAGAATAGATTATAAAGATAAGAAGTTTCTTGTTAAGAAGGAAGTTTGGTATTGGATAATTGAAAAATAAAATAAGAGAGAAATAAAAATAAAATGTTTTTGTAATTTATATAATGAGTGAGTTATACAACACTTTTTTTGGTCCTCTTGGTAAAGAGTATTGCGTACTTTTCTTTGTTATGGTTGTCGTTTCCTTAGTAAATGTATTTCTTATAGGATTTGGTGCAATACGTCATATATTTGACGTAAAGAGCAAAGATAGATTTAATGCTATTGTTTTGGGAGTCGGAGCCACCTTGGCAGTATTCGTTAATTACATTTTTTCACGTGTTCTTTACACGATGTGTTTGAAATCTTTGTAAGTTCATATAATTTTAAAAAATAAAGTATATGAACATCATTTAGATGACACCATCATAGTTGATAGGTGCAGCATCATTGAGATTACTAAGTACAGGTTTGTAATCAATATTGCTAGGAGTAGAATCAATAACAAGTGGTGCCATGTTTTCTACAACTTTCTCCTCAAGTGTCTTGGGAAAATTATTATATTTTTCGAGCATCTCCATCTTAATTTCCTCGGCGCCTTCACTAGATTTCATGTAATTAGTTCCAGTCATTTCACTAGAGCGTTTTACAAGCGTGTATGCTACTAAAAGTGAAAGAACTCCAAACTCAACTCCACAAGAAAACATTGCTAGAGCAGCGACATAGACAACAATCATACCAATTTCAGTGTCAATTTTCTTTGCAAGTGTCATAGGAGTTTCAATTGGAAAGATTACATAGAGTGCCATAAGCATCATGACTACGGCCTCATGTTTTTTACTCGTTAATTCTTTTAAGAAGTTCATTATATGATAAAAGCAGATAATTTTTTATTGTCTGAAAATTGAAATAAAATGTACCTAAATGCATCTCTGATATATAAATAAGATGAGTGAAGCAACATATTTGGGAAATAAAGGATATACGATTTACAAAGAATGTTTGGATATTAAAGACCAAAAGTTTATAAGAGAGAAATTAACAGTTAAGCCATATATACCTAAATCGCCGGTACAACCTCCATCATTTTGCGTTTATGCTGAAGGACATAATAAGTTTTATCTACCAAAATACTTTGGAGTGGAGAACTTTGGAGGTCCAGAAAGTATTCGTGTAAATGACGGAGATGATATTAGTATTAAGTTTAAAGGAAAACTTAGAGATTATCAAGAACCTATTGTGGATGCATATATGAAATCAACAATGAATGATTGGGGAGGAGGAGGACTGCTAGATATCCCATGTGGATATGGAAAAACCTGCTTAGCATTATATATAGCAACCGTGTTAAAAAAGAAAACATTAGTAATTGTTCATAAAAGTTTCCTCTTAAATCAGTGGATTGAGCGTATAAATGAGTTTATACCAAAAGCTAAAGTGGGTAAGATACAGGGCCAGATTATCGATATAGAAGGAAAGGATATTGTAATAGGAATGCTACAATCACTATCAATGAAAAATTATCCAGCAAGTATGTTTGATAGTTTTGGGTTGACTATTGTTGATGAATGTCACCATATATCATCAGAAGTATTCAGTCGTTCATTGCTAAAAGTAGTAACAAAATATACTTTAGGTTTAAGTGCAACAATGAAAAGAAAAGACGGTCTAACAGATGTATTTAAAATGTTTTTGGGAGAAGTTGTTTATAAGATTAATAGAGACACAGAAGATAATGTATTAATCAAAAGAATAGATTATAAATCAAATGATGAAGAGTTTGAAGAAACTATATATGATTATAGAGGAAACCCGCAGTATAGTAGCATGATTACAAAGCTGTGTGATTATAATCATAGAAGTGAGTTTATCATTCAAGTTGTAAAGAAAGAACTTGCAGAAAAATCAGATCAGCAAATAATGATATTAGGTCAAAATAAAAGTATTCTAAAATATTTGCATGATGCAATTGAGTACAGGAACATAGCAACCGTGGGATATTATGTTGGTGGAATGAAAGAGGCAGATTTAAAAATAAGCGAGAGGAAAAAAATAGTCGTAGCAACATATGCTATGGCAGCAGAGGGTCTAGATATTAAATCATTAACAACATTAATGCTAGTGACTCCAAGAACAGATGTAGTGCAAGCAGTAGGTCGTATTTTGCGTGTAAAACACGAAAGACCGTTAGTAATAGATTTTGTAGATAGTCATGATGTATTTCAGAGGCAATGGAAAAAGCGAATGACCTTTTATAAGAAAAATAAATACAAAGTAATCCAAACAGATAATTTTGGATATATAAAAGATGAATGGGAAGATGTACCGTATTCTTCAAAAAGGAAGAAGAAAACTGTAAAAGAAGGTTCTATAAATAAATGTTTAATTAATCTTAAGATCTAGATACTTTACTGCAACCTTCATATGCTTTAAATGGCACAGGGTTGGCAACAGCAGACATACTTGGTTTTAGGTGAGATAGATTAGCAGAGTAACCAAAGCTGATAGGAACATTGCTAAAAGGTTGTGGTCCTCCTACCTTTCCACCTTTCATACTGCGTCTTCTATGACGGCGAGTATGTTTCTTATGTTTACGTGAATGTTTTTTATGGTGTTTCTTATGTTTACGAGTATGTTTTTTATGGTGTTTCTTATGTTTACGTGAATGTTTTTTATGCATTCTGCGTGAACGTTTGTGATGTCGTTTTGCATGTTTTTTATGTTTACGCATAGATTTGCGTTTTTTCTGTGTATGCTTGCGGCGTTTTTTACCGCCTTTAAGTGGATCATATGTTCTGGGGCCAGCATGATGTCTAGGATTAGATATCAAGTCGCCGCCTTTGATAGGTGCAGCATTTAATTTCATTCCTCCGTTCATATTAACATTAGGTGAGATATTTTTATTTCCACCTTTCATAGATTTATATGGTACAAACTTACCTTTTGCAGCCGCGCAATTAGATTTTGTTCCGGCATATGCACCTTTTCGAATAAGTATTTTATTACTTGGTAGCATACTAGGATTTTGATTGTAGTTTGCAGAATTAATATTTGCAACGGTAAATGGACCAGCACTATATTCACCAACAGGCATCATTTCAAAAGGAGTTAGAGGTAGTGGATTAAGGGATGACATTTATATATATTTACCTGGTATTTTTTCTTTCCAAATTAATAACTTGGTTTTTAACGAAGACTTTCTCATCCTTCCTAGCAATAGAAATTGGTTTCCATTTCTTAAATCGTGGGATATAAACGCATTTCATTGAAATAATCTTTTCTGTATCAACATATTTATCCTCACTTACGTCCTGAAACTCCTCCTCGTCATCACTCATTTCTAATAGGTCTAAATTGAAGTTTTCTTTAATGTTTCTAAAATATTTATTCATCATAACACTTGTTTTATAGTCCGTTATAGCTGCTACACAATGCAATTTATTCTGGTCTGATGTGAAAAGAGAATAAATATCTTGTTGTATTTGAGCTTTTACATTAAATATGGCTTCAGCTTCCTGAGTTTGATTAAATCTTAATTGTCCTACACTTCTATAATAATTTAGTTTAAGGAGCCTAATACTATGAACATTGTATGGGAGCGTTCTAGCAATAGAAATTGCATTTGTAAAACTAGATACAGTAATAGGTAATCCTATACATATAAAATTATTTGAAAAAACATTGTTAGATATATGAGAAGACATTAGTTCATGCAAAATATCAAACTTTTTAGAGAAATTATTTTTATATATTTTTTTACCTTTATAGAAAATAACATCAGTGCAAGCAAAGTTACTGATATTATTAGATTGAAAAAGAACACCATGAAGAATGGTGCCGTCTCCATAACAAAGTTCATCTGAAAAACTAGCAATATATTTTTTAATATTTTTAATATTATTATTTCTATCAAATGTAATTATTAGTGGCACATTTTTGTCTTCAATATATGTAAACCAAAGTATACACTTCAAGCCTCTAGGTAAAATGGAATAATAATTTGCATGAACTTTCTTATGTAGCATTTTGTCATAGGAAAGTTCTATATCAGGGAATCGGTTAATAACTTCTTGCATTATATAATTATAATCATCGATAATCTTTAACTTTGTTTAAAAAGTACTATAAGCACTACCACCCACACCAGCAGGTTGATAAGTATCAATAGCTGGTTTTTCAGGAGATTTCTTAATGTTACTGAGAAAGTCTCTTAACTCATTTTGCATTTCATTAGTATCTATTTTGGGTTCATTAGATGAATTATTTTTTATGTCTGATAAAATATCATTATATTGTTGGATAGGTTTATTAACTAAATCTTTTACTTTTGGCACTGTAAGAGTGTCAATAAAGAAAGAATAAAGATAATGAACCAGTAAAATTAAAACTAAAGATATTATTGTCCATTGAACTGCCCAACCAATCATTTGCTTATATAACATTAATAAAAGTTAAGTGCCGATAAGAACGTAGTGACCGCCCCTTGAACTTCTGGATGTGTATGGTCTTTTTTTGTGTAGAAATACATATCACAAGGAATATTATTTTCTAACGTAATAATTAATTTTATATCTGAATTGGCAGCCAATTTATATTCAATTATATCATTTCTTTTTACTACATAATTATTCGGTAATTGATAATAAGATCTTCTTTTTTGAATATTGGAATTATCTGCTACAAGCTTAATATTATCAATAGTATATTTAATTAAGTCTACATCTGTGTAAATATGTTTTACAAGTTCATTCTTATACATAGAAAATATACCTGATTCAGAATAAAATAAAGTATCTCGTTTAGACTTTGATTTATACTCTTCAATCTTGGTAATATCAAGATTGGAAATATTACTGCTGGCTGAGAATATTCTAGTCATAGTATCGGATAATAATATATATGAGAAACTATTTAAACTCATTCAGTTAAGATTGAACATACATCAGAAATGACGAAGATAGTTTTAGTTGAAAAAAACGGAGAAAGAAAAGACCTTAATGCTAAGGATTTGTCCCGAAAGGATCTATACAAAAAATGTGGATTTAGAAAGTCCGAAGGGTTTGAGATGAGACATTCTTGGAAAGTTGAGGCAGTAGGAAGTAGTCCACTTTATAAAGTCGAGGTTTGGGCTCGCAATACGGGAAGAGCAAACACAGAAAATAAGTATGATTTGCCACCTCCCATTGATACGGAACTTTATTTTGGAAAAATTGTAATTGTTGGTGTGGATAGTGAAGGAGAGTTGATTGACCTTGATAAGTCAGCATGGGAGAAGGTTTATGAGCAGCTTTTTGGAGGGTTTGATGATTTAGATGATGAAGAAGATGAGGAAGATGAATTGGAAAATATACCCCAGGAGCTAAAAACTAAGGTAGGTGGATACATGAAAGACGGATTTGTAGTAGATGCAGATGAAAGTGATAATGACGGGGAAGGTTTTGGTGAAGAAGACCTAGATGATGATGATGATGATGAGTCATCTGAAGAAGATAGTGAAGATGACGAATTGGATATGTTATCAGACGTGGGTTCTGAATTACAAGAAGAAGATTATCTTTGTAGTGATGATGAACAATAAAAAGAAAAATTGAAATAATATAAAAGTAAATATATTATTTAATAACAACAATGAGACAAGTGAATAACCCAGTAGTATTTCGAACAAATGTGGCACATCAGTTTAATAAAATAACAGACTTATCTAAAAGAGAGGCAGGAAATCTTGAACGAGGTATATTTAATTATTCAATTAGAGATGCTGCCGTTAAAAATGTTGTAAAAAAATGGGAAAATCCTTATTTTGTACAAATATATGTCGATAGATTTAGAACTATATGGAGGAACATTGAACATATTGTTAATCGTATTATCAATAAGGAAATAAAAGCACGTAATGTTGGAAAAATGAATCACCAAGAGCTTGACCCTAGTAGGTGGGCAGTTATGATTCAAGAAAAGAAAGAAAAAGATGAGAATCGATATGCTCCTAAGTTGGAAGCTAATACAGACAATTATACTTGTAGAAAGTGTAAGAGTAAGAAATGTTCTTATTATCAACTTCAAACTAGGTCAGCTGATGAACCAATGACAACATATGTAACTTGTCTGGATTGTGGTAATAGATGGAAATGCTAGAAAATATAATAAATATTATAATGCAAAATATTTTTTAACATTTATTTTACAGAAATATTCGGTTTAGTAGGGAGTACAATGCAAAATAGGTTATTTATAAAAATAATAATTATCAAAAAAATGAATTAATTTAATGACATTAATTGTATTCAAATACTCAAGAAAAATGGACTTTAAAAAAGCGGTAAAAGTTTGGCTCTATTTCATTATATGGTTTTCATTCAAACACTATATAATGACCTTCTATTATGGTTTTCCGAGCTGTAAAGAATATGATTGTCTAATAAATGATATAGCTCTTAGGGATAAATCAATCTTTTATAAAATACCTTATACTATATGTATGAGTTTGGCACACGGTACACTTGAGTCTGCTCTATGGTTTATGATTCCTTATATTAAAATCTACTTCTTAATGCATTTATATGGTTAAAAAAAATTAAATTACATTTTTTATTTAAATTAGTTCTAGGTCAGCTATCTTCCAATACTCACATCCACCATTAGGAATTGGTCTTCTAATAATGAAAGGCATTACTTTTTCAGCAAGTTCCATTCTAGCAATAGTGTAACCATCAATAACATCAACGGGATGTTTAATAAATGGTTTTGCACCATCATTCAATTGTTTTGCTCTAATACCTAGAACTCTTGCTTTTTCAAACTTTGTTAGAATAGGAATAGTTCTATGAAGTTTGTCAACTATAATTCCTTCACTATTTCTAACTACATTAGACATAGTTTTAACTTCGTCGAAATTATGTGCAACAGCTTCTGGGTGATGGTCAACAATATAATTATTAATAACTTCTCTATCAAACTTTTTCAAGTAATCTTCGTCATAATCTTCATCACTATCGTCATCTGACCCACTGTCTTCATCTTCAGCTTTTTCAAGTTCCTGTATTGGAGAATCAAGCTTTATATTTTCTTCCGGTGTATCATTTGGTGTAATATTACGTTCGTAATCTATATCATCATCATCATCATCATCAACAATATCTCCTAGAGTAGGTATTTTATCATAAACATTCGGCACAATATCATCATCAAATACACTATCATCTTCCTCTTCCTCGTCATCAGTATTACCTGCTAATGCCATTTCGCCTTCATCATTATCACCATCATCTTCAGAAGCAGTATCGCTAATATATTCACTCATATCATCATCGACGCCCTCAAGAGTAATTGGTTTACCAATTTTAATTGCTGGTTTAAATGATTCATTTGAACTATCGTCGCTATTTATACTCATTGTTGATGAAATATCATCATTAAAAGTGTTTTCTGAATCGCTCATGGTTGCTATATAAAAAGAAATATATTTAAATCATATTTCAATTTTTTGCTTATTTCTGTTCACTAGTCTTCCACATAGTATTACATCCAACACACATATATACATATTTCATTTTTGAGTCATCATATCTAATGTAAATTACCTCTCTTTCTATCTCGCTTTTATTACTAGGACAGTCTTGATTAGGACACTTAATAGTCTTAATTCTAGGTAATGTCGGGTCTTCCTTTGTATATTCATTAATAACATGAGTGTATTTTTCTTCGTTGCGTTTTACTTGAGTTTTCAAGACACAAACATCACTTTCTGTCAAATCATCAGCTTCATGTTTACAATTTCTACAATAGTAGATTAGTTTATTTGTATCTCCATTTTTTAATTTCATATAATACATGTTGTCGCATTTAACACAGAAGTGCATGGTTACTTATATATAGTTGTGATCTTTTTATTTACATTATATTGCAAATCAATTTTTTAATTATTTGTTTTAAGTGTTTCAATAAAATTATTGAAATCAGATAGGCATTTATCATAATTAATATTAGTAGACATGCAATAAATACCGGAATGTGCCAGATTATCATTAAAAAGATGAGGATATTTATCTTTTACTTGAAAATATTTCTCTTTTGAATTATTTATGTGAGAAATAATATTTTCAACATTTTTAAGAATATTTTCAATAGCGATACTGCGTAATTGTTCAAACTCTTCTTTTATGATATCTTTATTTAAAATATCAATAACAGAGAGACGAATATTGTTAAATCTAATAATTTCAGTATAACTATAGAAGTCTTTATGTCGTTGGTCACAACCAGGTTCGTGTGTGAGTGGTTCTTTTGTAAGAATACTGCAAATAGTTAAAAGAATACTAGATAGTGATTGACATCCTGTCCACGCTTCACCGTACCAGGTGTTTAAAATATCTAAACATACCTTCTTATTTTTGTATAAGTTTGGATGCATTCTAATATTTCCATCATTAGTGTAAAAACTAAACTTAGGTGGTTCATGTGGATAATTGGTAGGCATTTTAATTTTAAAAAAGTATGCACCATAAGAATATGGAGTATCTGATGGTCCTATAATTAGAGCGCGACCAGTAAGAATATCATCTTGGTCGTGTTGATAATAAATGCCATGAGATGCAAGGGGATTTTTCCGAAGTTCTCTAACATCTTTTATAATTCTTGTAATGGAAGTCTTAGAAATGTAAGTACTTTTTTGTTTCTTAGAATGAGTAGACATGTATGATATCATATATTAAGTTATTTTTATATCAAAATAAATGGATTTTAATTTCAACGCATGTTGCTATGGTCATTTTTAGACATACAATATTAATCTCTGAAAAATTGAGATAAAAATATCTCGTGAATGTATATTAATCAAAAATGACAACTAAAGGCACACGTTTCGATAGTTTTATTAAATCATGTACCGCTGCAAAAGGTCAGTCATTTACACATACTCGCATACCAGATAAGGAGAAGAAGATATATGGTGGTGCTTATACAATAAGTGAAGATAGAGAGGAAGATTTCTATGCGAACTATTATGAAAAAGTATTTGTAAAAGGAGAATTAGAATATATGACTGAAAAGCAGATGATTGAAAATGGGGCAATTTTAATAGACCTTGATTTCAGATATAATACAAATGTTACTACTCGACAGCATACAGATGAACATATTGTTGATATGTTAGCTGAGTATTTGAGTAAATTAAATGAATACATTACTACACCTGAAGATACAGAGTTTAATTGCTTTGTATTAGAAAAGAAAAACGTAAATATGTTGGACACAAAAACCAAAGATGGTGTTCATATTATTATTGGAATCAGTGTACATAAAGCTATTCAAGCTATGGTAAGAGATACAATGGTAGGTGTATTGGCAGATATTTGGAGTGATCTTCCTGTAGAGAATAGTTGGGATGAGGTTTTAGATGAAGGAGTATCTAAAGGTTTTGTAAATTGGCAATTATATGGTTCTAGAAAACCTGGTCATGAAGCTTATCTTATTAAAAATCATTATATTTTGAAGAATGAAAATGGTGATTGGTCAATAGATGCTCCAACCGGTTGGGAAGTGGAAACATTTGATACAAAAAAGTATTTTCCACAATTATGTGCTAGATATAGAGAACATCCTATTGGCACGTTAAAAGATGATAAAAAAGATATATTTGATGAAGCAACAAAAGGTCTAGGACGGCAAGGTAAAAAGAAAACTGAATCAGCAATTACATGGAAGAAAGCCGTTCCTCACGAGTTTATTAGATATGATTTGATAAAAAATGAGGAGCAACTTGATTCTATGCTGACCGACCAATTTGACACTTTAACCCCAACAGAATATAAAATCAAAGAGACACATCTATTCGCGTTGGCTTTGCCAAAAGATTACTATGGCCCAGGTAGTTATAATAAATGGATTAGAGTGGGGTGGGCACTTGCAAATACTCATCCAAAAATGTTTCTTACCTGGTTAAAGTTCAGCAGCCAAGATGGTTGTAGAGCAACATTGCAAGGAGCAAATGGAAAGTTTGACTGGTCTAATGTATCAGACTTGTGGGAAGAGTGGAAAAAGTTTGAGTTTATGAGCATGGATGGTTTATCAAAGAGGTCAATCATGTATTGGGCTAGACAAGATGCAGCAGAAAAATATCATGAGATTAGAAATGATACTATTGACTATTATATAGACCAGACAGTGGCTGACGCAACAGAGTTTGATTTGGCTACAGTATTATATCAATTGTTTAAAGAGCGTTTCATTTGTGTAAGTATTAAAAATAATGTTTGGTATGAATATAAGAATAATAGATGGTTTGAGATTGATTCTGGTAACGCTCTCCGTCTGTCTATATCACGTGAGATGCATAATGAATATCTAATGCGTATTCATACTAATACAGCAAGAATGCAGACAATGGAGCAAACAGATGGGGCATATGAGAGTATGAGAAAGCGAACAAGTAAACTAGCAGATATAGCTACTCTTTTAAAGAAAACTCAATGGAAAAATAATATTATGCGAGAAGCTAGAGAGCTATTCTATGATGCAGATTTCATGGATAACTTAGACCAGAATCCTTATCTTCTATGCTTTAACAACTTTGTAATTGATTTCAAAAATAAATGTCATCGTAAAGGTCAACCGGATGACTATATATCAAAATGCACAAATATAGATTATGTAAAATTAAATAAGAAGAAACATGGAAAAATTATGGACAAATTAACGATATTTATGGAACAATTGTTTCCAATTGACGAGTTACGTGAATATATGTGGCAGCATCTAGCATCCGTATTAATTGGAACAATGGATAATCAAACGTTTAATATCTACACAGGTTCTGGTAGGAATGGTAAATCTTGTTTGGTTGATCTTATGTCTAAGGGGTTAGGTGATTACAAAGGAACAGTTCCTATTACGTTGATTACACAGAAAAGAAATAGTATTGGAAGTACATCATCAGAAATTGTACAGCTTATGGGAACACGTTATGCAGTAATGCAAGAGCCTAGTAAAGGTGATAAGATTAATGAAGGTATTATGAAAGAAATTACTGGTGGAGACCCTATTCAAGGCAGAGCATTGTTTAAAGATACAGTAACATTTACTCCACAGTTTAAACTTGTAGTATGTACAAATACGTTATTTGATATTAAAAGTAATGATGATGGAACATGGCGTCGTATCAGAGTATGTGATTTCAAGTCAAAGTTCCTAGCAAAACCGTTTGAGGATGATTTGAACTTTCCAAAAGAACAATATCCTTATCAATACCAACTTGATAAACAGCTAGATCAAAACTTTGATGAATGGGCGCCTATATTCATGTCTATGTTAGTAGAGAAAGCATATGGAACGGGCGGTCTAGTACAAGACTGTGATATTGTCAAGGGTAGTAGTGATGAGTACCGTGAAGGTCAAGACTATTTGGCAGAGTTCGCTAAGGAAAAAGTAATTCGCTCAGAAGGAGATAAGATAAAAAAGACAGAATTGAGAAATCAATTCAAAGAATGGTACCAGGCCAGCTATGGTCGTGGTGTTCCTAATGCTAGAGAGTTGAATGAGTTTATGGACAAGCGATATGGTAAGTATAGAAGTGGTGGTTGGCAAAATGTTAGAATTGTATATGACGATGAAGAAGATGTAATAGATGATCTATAAAAATCATAATAATTAATAAAATATTTTTTATGATTTATTTATTTAAATTAAGATATACATCTTTTGAAGCCTTATTGTCAAGGTACCATGCTATTTTACTATTAATAAAATATATGAATTGAACCACATAATAAATTGTAAATGGTAGAATTATTAATATCAATGGCTTTAACCATCCTTTTAGAGTTTTATATTCACTATTTTCTAGAAAAGGTCCCCATACTAAATAAATGATGGCTAAAATTATGTAAATTGTTATCAATAAACTTTTTATAGTTCCTAACCAATTTTGTGCCCAATCTTCATAAACTACTTTTCTATCATTTGTTTGTGTTGTGGCTTGTTGACTATCAATAGCACTTTTTAATGCATTATTTTCATCTAAACGGATTCTTAACAATTCTTTCATTTTAACTAACGCCAGTGTTTCACCCTTGTAGTCTGTAACTAAAGTATCTAGTTCATCAATAAGTTCTTTGTGTTTTTTCAAAGCCGAATCTTTATTTTTATCTGCGGTAGCAGTAAACTTTTTCATTAATACATCTTTCCATCCACTTTCACCCTTTGCGTAAACATAATATCTTTTCTCTGCATTATAGGTAATATCAGGTGAAGCTTTTTCGGCTTTTTCAGCATCCATCCAAAGGCCCTTAAGTTTTTTTTCTTGTTT
>VMHT01148978.1_pt1 | contig 14647 bp, 27 predicted proteins | sample 4693611 | NCBI WGS metagenome assembly VMHT01 (sample SAMN12280063, study PRJNA550983) | marine metagenome | isolation source: seawater sampled from same location over 5 years 0.02-0.2 micron viral filtrate | place: USA: collected off the coast of southern California halfway between the port... ... | reverse complement strand
TGGAGTCTATCTACTCTGGCCCAATTATCATTAGATATAGCCTCACGTTTAGCATCCTCTAAAAGATATTCTATAGTTTGTTTCTCGTCTTCTGTTAAATTGATATTGTTTTTCATATTCTTAAACTTTACTTATCCATCTCTTAGCTTCCTTTTTAAGACCTGCTATCTTCTTTTTATCAAACCATTCAAGGAATTCGAATATGTCTATTTCAATAACTGTTTCTAATTTATCGAACACATCCACTCCTTTTTTAGCTTCATCATCTGCCCATTCTACCCAGCTCTCCATACATATATGGAATGATCTTGAGTTAGCAGTAGGTTGTGAAAAGCTAGTGATTTTGTCTAGTGTTAAGTTTATACTTTTATCAGGTATCATAATGTTTTATTTTTGATTCGAGTGCAATATAATAAAAATATTCCAACTGCCAAACATTTATCAAAACTTTAACAAAAAAAGGACTCCTATTTCTAGGGGCCCTCTTAATGATGAAAAAACATTCAAAACTAAGGACACACAGTCGCAAAAAAATTGCCCTTACGTATAAATGAAAAAGTAAATGTACGTATTATTTTTGACTTTCTGAGTATAAATAGAGATAAAAATCCCAAATCTTTTGGCCGTATTCTTTTTCGGTAAACTCTTCCTTACTAACAAAGACCTTCTGGCCATCAACTTCTTTTATTATTTTGTAGTCCCCAGTCTTTCGTACTGGTTTAGGATATATCCTTATATATCTCTCAGTACACCATCTAAAAGCGTTATAATGGTCTTTAGATGGGGTGAATGTTTGCCAAGGTCTTATCCTCTTCGCCATTATTATATTTGTTAAAATAAGTCTAATTGCTTTTCATCTTGTTTTTTTATAATTCCTAAAGCTGTCTCTAATATTGTTTTACCCGCTTCATAATCAACCAAGTTTCTTGCTATTTTATCGATACGTTGTTTGCCTTTGTATTTGTAAAAATCATAATTGTGAAATTCACATAATTTTTTAACCTCATTAGTTCTAGAAATTACTCTCATCTCTCTTTTTGTTAAAACATTTGGTAATATAAAGTTTGACCAGTAAAGATGTCTACCTCTTTTTTGTGGATTTCTCATTGGCTCATAATATGGTATAATATTTTCAACAATATATTTTCCTTTAAAATGATGCTCTAAAAATATTATTTCTTCATATAAAGACATATTTGGAAAAACTGGATGTTTATCATTTGCTCCAAACCCCCAATACCTGGCTCGGCTATGTGTTGGGCAAGGTGGAGAAGTCCAAATAAAATCAAATTCTTTATAATGGTCTAAAAGATATTGATGGGCATCTGCTACAATTACCTTATCATTCAAAAATCTTTCTTGATAGAGTTTAGCAAGTTCTTTATCCCACTCAACAGCAGTAACATCTACATTTGTTACCTCATCCCACTTATATCTGTTACCACCTAAACAAGCATATAAATTTAGTATTTTCATTATCTTATAATATACATTCCCTTAGGGACGGATCTTGTGAGTAGGTATTGAATTCCGTAACGGCTAGCGTCGATCAGGTGATTGAAAGAATCGATCGGCTTTAGTCCCTTCACTGCCCAAACATAATTATTGAATTCTTTGATAAGATTCTCCCCCTCTAGATTTATAGTGTAGTCTTGCATAAGCGCTATACCTGATAATATACTCCCCTTCTTTTTTATTGTGGGAGTTACATTTAACGGAGGACTCTTCATCTTCATCTCGGACAAAAGCCTAGGCTCACTGTTATCCATCACTATTAAATTCCTACCAGCATATCTGATGCAGTAATCATATATTTGGGAAGTGATTAAACCTTTTTTATATAGATGTTCTTTGAGCCATATAATCTTTCGTTCTTTATCTATAGCTACTTCTACTAAAGCTGACTCATCTCTGGCAAATCCTATGTCTAATCCAAATATTGAATCTATATCATTATTGAATTCACCTATCTGCCAATCAGTAAATACAACACCTTCGGCCTGTTGTAACCATCCTCCCATTATCTGGTGGTCATATTTATCAGGCCTTCGCTTCTTCATAAGATCTATCTCGTCTACAAATGAACTGGAAAGATTCTCTTTGTTATCCAAGTAAGTTGTGTGGAGATACGTTACCCCTTCTTTAGTTCCATTCCAACCGTCTGGTATGGATCTGTTCTGGAAGAACCTTTGGTATATCCAGTGTTCTTTTGTGGTGGGGTTTAGAATTAATATACATCTATTCTTAGAGGTTTTACTTCTAATGGAGTAATCTATTTTATCAAACGAGAGTTCATCCTGTAGCTCTTCTGCTTCATCAAGCACAAAGGTATTTATCCCCTGAATAGATTTAAGCTTTGCGGTCTGGTCTCCACTTGCAGTTTTGATACCACTGAAGTATATTGAACTGCCTGTTATTTTATTGGTTATTTCTGTTTTGGTTATCTCGAATTGGTCCTCTACTCCCATCAGCTCTAGTTTCTCCCTGAACTCAGGTATGATACTCATTGAGGCTGAGGTCATAGTATATCGAGTAAATAATGTTTTGGTCCCTCTCTCATAAGTCAGGAGTACTAAGAATGTGTTAACAGCAAAAGATTTACCAGACCCCCGACCTCCGGTCATAACATAGTATCTGTCTTCACTGCCAAAGAGTGTTTGATACTTTGGGTGGAGTTCTATCTTATTCACTTATACTTTTTAACGTTCCTCTTCTTCGGAGTGAATTTGCTTTTATGTGGTAACCTACTATCGGATTTACAAGGTAATTCCAAAAGTCTTGAGGGAACCTCTTAGGATCATTTATTATTTTTCTCTTTGCCATAGTTAAGTTCTTTTTTTACCGTTAACACGATGCCTTATTCTTTGACCAGCTTTACCAGCTCTTTTCTTTTGATGGTGTTTATGGTAGGTTAATTCATTTTCCTCACAGGGTATGTACTTAACTTTCTTCATTGTTCTAACTTCCTTTGCAAGTTAGCTAAAGCTCTCCAGGCTACTTTAGTGTCGTGGAGGATTCCATCATCGTCTACTTCACCAGACTGTATCAAATGTCTAGTCAGTGCATCCAAATCATCACAAGACTTCTCTCTGTCCCAAGCAAGTGGTTTGTCGGGGTTGTGTTGAATTTGTCCTTGCAAGCTACATCTAGATACCTCCATTAAAGCATCAGGGAAGTATTTAAGGACCCCGCTGAACACCGGGTAATCTTTTCTATTTATCTTCATTCTCTTCGTGATTAATATCTATTGTTTTAGGTTTAGCGAAATCAATAACAGGAATGTTAATTTTAGTATTAACGTTCAACTCTTGTTGTTCTTTTGGCTTCCCATACCTATACTCCCATAACATCTTAGTGTAATTAAAGTTGCCCTCAGACGCTTTCTGAGCAACGTGGATCCAAGCCTTTTCCTCACTACCAAAAGCTTTCTTAAGTGCCTTTAAAGTGAGGGCATTTGTCTCTCTCTCTTTTATCTTTGGAGGCCTTCCTTGGCCCCTTGATACCCCCTTGACGGCTCCATTGTTTCTACGGCCATCAACCTTCTTAATACCTTTCTCTGTTTCTTCTTTTTCTTTCATCTATTAACATTTTGTGTTTCTCCATAAGTAAGGTATAATTTTTACTAAGCATCTCGTATGAGTTCTTTAGATTCTCGTAGCTAGTCGTTATTTCAACTAGAGCGTAATTTTCATCTATTGGCTCTAAGATACATTGGTTATACAAAGATAGAAGTCTTGAGTATTTTGATCTCATCTCTGGGATGTTTTGAATGTCAAAATTTAGCTGGTTGATGTGGTGGACAACTGATGAATGGTGTTTTCCAACAGACTCTGCTATATCTCGCAAAGTCATTTTAGTATTATCTTTTAACAACTTAAAATACATAGAGCGAGCCTCAACGTAAATTCTTATTCTTGTAGGATTAAACAAATCTATTTTATAAAAATTCTCCACAATAATTCTTGTTTTGCTTTTTATATCAGAGATGTCCTGTATTTTAGTTATTAATGTTTTCTCTTTTGATTCCATATTTATGATCTTTATATGCTGATGTTATTCCTTCGCAACATTCGTAATGTTCTAATTGCTCGTAATATTTTAATAAGTCTTTGATATCCTCTTCTGACAATAATCCCAAGGATAGTGAGAGGTAAATATCCTTGTAACATTCGTTTCTACTATAATACATCGTGTAAACAAAATTCTTCCAGGGGCTTCTTTTTGTCGATAAAATAGTCTCTGTATATTTGAATTGCATCCATAGTTTTTTCACGACCTCTATGGTAAAACTCCTTACTACATTTAAATAACCCTAAGCATTTAGAGCCTTTATCTATAACGGCAAACATAAAATCCTTATATGATATGTCGAACAGGGTAGTATAGATATAACACTGTACATCATAATTAAATTTATTTGCTGAATACTTAAATGATTTAAGATCCTTTCCGGTTGTTTTAATGTCTAGTATATATCCTTTTCCCAATACATCAGCTTTGCCCCTAAAAGGGATGCCTTGTATTTCTCCAATCACAGGCTCCTCATATACTGCATCGTGCAACATTGAAGTGCATACTGAATTGTTTAAGAACACATCAGATAAATCTTCAGCTTGATATTTCTCGTGGATGGTAAAAGTCTTCTCTGGACCATACTCGCTTACAGCATCTTTATATATCTTGCTGGCCTTACCTTTTATGTTAATAAAGTTCATCTCGCTAAACTTCTCAGGCTCTAATATCTTATAGTGGACCAGACTTCCTATACTAAAGGCATCGCTATACTGAGACTTACCATTTAAACTCCTCCAGTATTTTAGGGGAGAATCAAGCAGGTCGGTACAACTAGAGGAAGATAAAGCGTTCTTACCTAGATACCCATAGTAAAAGCTATCATCCCTCATCTTCTCTTTTATCTCTTGTTGATCCCAGAACTTTCCGTCAAGTGTGGTTACAGTATCAATCATTGAGGGCAGTATTTAATATTTTTCTCTTTATGCTTTCTGGCACTTTAGGATCAATAAGCTCCTCCTTCATCTCTCTAATATAAGAAAGTTTAGTATACATCTCTAAGTTTAAATCATCAATCATTACTTCAATAGTTTTAATAATAGTTTTATTAACTTTCCTGTTGACTTAACAACGAGTAAAAAGGGAAAAGAAAGTAGCTCAAACATACCCCCAATAATAAATAAAACCCCTACAACCGTTAGTATAACTAGATAGTGGGGGTTTACCAGAAGCAGTTTCAATACTTTCATTTTACCTTTGTTTTCAACAAATGTATAATAAAATATTAACAATGCAAAAAACTACAGGTTATTTTTTGGGATTGAATTGATTCTTGAAGATAGTTTGACATACAGAAAACCTTTGATCTCTATCGGAGTATTCTTCTCCCATCTTAGCATTCCCCATACATCTTCTAGTGAAATCCTTATTCGTCTCGTACTTCTTTGGTTTTAAGAGTGGCATCTTCTAATCGTTTAATTTTTTCTAGAGCGACAACTAAAGCTTGTTGAGTTATCTTCAAGTCGTGCTTCATTTTAAGTAACTGCGATTCCTTCATCTGTTCATATTCTCTAGGTTTTGTATTTCAGAATCTATATCTGAAAGCTTCTTTCTGATTCTTGCTAAGGCTTCAGAGAATTGGTCTGGTCCATCGACGTATTTGATATCAGTAACACCCTTGTCATTGGTGTTGTTCATCTCGAAATATTTCTTTATACTATCTCCCATAATTTATATTTTATAATACCTCTGCCTCTACGACTGGCAACATAGCCACTTCTTTTGGTATCTTATTATTATTGCTAAAATGTGTTGTAGCGTTGTGGTATTGAATTTCCCATTCTGGGTTAATCTGGAATAGATTGAATCTAAACACTCCTTTGGGTGTTGAATTAATATAAACTGGAGTATCTATATTGTCACTGCATTTTAGATGGAGGGCATCGTATTTCTTTTTCTCCAGTAATAATGTATCGTAATGCTTACCTCTACATTTTAATTCAATTCTATGGAATTGATCTGGGGAGTAACAATCCCATCTGCTCATTGGCTTTCGACTCATCACCAAATCTGGGTAAACGTTTCTCTTCAGGTAATTAAACAGCTCTATTTCGCTTATAACCTTCATCTTAATATTCTTTGTAAACTTGCTTCAGTTTACTCAATACACCATTTAAGAAACAACTAGAACAGCTCGTTGTTTGTGCTCTCTCCTTAAACACTCTATTGTATATTGAAACTAATTTTGTTTGAACCTCTGGAGTTATTTTACTCCCTTTGCTAGTGAAGAAATTGTCTAGGTAGTTGAATTCATCTTCAACTAAACATTCAGGCTTGTTATACGGAAAGAGCTTGTTGAGGTGCTCCTTGCGTTCTTGGCACCCACAGTCCTCTCCCAAGGCCCACTTAGCCAATTTGTCTACACCAACAGATTTAAATATTTTTTCTACGGTGTCTCCTAAACCTTTATCAGGTTTTCGATTTTTTGTACTTTTCATAATGCTTTACAGTTTTATTTCTAATTTTAGTTTTACTATTACTTAACGTATTAAAAATTGAACTCAAGCTTATTCTTGTTTCTTTTGCTATTTTCCTCATACTCATACCATCGTTGAAGTGTATGTTAAAAACCTTTTTGTCATACCAGTACCACTTATCCACTTCAGATTCTATTTTATTTATCAGGGTATCAAATTCAATCTTCTGATCTGTTATTTCTACAGAAGTATCTATCAAGCCCTCCATCTCAGAAAACTTAGCATTATCCCAACAAACAAATCTACTTTTTGTTTTATGATTATTACTAAGGTACAAATTTCTCATTGTAACGTAAACGTAAAAGGTATTAACCTCATCTTCGTTGTATAAAATTTTCTCTGGGTTATCGACATAATCTGTTATTCTAAGATACATTTGCTGTACTATTTCATTAGCATCGTCATCCGATAGTCTAAATGACTTGGCCATATTAATCCAGTCCTGGTGCTTATCAGCTAATATGTCTATTACTCTTCTCTCCAAACGTGAAATGATATTCCTATAACACCAATTAATATTTGAAATAGATGTTCGGTGTCTTCAGATTCGCTCAAGTGGAAACCCTCCATATTTGAATTCCAGTAATTCATTCCGACCATAAAACCATAAACAGGAAAAAATTGAACATACATATAATTATAGTTTTGTTATTATAACATCTAACCTTGGATCTTGTCTATCGATCCCCATATAACAAGAATTAACCTCCACAACCACAGATAGATCATCACTCTCTATACAACCATAGTCAACCATAGCATCCTGAAAAAACTTATCTACCACGCTAATTACATTCATTAAGTCTCTTTTTCTTTTATCTGGCGCAAAGTAAAAGTACTCAATTTTTAACTTACCTTCAATTATAAAATTTAATTCCCTGGAAATATCAGATTTAAATCTACGCTTTATGTCATTGCTTACCTGATAATGCCAGTTTCTGTAACTGTTCATTGTTATCCACTTTCTTCTCCCTGATTTATGGATAAATAGGGGAAGTGATATCGATCTCGTCTTTACTATTTCTTTCATTGTCTATTTCAGTAAAAGGGGTAACCCCATTAAAATAATACCTTTGACACTTTATATCAAACTCAATAGAGTCAACATCTTGCGGAAAACCAACTAATTTTTGCTTTTTTATCTTCTGGGAGCCAAATATTACCTTATTGTCGTTATGATTTATGGCTTTATTCGGTCTCCAAACAAATAGTACATTATCGGCCTTATTTGCAAATTCAGATCCTCCCTTAACATAATTTAAGTCAGGCTTTGGATATTTTCCAGTGTCTTCTTTCCTAGGAGTAACCTGATGGGCCACTAAATGTACTGAAATCTTGTTTTCTACTGCAAAACGCTTTAATTCACCCATAAACCTTGAAATATACAGGTCCTCACGTTCTCCAGACCTCATTTTGTGATGGATCACGTTATATGGGTCTATTATTAGGCTGTTTATACCTTTACTCCGAACTAAATACTTAGCTTTTTCAAATATAGTCGATAAATCATAGTTCTTTTTAGGATATATTACAAAAAAGTGGTTCTCAATGAATTTAATGGCCTCATTATACTCACCTTCACTCATTTGCAAGTGCTGATGACGTTTTTGAGTAGATTTACCTATATACATCTCTATAAAATCATTAAAGAAGTCTTCCATTGGAGTATTTTCTGGAGAAAAGTAACCAAACCTCCATCCTTCTTTAGCGGCCTTTACAACTGTTAACTGATTTAAGAATAAACTCTTTCCTTCGTTCTGATATCCGGTCCAAACATTAACTTCACCTGACCTCCAAGTCCAAGCCGAGTCCACCTCAGGGATGTAGGTTGTTGTGCCCACCTCCTGTCCGTTTCTAAATGTATGGATTAGCTTTTCATATACATCGCTTACTGTAAACACGCCCTCTACTTTGGGCTCAGTAGCGCTTTTAAGGCGTTCTAAGAGACTTTCTTTGCCTTCCTGGAGTAATACCTCATTCGCATCTTTAAACGGGCTAAAATCGACTATTTTGCATCTCTCTGTTCCTAAACGTCTGATTAACTCATCTTCAAGTATTTTTCCATTCTCATCGTTATCAGTAGCTATGTAAATAGTTTTAGCAGATTCAAACGCCTCATAACAATTACTAATGCATTGAAGTTTTTTATCTACTGTTTTGTCCTGGGGGTTAGGAGCTCCCATATTTACACTTGTATGGGAAACACATCCGGCTTCCTCCCAAGACAATGAATCTATTTCTCCTTCACAAACGATAATACTTGGTTTACCTTTTACCCTATCATAGTTATATATAATTGCTTCAGCTTCTTTCGCTTGAGTAAAGAACTTATTGTTTAGACCCCTAGATTTATAATTTACAAGTTCTCCATTTCTATAGTAGGGGAACATTATCATACTCCCATCAAGAGACGATTGAATTCTGTTTATGTCTATAACCTGATTTGATATACCCCTAGCGTTAAGAAACTTTTTAGCTGGATTAGTGATCTCTTTGAATTTATTCTTACTTGGTTTGTTATAAAAAGTATTCATCAAGTTTGTTTTAAATGTTCCTTTCCAACCACACTTGTGGCAGTAATATAATGATTTTTCTAAATTTATCGCTAAACATTTATCTTTATAGTTTGTCTTACCAATCTTTCTGCATTGAGGACATTGTGTTTTCTGTTCATTTCCTCCAGATGAATTATTTATTTCTATTCCTAAATCTCTTAATTGTGAATTCATTTGTTTTTTTTATATATTATATTATATTATATTATACTAAGTATATAACTATTTATTATTATTATAATACTTAGTATATTATACTTAGTATTATACTATAGTTGTAAAACTTAGTATATTGTACTAAGTATACTACTAGGAATATTTAAGGTAATTTTCCTTTGCTTACCAAAATGTCCTATAGATTTAGTTTCTCTTACTATAGCATTTTTATTTTCTAAGGAAGCCAACGTCCTATAATAAGTTCTATGGCTTAATCCAACAGACCCAAGTAATTGTGTATCCGTAGCAAGGCATACTCCATTATTCTCAACTGCTATAGTGGCTATCTCAGTTAAGAGAACAGCCTCATTATAAGTGAGTTCCATATTATTATATTAAGATTAAAAAGGGGAGCTTTCACTCCCCTCTTACAAACAAACAACTAACTAATTAGAATGGCATATCGTCTTCAAGAACAGCCTTTTCTGGTTTAGCTGGGGCCTTCTCGGTTTTGTTTTCTGAATTATATTGATTTATCCAGGCACTGTGAGTTTTCCCATACTTATCTTTTTGTCTTAATGAAGCACCTGTGACTCCTACATAACGAATTCCATTGTATTCCCAAGTGTTTTGGGCAAGTATGTCGAAATTAAATACATAGTTAGTTAGGTCGTTTTCAGAACTAGGTTTCACACCTTTACCAACATACAATCTTTCTTTTTGATTTTCATTTTTACTCATAATTTTTATATTTAGGTTATTAATAAATTAGCTACTTCTTTACTTACTTTATACTTCTTCCTGATATCAGTTATCTTAAAACCATCAGCCAATGCCTTCTTCGCATTTTCAAACTGTGGAGTATTCTTTTGGAGCCAAGGTTTATTATCTACAGCCTCCACCTCATCTTCGTGAGTATTCATAGCATCAGCATCTTTGGTATCATCGATCAAAAATAATCCATTTAATGCATACTTCCTAGCATAAGAGGAACTAGCTCCAAATGATTGAGCGATATCCATCCCCTTTTTGTTGGGTTGAACCCCAGCCTGGGCCTTTACAGCTATAGATTTATCTCCATCCGAAATAACAGCATTAGCTTGTATAAAGTAAATTTCTCCAATCTGCATTGTCTCATCAGTAAGATTCAATACTAAATTGTGCTCCTTTAGAAGAGGCTTGACCGCCTCAAGGATGTCTTCACAACTCCGATAATTATAATTACCGAAACTGTTTCTCTGATTTTTAGGCGCTTTCAGTCTCCCCTGAATATTCACCAGCTTATCATTTAACGATTTCATATTGCAAATATAACAATATTCTCCAACTGACAAAACTATATAACAAAAAAGAAGGAGCCTAAAAGACCCCTCCTAATGAAACAAAAATAAACTGGTAATACCCCAAAGGAAAAAAGGGTATTGAATTCACATTTACAAATATAGGGGTATTGAATTCACATTTACAAATATTAATGGGTTTATTTGACCAAGGTTACAGAATTTAGTAACTTTTTAGGGTATGGGTACCAAAAACTTTTCTCAATACATCGTGTCTATCGTGTCTATCGTGACTATCGACCTTGCCCTCTATAGGTTTTAGAGTAGTTTTTACTAGACTTTAGAGAGCTTTGTTTGCTTTTAGCGTGGATTCCTCTACGTCGTACTTTGGGTTTCTTGTAGTAATTATCTGTTATTTGTTTTGCCATTATTGATGGAGCTTATTACCCATTACTTTTTCAACACCTCTACTACCAAAGTAACCTCCAATCACCACACTAAGTAATCCTGTTATTGAATCTAGCGGGTATTCTAAATACCAACCCACCACATAGCTAATAGAAAAGAAAACTAACGTCAAAGGTCTTACGTTTTGGGCTAACCATCCACTTCTGCTATCCGCTACCCATCTACGAGTAACACCATCCATTTCAGAGCGTTCTAAGCGTAGCTTCTCTAGTGCTATCTCTTTATCTTCAGAAGTCATATCGGAGCCTCCTATAATCGCTTCTATGACGTTCCCCACAGGGGTATCTTGTGCTATTGCACCTACAACTTTAGGTATCTTTTTTAGTAGGAAAGACCCTACAGCAGTATCTTTAAATCTTTTTTTATTTGACATCTATTAATGTATTTCCAGAAGTCCCACTAATAAGTCCAGATGACATTTGGGTTTTTGTCAAGATCGTTATCGACGTGGATGAATGTTTTTGCCAATCCAAATCTATTGAATCCTGCTTTTTGCAAAGATTGTAATATAGTCCATCTTTCTCTTGAGGAGGAAACTGCAATATCAACCGCCTTTCCTTTGATATGGCTTGAATTCTTAACTCCTCCAACCTTTTCATTGTGGCCCTCAGTTCGGAACCCTGAAGTAATTTTGAAGGGTATACCAGCAATCCCCCTTGCATCATCGAGCATCGAAAGAAAACTGTTGTCCATATTAGCAGCACCAGAGTTAGGCAAATCTGGGGAGTCAAATTCTTCATATATAAAATGATTAAGACTCATCTTTACGTTTGTTTTTACATCCACACTGACCGTTTTTGCAATCATCGTGTTGAAGTGTCTTATTCAATAGTATTCTGTCAATCGTATCATCCTGAACTTTGATAAGCATATTCTCAAGCATATCTTTTGCCTGGACAAGCATCTCTATCTTCATTTCTAAGTTGCTTATCTTCTTCTTAGCAGCGTCTAGGTCATCAGGGTTTCTTCCTGTAATTGAACTGATTACCATAGCAATGCTCGCTGCAATCATACCAATCAAAGTATTTACTATCTGAGAATTCTCTTTTGGTATTTGGTACTTGGTTAAATAAAACAAAATAATTATTACCAAAAGGAAAACAATCAGCGCACCAACATAGTGCCTGATATCTTTTGCTACTCCGTTTGTTGGCATTTTCATCTGCTTAATGGTCTAAATAGTTGTTTGAATCTTTGTCTTATCTTGGTAATTCTAATCCCTTCAATTTGGCTTTGGGTAGGTTTTATACTGTTGTACATTATTTTCTTAGGGCTTTTATTATCTGGATGACCGTAAATGTTAAAGTTGCAGTTAAAACGAAAAATTGCATTACAGGATTAACCTCCGATACACTAACTGCAAATGCACCGATATTAAGTCCATACACGCCAAATATCTTCAAATCTTCCATTATTTAAATGCCATATAGATGTATTCTCCACCTGTTGCGTTATATGTTGTGTAATTTGTTTTAATCCTAAAGCCATTGGATACAAATTCTATAGGCGCACTACTAGCTGTAAATTCATCAGCAAAACTATCAAAGTCTAATTGTTTATTACCACCTCTTCTAATGTCAAAAGTTTGCCAATGTGAGCTACCATTGGTTTTCTTAATCATTACAAAGCTAACATCAAAACCTGTGGTTATTAATCTGTCGGTACTGTTATCCCCACTATAACTCTCTATCTTACTATATTCTGCAACTGAATGGAAGCAGTACATTATTACCTTATTAGATGTGCTCGAAACAAAACTACCAGGTCTTATGCCTGCAACAGTAGAAGTCATCCCTGCACCCCACATTGTAGAAGAATTTGCAACACCATCGTCTGTGTTTAATTTTAAATTTTGTGAAGTAGATGTAACTCCGTTTACGAAAACATACCAATTATCAGATACATCTCTATTTTTTAATATTACGAGTTCAGGTGGAGAAGATAGTCCGTGTCCAACTGTTTGAGCATCTGAAGATATACTGCCTGACCAATTTACAATACTAAACCCTGCTTCTGTATTGGCACTAACATCTGAAGCAATAGAAGGTGTAGAGCCTGTAATTGAATTTACTCCAATATTTACTGCATCGCCTCCGCCTTTCCAAGTCCAAGCTACGAACGATTCATTATTGGCATTTACCCCTGCGACAGAACCTAAAAAGAAACCACTTTTTTCAAATGAATCTAAACCACTTTCTGTAAACTCTTGATTAGGCAAATCACTATAAAGACCTTTTGTTGCACCTCTTACAGAATCAAATAATCTGTGGTCTCTATTACCTCCATCTCTATTTTTTAGCCAAACTAAACCGCCATTAGTTTCCAAGTCCATTCCTACATTAGAAATAAAATTAGTTCCACCGTTCCCCTCATACAATACAGCCTTAAAGTTAGATGTATCTGTTTCAGGTTTTTCGTTGTAAAGCTCGGTTATTTTGTCTGCTGAAAGTGCAGATGTAAATATTCTTACTTGGTCTAACGAACCATTTAAAAACGTACTTTGTGAACCCGACAAAATTCTACCTCCTAAACACAAACTTTCACTTGATGCAGCTACTATTGCAGTATTGTCGGCAGTACCGCTACCTTCCTCTTGCCCATTTACATAAACTTTTATACTTGAACCTTGCGTACTACCTGCTACAACTACCGCACAATGCACCCAATTTCCTGTATCAATATCAGATGTAGAATTTACATTAGAATTTTCCGTACTTGAACCATTACCTGTTTGGCAAGATAACTTACCACTATTTACAAAAAGATTTACCCCTGCCGTATGACTTCCTGTTACAGAACCTACTGTAATTATAGATTGATATGAACTTGATGTTGTTTTTAACCAAGCAGAATATGTACAAGGGCCATTTAATCCACTTGGTTGCGTAGCGGTAATAATACTACTACTCCCGTTAAACACCGCATCTTGACCATAGCGTCCAAACCTGTACTCAATGTTTGTTTCAGTACCATCATAACTGCCTTTTTCATCCTCTGCTGAATTGTCTAATTTGTAGTAAGCAAGGTTTGTTGTAGGGTAATCATTATCAGTTGTAGTTGCAGTATGTACACAAGCGGTTTCTGCGTTAAGTGTTGATATTTCTGTTGGATCTAACTTTTTAGAAAATATTCTAAACTGGTCTATACTACATTTGGCATATCTCTGCGGCCCTCCATACAATTGATAACCAATATTTCCGCTTTGTGAAAATGGACCAATAGTCGATGGTCTTGAAGTAAAAGGTATACTAAGCGTAGCAGAAGATGCGTTATCAACAAAACAGCTTAGAAAGCCTGTTGAGAAATCATAAGTAACGACCACGTGATGCCACTGCCCATCTGCATAGCTCGTTGTTCCATTCACACCGCTTCCAGTACCCATAGAATAACCTGTTAAAAAAAGGCTACCATCAGGATAGCTTACGCCTCCGTAAGTATAAGCAGCCTCAAGTCCTAAATGATAACCAGGCTGAGCACTATTACCACCAAATGAACTAAATAAAGTACCTGTTCCAGACTGACCACCATTATATTTGAACCAAAAAGAAACAGATGAATCTGCTGTACTATTTGTTGGCAATATTGCTGGTAAATCTATTTCACTACTACTTCCATTAAATCTTGCACCTGTATTTATTTT
>VMHT01078681.1_pt1 | contig 14647 bp, 4 predicted proteins | sample 4693611 | NCBI WGS metagenome assembly VMHT01 (sample SAMN12280063, study PRJNA550983) | marine metagenome | isolation source: seawater sampled from same location over 5 years 0.02-0.2 micron viral filtrate | place: USA: collected off the coast of southern California halfway between the port... ... | reverse complement strand
GACAGTAGATGTTATATTTAATGTTTGGTTTCATCAAAATCTAGTTGGTAATATTGCTAGTATTAAAAATGTACATACACGATGTAGAACTAATGCTAGTAGTTTAGGTCCTGGTAATCATACATTAGATGATGATACAATTTTTGCCTTTGGAACAGGAATTTGTGCTGGAACAAGAGATGATTATAACAAAGCAAGAAATATGACTGTTGTTTTAGAAGCAGGAGAAAGCATTTGGTTGGAAAGTGTAATAACAAACTCAGGATCTGGAAACGATGATTGTGTTCAATCTAATATGCCTCAGCAAGTAAATGCCGGGTGGCTTGGAGGTTGTTACGCAGGTGTTAATAAGTATTATGATCCAGAGTGGGATTGTGGAGATAATGGTGAATACATGATTTGTAAAAGTTTTATATCTTTTAGAGTAAACAGTACTACAGCTAGTATTCCACAAGGAGATTATAATGATGCAAAAATTTCTCACGATGTTGATGTATTAGGATTTGAACTAAATAATTTAAGAATACCAGCAGAAATTGAAGATAAAGTTCAAGGGTTTAGAATATATTATGCAGATAGAAATCATGCTGATAAAACAATTTTAGGGCAATCAGTAGCAATTCCTGCTACTCCTAAAGTATCTCAAATAGGAATTTGTAAAGAAGCTGCAGGAAGCTCTAATAATTCAACTTCATTATCAGTATTACAAACTTTAAAAAATGAAGTTGAAAACTTTTGGAATATAGAACCTTTTGCTAAAAGTATTACAGAGTATGGAACATACCCTCAAATGCAATTAAATGCTACTACTCCTGTTAGTAATGAGCCAGGGTATAAAGTATTTAGCTTTCACGATTTTAGTTTAATAAGAAGTCATAAAAGTTTAGCCGCTGCTACACATATTGATCCTCAATATAAAGTTAGAAACTTTGCTTGGAATGGAGCTAAAATAGAGCAAGAAAAAAAGATGGTTACTGTATTAGATACAAGTGGTACTGTAGACAAGCTTGAAGAAATATGGGGGTGGGATACAGAATTTAATTGTTACCCACAAGATATTAAATCTGCTATTTTAATAGGTAATGAGTATAATAGTATTTCTAACACAATGCAGCCAAGACTGTTAGATCAGAAAGCTAAAACATATTTACCAGGAGATTCAATATTTGAAGGAGAAGCTTTAGGGTTTGGAGGTAAATTATTTAATGAGTTTGGAGAAAGTTCTATATTATTTGCGTTAAAAGATAATCATGAAATACCTGTATCTAAAGCTCAGAACAGACCTTATACTAATGCAGGGTGGGTTGGAAGTAATTCTTTTCCTAATGCAGGTCATTATGGAGTAATTGGAACAGGAGAGCCTATATTAACAAACCCTTTACCATGGACATCAGGAGGAAATGTTAAAAGTCAAGATTTTATTGTAAATCTTAAAGCATTTAAAACAGATGTATATAAATCTATAGATAGTCAAGATTTAATATGGACAGGATTTGAAGTTTTAGGAGAAGATTTAGAACATTTTAAACTAAGTAATTCAAATGCGCATTTTAAAACAGACGATTTAACTACAGTTAATGGAGAAGACCATGAAGGTATATTTGGGGGAGATACATATATTTGTAGATATGGAATTGGTACTGCATTAAAGTCTAGTCATCCAGAAGATAATGCTAATCCAGAAAGAGGTGTTCATTATCATATTGTTGAAAGTACAGATAATATAAATTTTAGACATACACAAGATTCTGATAGCGCATATTTTCCAAATAGTCCTGCAACAAAAATATTAGAGTATGTAGGAATCAAAGATTTTAGTAGTAAAGATAACTCTAGATATAATGATAATTATTCAGAGCTTAATAATATAAGAACTGCATTTCCATTACCTTTAAAACAAGTACTGCAAGATAATTTTCCTACACGAACAGTAAGAAGTTCAAAAGCAGATGCTACTAGTTTAATAGATAATTATAGAATATTTTTAGCAAACCAATTTAAAGACTTACCTAAAAACAGAGGAGACTTATGGAAGTTGTCTTCATTTAATAATCTTCTTTATTTTCACATGCAAGAAAGTTTATTTGCTGCGCAAGGTAAACAAACAATGTCTATGAAAGATGGTAGTGACGCTTTTGTAGGAAGCGGAGATATATTTGCACAAGAGCCAAATGAAATAATTCAAACAAAAGGAGGATATGGAGGTACTGCTTCTCAATGGGCGGCATTAACTACAAGGCATGGATACTTTTTTGTAAATGCTGATGCAAAAAAAGTATTTTTAATGGGAGAAAAACTGCAAGAAATAAGCGCTATTGGTATGGAAGCATGGTTTAAAGAAAATCTTAAGTTTGTGTTAGAAGAATATGGATTTATAAATACTTATGATAATCCTATATTTGGATTTGGGTATTCATCTATTTGGGATCCTAAGAATAGAAGAATTATTCTTACAAAAAGAGAATATGCGCCTACGCCACAATTTATTATAAATAGCTCAGATATTAGTTTTGATTCTATTATTAAAAAATTTAAAATTACTTCTACTGGGGCTAGACTAGAGTGGTCAGATCAACAGTATTTTTATAAAGGAGGATGGACTATGTCGTATTCACCAGAAGCAAATACTTGGACTAGTTTTCATGATTATATACCATATATATATTTTAACACTTCTACAGATTTTTATTCTTTAACAGATAAATACGAAAGACCTGTAAATTCTGTATTAACTAATACAACGTTTGGTAATGCTGGTATATGGAAACATAATTCAGAAACAAACAAAGGTATATTATATCAAGAAGGAGGAACTGGAAGTGCTTCTATTTCATACGTAGATTTTGAAGTAGAGTTTATACATAACGATACTAAAGCTGCAGACACTTTAGTTTCTAACATAAGCTATGTATCAGAAACATTTAATCAAGCAGGTGTTAATGTATTAGAGCATGGATTTACTGATTTCTTTTTATATAATACATTACAAATATCAGGAACTACTGAAATAGAATATTTAATAAATACTAGAAGAGTAGGTAATAGCTGGACTATTAACAAGTTTAGAGATATGGCAGCAGTATCTACTAATATTAATTCTTATTACATGTCTCCTAATACTAATTTACTAGGAGGTACTAATACAGGAACTGTAACAACTTCTTCTATAAATTCTATGTTTGATGTAACAGGTATGATAGAAACTCCAAACCCTGCATACTTAAATATGGGTAAAAGTTGGGACCAACAAAGAAAATTTATAGACAAATGGGTAGGAATACGTCTAATATGTGACAATAAACAAAATAATTTACTAAATTTGTACTCTACATCTGTAGGTGCGCGAAAAGTACACAGATAATATGGCATTAAAAAAACTTACAAAAAGAAAAGATAAAAAGAAACTTTATCAACCTGGAGGAATGTATTCTAATAATACTATACCTGCTGCACTTTCTACGACTAATATTGTACAAGAAGAAAGTGATCCAAGTATTTTGCAAGCTAAAGAAAAAAAGCTAGAACAAGAAACTCAACTTTTACAAGAACAAGCAGGACAAGCTTCTGAAAAAATAGAACAAGATAGAGAAGTTGCAGATCAACAAATTGAAATGGCAGGCGCAAATGCAACTGCTGGAGTAGATGCAGGAGTAAATGGTCTTAAAAATATAGCAGATAAATTTGTAAAACCTGAAGCAAAGAAAAAAGCTGGTAATCCTTTTGCAAGTGCTGTAGGAGCTTATAAAAATGTTAAAGCAGCTAAACAAACAGTAAAAGCAGCTAAAGGATTTAATCAAGCTAAAAGTGCTTTTGATGTAAGTAGAAAATTAAGTGGAGCAACAAAAGATTTTGGAAATTTAAAATCAACTCTTGATTTAGGATCTAATCTTAATAAAATAAAAGGTTTAAGCACAAATGTTAACAAAGGGATAAGCTTAGCTAAAAATACACAAACAGGTTTAAAAGGCGCACAGCTAGCTACTACATATGGTAAAGATGGTTATGCGGCTGTTAATGCAAGCACACAAGCATTAGCAAAAGGCAGCGCTATAGGAGCAGGTCTAAAAAACTTTGCTACATCAGGAGCAGGTATTGGAACAATTGCTGGTTTAGCAGGAGCAGGAGTTAGTAAATTATCTGATGATGGTGATGCTACTACAATGAATTTTGGAGAAGGTACAGGTAAAACTTTATCAGGAATAGGAGCAGGAATAGGAACAGCTGCTACTGCAGCAATGTTAGCAGGATCTACACTAGGACCTGTAGGAACTCTTGTTGGGGCTGGGCTTGGAGCTATATACGGGTTAGGAAAAGGATTTATACAAAGGGGCAAAGCTAGGAGAGAAAAAAGAAAGCTTGCTAGAAAAGAAAAAGCAGAAATAAATGCTTTTAATACTAAGCAGAAATCAAAATTTTTAACTGCAAAATCAAATGTTAGAGCTTCTGAATTAAAAAGTAAAACTTTTTCTGGATATGATTTAGGAGTAAATACAACTGCAAAACTTGGAGGATTAAGATTAGGAATGCCAAGATACGGTAACTAAAAATATAAAAGAATGAAAAATAGCATACTAAAAAAATTAATGGGTAAATACAATTTAAACAACACAGCAGGTAAGCCTGACCCATATCTTGAAATAGGAACAAGGCTAAACGCTGATAATACTCTTGGAACAACTAGTAAGTTTAGTGCTCCTTTATTAGAAGGGAGAGTTGGTAGGTATGACAGATCTAGTGGATTAGGTTTAAGAGGAGTAACTGAAGCGTTGTACAACAAAGATATGTCAACTTATAATATGAGTGCAGGTTTAGAAGGATACTTAAATAAAAATATAGGTAATTCTGATGGGTCTTTTCAAAGTTCTTTGGGAGCAGGGTATGGTACCGGAACAGAAGGAAGTGCAGCTGGAGGAGGTGACGGTAAAATGAACCCTTATCTTCAAGGTAATGCAGCTTTAATGTATAATAATTTAAATAAAACTGTAAGATTTGGACCACAAGCTTCTTATGGAACTACCTCTGCCCCACAACCAGGATTAAGAGTAGGATTTGGAATGCAAAAAGATGGTCTTGGAAGAGGTAAAGTTCTTAAAAATTTAGGACTAGAAGGAGATATAAGCTATGATTTTAAAACAGGAATGCCTACTGCAGGAGTAAAGTTAAATTTTGAAGATGGAGGAATAAAAGAATATGGAGAAGGAGGTAAAATAAGTTCTTTACTTTTTAAAGGAATTAAAGCAATACCTACAGTAGCAAGAACTTTAGGTAAAGGCGCTAAAGCTTTAAGTTTACCAAGCATGATGTTAGGCGCTGGAAACTTAGGTGAAGGTTCTACTGTTACTGATGCAGACGGAGTAAATAAATACACAGGCCAACAAACTAATAATATGTTTAGTAATTTATCAGGAAATAATAATACACCTCCTCAATTTAATAGTACTCAAATGGCTGAAATGAATAATTATTTACAAGGTGCAGTAGCTCCAAAAATAATGCAAGACGGTGGAGTTAATTTACCAGGAGGTACAATGACTCCTATACCAGGTAGTGATGCTGTAGAATTTAATGGTCAATCTCACGATCAAGGTGGTATTATGGTAGATGAAAATACAGAAGTAGAAGGAGGAGAAACTATGGATAAAGTAGTTATGAATAAAGGGGGAGCAAAAGATTATTTCTTTTCTGACCACTTAAAGAAAGGTGGTATGTCATATGCACAACAACATAAAAACATATTGCAAAATGGAGGAGGACAAACAGAAGTTAATATGTTAGCAAAGATGCAAGAGAAAGCTGCTAATAGAGATCCTAAGCAAGTAGCTAAACTTGGAGGTGTTATGAAATATGAGCAAGGAGGAATATTAGGAGAAACTTTTGATGAATATGTAGAAAGAATGCAAGCTGAAAGAAGAGAAAATGAAATTGTAAATGAAGACCAGTTTAATAAAAATATAGCAAGACTACAAAAAAGAGAAGATAGAAAGCCTCCTATAGTAGAACAAAAAAGAAGAAAGTTAAGAAACTTGCAATTGTTTGTAGATCAAGGTAGAACACTAACACCAGAACAGCAAGAAGAGTATGATATATTATCTAACGATAAAAACCTTAATGAAGGTCCTTTATCTTTAGAAGCTATACAACCAAAACCTATTGACGTTGCTGAACCTAATGATGATTTTGTTGGGAGAAGTAAATTTTTAGTAGAAGGCTCTCCTTACTATAAAGATGCTATGAATAAAGAGATGACTCCTCCTAAAATGTCTGACGAAGAAATAGAATTAGCAGATGGTATTGAAAATACTTATGATGCTTATTTAGCTCGTACAGAAAGAAAAGGCACTGATCTAGCAATGAGTGAAGAAGATTGGAATAAAAAACAAAAGAAAGAAGCAGCTAGGATTGCTAGAATAATGAACCCAGGTATGCCTACAGAAGCAAAGATAGGAGCAGCCGCACAGTTTTTACCAGCTATTGGGGCAATGCTTACAAAGCAAAAAGATCCTGAAAAGTATAAATATACTTCTGGATTTGAAAATCCTATTATAGCAGAAAGAGTTAAAGGTCAAGTATATAAGGCTCCTAATCAAGACGAAGCAAGAGCTAGATTAGCTAGTTCTTATACAGGAGAACAAAGATTTATAGATACGTCTGGAGCAGGAGCAGCCGGAATAGCTAATAGACAATCTTTATTTGCTAGAAAATTATCAGCTGAAGGAACATTAGGAGCACAAGAAGCTAAAGATCAAATAACAGCTGAAAATTTAACTAGAAAAAGTCAAGAACAAGCAGACGCTAGAAATGCACAAAACGCATTAGCAGCTTCTACAACAAATGCTCAAATGATTCAAAGAGAAGCAGACAGAAAAGCAGCAGTTGATAATGCTAATATAGGTTTAAAGAATGCCAGAGAGAATGAAAAAGTTGCTAATAGAATGAATATCTTAACTAATTTAAGTCAAGGCGTAGCAGGAGTAATGGGAGATACAATGCAATATAAAGCAGATGAGAGAGTAGCAAAAGCACAAGGCTTATATGGTATATATGAAAGAGATAGACTTACAAAGGCTTTAGCAGGACAAATTAATCCAGTAACTGGAAAACCTTTTACACAACAAGAGATTGCTCTTAAAGCATCTGGACTAGCATAAAAAAATAAATTATGGCAAAATACGAATTACCACAATATCAATCAATGTACAAAGACACTGGGTCAATACAAGTTAACCAGTTAAAGAGGCAAGAATACATGGCTAACATGCAAGCAGATAATGCATTGTCTACGTCTATTATGAATATGGAAGCTTTAGAAGAAGATAATGAAGCGCTGTATAATTTAGCTGATAAATACAATGCCGGTATTGATGAAAGAGCTCAAAGAACAGATTATGAAAATTTAGGTATGACTATACATAGAGATGCTATGGGGTTTGTTAAAGATTATACTCCTATCAAAAAGAGTAAAGATCTATACACTGCGTATGAAGCTATGTTAAATGAAAAAGTATCTAAAGGAGATATAACAGATTCTATAAAACAAAGAAAAATAGCACAATCTAAATCTAGATATAAAGGTATTCAGTATACTCCTTCAGGAACTGTAGACCAAGACTCTTATTTTTCTGGAGCAAGTGTTGCTAATTATGTAGATGTAAATGCTGAGTTTGCTAAAGAAATGAAAGATGTTGTAGAAAGAAAACAAGGTTGGGAAGGATTTACATTATATGATAAAGATTTTAATATTTTTCTAGATTCTGAAGGACAAACTACAGATGGAAAACCAGGACCAGCAGTGTGGAAACTTAAAAGAGGTAAAGAAGTTGTATCAATACCTCCATATTTAGTGAAAGATATAAGTCAGCAAGTGTTACGAAGACAAGATGTAAACTCATATGTTAGACAAGAGGCTGATCTTAATACTTACATGTTTAATGAAGAAGAAGCAACAGAAAAAATAAATGAAAGTATGAATGTTCTTGATCAAAGAATAGATACAATTCTTGAAAATAAAGATTTAACAGACGATGAAAGAGCAGATCAAATAAGCGCTATAGAAGATTATAAAGAAAATATTATTAATCATGCTCAAAACAATGGATATAAATCAGCATTACTACATGTAACTCATGATGATATAAATGAACAGTATTTACAAGATGCTCAAAATAAATATGTATATGCAAACACTACAGAAGAAAGTGATATTAGTGTGTTAGCTGGAGATGGTGTAGGAACAGGAGGTAAAAATGAAGATAAACCACAGGTTTACTTTCAAACAGGGGTAGACGGAGCTCTTACCTCTGTAGTTATTGGAGGGGTTGATACGCAACAAATAGAAAACCATTTAGCGGAACAAACTCAAATTATAAGTAGTACTACACAAGAGTATGCAGGTAGAAATGTTTCAGCTGAGCAATTATTAAATGCAGACTCAGATCAAGAAATAGAAGAACTTATAGCTTTAATGCCTGAAGATAACAAAGTTGGTAAAGAAACTTTAATTGGAGATATTAAAAATCTTAGAAGAGCAAGAGACAAACAAACGCTTGCAAATATTAGATTAGATGAGGCAAAAACTTCAGTATATAAAGACGGTGAAGATGAAGAAGCGTATAAAATACGTAAATCTAAACAGCTTGTAGAACCTGAAATAGTTCCTGGAACAACAAGCTCATTATATAAAGATGAATATCAATATATAGGACATGAAGATATATTAGCAGGGCTAATTAATTTAGGAGTACTTGAAGAAGGTGCAACTTTGTATGATGCTTTTGCTTATCTTGAAGGACAGCAGCAAGAAACAGGGGAAGCATATAACGTACAAAGCGTAACAGGTCAAGCAAGTGGAGTTACATTAAAAGTAATGGGGCATGGAGAATTTGTAAATAAAATGTATGGAGACGAAGGAGAGGTTGATTCTGCTGTATTAAAAGCAAGAAATATATTTTTAGGTAATGCTGTACAACAGTTTAGACAAGTAATGCTTGAAGATAGAAAAGCAATAGAAACTACTTTAAAAAATGACACTATTAAGTTTGACGGACTTGTAGATACTAGTTATGGAGACACAACAGACAAAACAAAAACAGTTATAAATAAAGCAATTGAAAAAGGACTTACTGATAACATAGCTGTTATTACTGAAGCAGGTGAAGAGCCTACATCATACAAACAATATATAAGAGAAAAATATGGAGAAGGAGATGTTGTAGAAATTGATGTAACTAAATCAGGTCTTGTAAATGTAGCTAATCCAAGTGGTGTTCCTATGATTGCTGTTTCTATAAAAAGTAAAGTAAAAAAAGGAGATGATATAGATATAGGAGATACTGAATATATATTTATACCACAGAGCGAAATTAATGCTTATACTGATGGAGAATCTACAATAGATAATTATGTAAATAGTACAGGATTTAAAGTAAATAGATTATACGCAGAAGGTTTAGCGCACAATGTAAACAGCTGGTCTCCAGAATTATTTACAGTAGGGCCTGAAGGAGAAGAAAGCAGTAAAGTTGAATTTAAATATCAAAAGGATGATGGTTCAGAAAACCCTAAACCTATTATAATTACTAGTATGAATAATGAGGGTATTATAACTACTACAGCACACAGTAAAGAAGCAGGTTTAACTATTCTTGAAGGGTTATTAGATAAACCAATTAATAATGAAGGAGATACTTACGGAAAATATTTATATTAATTTATGGCTATACAACTACAGACTAACGATGTAGATTTAGATAGTAAAACTAATCTACCTAAGGAAAAAGGATTTCAAATTAGAACAGAAGATATAGAAGGACTTCCAACACTTAAAAGAAATACAAATCCTTATGACTCTATAAACTTTACAAATATTTATACTGATGATTTAAGTAAGTATAAAAAATATAATGTTCCTACTACTAGACATTTTAATTGGGATGAGCAAAGAGCAAGACTTCAGGGTACCGGAGAGAAATGGCTTAATGGTATAAGTAAAGCATTAGTCACAACAGGAGGAGCTATAATAGAAAATACAGTAGGAGTTGTTGCGGGTATAGGAGAACTAGTTACAGGAGGAGCATATTATGATAATTTTGTTGGTAAAAGTGTAGACAAAGGAAATGAATGGATGCGTGAAGCTATGCCTAACTACAAAACTCAAGCAGAAAATGATATGGGGATTGGTCAAAAACTTGGGACAGCTAATTTTTGGGCGGATACTGTAGCAAACGGTTTTGGATATAGTTTAGGGTCTTTAGCTACAATTTATTTAACCGGAGGAACAGGACTTATTGCACGAGGAGTTAGTCTAGCAGGAAAAGGGGCTAAGATGAAAAGCATGTATAATTTATCAAAAGCTATTACAACTGGTACACAACTAGCAGATAAAACTTTTAAAGCAAGTAAAAGTCAAAGATTGCTTAATGCTTTAAACACGGCAGAAATGGGACTGTACATGTCTTTAGCAGAATCTTCTGTAGAGGCAAGAGAAACACAAAAAAACACATACGATTCAATAGTTGCTAGAGAATTAGAAAAAAGAGGTTTACAAAGTGAATATCAATTAGGAGACGAAATCTTAGCTGATATTAGAGATGCATCTTATTCTGCAGGTAATGCAGACTTTATAGCAAACTTAGCTGTATTAGCTCCTACAAATTTACTTATGTTTGGAAAAAGAGTTTCTGGATATAGAGCAGCATTAAAACAAAATGACGACGTAATTTTAGATGCAGCAGGTAAAGCAATAAGCCAATTAGGGGCAAGAGGAATGTTTAGAAATGGGTTAGCAAGATTAAAACCTACCGGGCAAGGCGCTCTTACAGAAGCATTTCAAGAAGGAATGCAATTTGCAGCTAAGATAGGATCAACAGATTACAATACAAATAAATATTTTAATGGAGGATCTGAAGACATGATTGCTTCTATGTATGAAGGACTTTCAGAAACGTTTGGAACACAAGAAGGATTAGAGTCTATGCTTGTAGGTGCTATTGTAGGGGGTGGTATGGGAGCTGGAGGAAGTATATTAAGTAAACCGTACGCACAAAGAAAAAAGAATGCTCAATACTTATCAGATTTACTTAACGGCGGTTTTATGCAGAACGCGCAAAGAAGAGGAGGTTCTTATAATGCACAAATGAGTGCTTTACAAAGAATGGCAATAGCTAAAGTACAAGGTAATCAAAAAGCATACAAAGATGCGCAAAGTGATTTAATAGCAATTGGTGCTTTTGATGCGCTAGAAAATGGGGGCTATGATGTATATCTACAAAAACTAGACGATGCAGCACAAATGGAAGATGCTGAATTTGCTAAACAGTTTGGATATAATCCTGAGCAAAGTATAAAAGAACAAACAGGGTTGACTAAGCAAGAAATAATTGATAAGCATAAAGACAAAATGAAAACTTTTAAAAAAACTTATCAAGATATAAATGAAGCTTTTCCTCCTATAGCAAAAAAACAAGGTCTAGATAAAGCTAGAATGTCTGAAGAAGAAGTAAAAGCAGAACAAGAAACAATAAATGAGCAGTACAATCTTAGAGCAAACCTTACTTTAAATTTATACGGCATTAAAGATCGTAACCGTAGAATGAAGTCAATAGAGAAAAACATGAATGACCTTATGTCAGAAATGGTTGATCTTGTAAATGGAGTTCCTATGAGAGATGGATCTCTTAATTTATACAACATGCCTGAAGTTGAAAGCGATCCTGCAAAATATAATGCTGCAGAAGAAGCAAACAAAGTTAAAGATAAGCTTCAAGGAATATTAAATATTTTAATAAAAAGAAATACAGACCCTGTTAAAGTTGAGCAGTTTAAAGCTATGGCAAATGATTATGTGCAATTATTAGGGAATAATAATGTAGCTGTAGACGCATACAAAAAACTTAGCTCAGACGAATACTTTCAAAAGCAATACGAAGAAAGAAGAAAGGAAAGAGAAGCAGCAGCTCAGCAAGCAGCAAAAGATGCTAAAAATAAAAAAGCAGTTGAGGAAGCAAAGACAGAAGAAGACATTAAAAAGAACGTTAAGGATGCAAAAGATGAAGTAAAAGTTGATGCTGATATAAAAGAAAAAGAACTTAAAGAAAAAGAAAAAGAAGTTAAAGACAAGTATTTAAAGTTAAACGAAAACCTTCCTCTTGAAGCACAGATAGTAAAACTTAAATCAATAGATCATGCAGATCTTTCAGAAACTGAACTTGCTGGACTAACTAAAGCAATTAAAGAATTAGAGTACGAAGAAAATAATAGAGAAGAAGTTGAAAAAGAAAAGCAAGTTGAAAAAGAAGAAGAGCCAGTACAAGATTTAGATAATATTGAAATAGAAGAAGAATCTGCTCCACCTAAAAGAGAGATTAAAACAAAATCAGATCCTGCACAATTGAGTATTGAAGATGTTCTACCAACGGAAGAAACAGAAAGTACTCCAGTATTAAAAATTAGTTTAAAAGAAAATTCTACTTTATGGGTAACTAATAAAAAGAAAGTAGGAGTAGATGGAAATGGAATTCCTAATCTACAAGAAGGAGACACACTTGATGGAAAGCCTATTATTATTGACCAAAGCGTATTGCTTGGAGATGTAGTTGGTAAAGAAGTAAGTTTTGAAATTATAGAAAATGATTTTTTTACACAAAACCACAAAGGTAAACCTACTGAAGCTGAACAAACTCCTATATATATAAGATTAGATGGTGAGCTTATAGGAACATTACCTGCAGGACTTAGCGCAGAAAGAGTAGCAATACTTGAAAAATTAAAAGCTGGTGAAAAGGTAACTACAAAAATAGCAGAAGTTTTAGCTAATAATTATAACAATGCAGTACTATCAGAAGCAATAGATACAAGTTATTTTTATAATATAGAAGAAGAAATTGGAGGAGGCAGTAGAAATAATGTATTACTAGCATTTACATCTGGAGTTCCTGGAGAAACAGACATAGTACAGTGGGAGGTTGCTGAAGTAAGTCCTGATAAAAATCAAAAAGATTTACCTAAAATAAAAGCATCTGTACAAACAGAACAAACTAGTGGTAGAATAGATCAGATAGCAGTAGTAGCAAGGCCAGAGAATGTTCCTGGAGGTAAGCCTAGAATTGTATTAACTAGTACAGCTAACTTATCTGAAGCTGCTAAAAAGAAAGTTGTTGAAGCTATACAAAATAAAAATTACGGGCTAGCTGAAAAAATAGTAGCAGCAAGTATGCAAATACAAAATGCAGATAAAAACCCAAGTTTTTTAATTTTTGATAATTTTAAAGGAGGAGAAAAATATTTAGTATATTACAGCCCAAGGTTAGAAAAGCTAATAAGAATTACTGAAAGTGAAATGATTAAAGCTTTAGATCGTCAAAAAGCTACATATACTATTGTTGAGCCAGGAGAAGATGGTTTTATTTCTAGAGGAAAAAGAAATACAGAAAGTAATAAATTTAATCTTAAAGAAGATTTTGAAAGCTTTTTAGATAATAAAAAATATCATGTAGACAAAGCTCTTGCTAATACTACACAACAATATGTTAGCCCTGTTACAGGATTATCTTATAATGACTATCAAGAATATTTGTTTAGTAGCGCAGAAGTTGGGAATAGAGTAGAAGGTGAAGGACATTACTCTATATTAAGTGTAGATACTACAAGAATAAATGACAGTTTATTTAATAACCCTAGAGTTACATTTGAAAAAGGAAATTTGTTTGGTAAAACTGCAGAAGAAGTTATAAGCTCTGCAGAATTAACTGCAATGAAAACAGTAATAGAGAAACCGGGAACAGCAGCAGCAGCCCCACAAGGGTTTAAAGATAAATTTAATAAAAAGAACTGTAAATAATGAGTTGTAGAATAGAAAACGGCAGAGCTATATTGCCTAACGGTAAAGATTCAAAACTTTTAAAAGATTTAAGAGATGCTGTAGGATCTAATGCAGAAGCAGAAGCTATATACGAAAGTATATATTCAGAAGAGTTTAAGAAGTTTTATGGCTTTGATTTTGAAAAACAAGATATAAATCAAATAGCACAATACTTTAATAATTTAGATGAAAATAACGAGCCTAGACTTTTTCAAGGTATAGGTATATATGAATTCTTAAATAATAAATCAGAAAGTTTTCCTGTAGCTTTATCTAATAAACAAAAAAATAAAATACTTGATTTAAACAGATCTCAAAAAGAAAACATGCAGATACAATCTGCTTTGTTAAACACTTTACTAGGATTTGTAAATGACATACAAACTAAAGTAGGTTATAAGATGGGAAATAATCTAGTTAATGCTTTAAAAGATAAAACTTTACAAGCAGCATTTAGTAGTACTATTACTGTAGAAGAAGCAAAAGATTTATATGATACTTTAACATCCGGTGAAAATGGATATGATAATTTTGTAAAAAAGATAGAAGAAGGAAATATAGAGCTAGGACAAAACTGGGATGTATTTATAAGTGCTTATGACCAGTGGGATACTAAATATGACGCACTAGGAAATATACAAACAGTAGGAGTATTTGATTTACTACGAGACAGTTTGTCTACACAAGACATGAAACTATTAGATAAAAGCTCTCTTATAGAAGAAATAGATGAAGAGTTTATAAGAATCTATAATATGTCTAGAATACAAGAAGACCCTAAAACTAAATTGT
>VMHT01015735.1_pt1 | contig 14647 bp, 23 predicted proteins | sample 4693611 | NCBI WGS metagenome assembly VMHT01 (sample SAMN12280063, study PRJNA550983) | marine metagenome | isolation source: seawater sampled from same location over 5 years 0.02-0.2 micron viral filtrate | place: USA: collected off the coast of southern California halfway between the port... ... | reverse complement strand
CCTATAGTGTACTCAGCAATATTGTACTCTGCTATACCATACTCCGCAGGGTTGCTATCAGTTAATGTTAAAGGAAACGTTTGGTATGCATCGCTGTAGTCATATCCTGCTTTCATAAACAGTGTCTGCGCTGATCCACCAATGACTGTAATTGCCATTCTCTTAATAATTTTAAACTGACTTGCGTTACCAAAGTCTAAGTAGTTTGTATAGTATTGAAAACGATAGTCATCAGTGTTGTCTTTATATGTCCGATACTCAGCAATCCCATTTGTTTGTCCAAAGTATACGGTATTAGGTAAAGATAGCATTGCACCTTGTGTTTGATTAGACCATGTTGTTACACGTAACGCACCATTCTGTAAGGGCATACGAGTATCAAAAGCATAAATCCGATTAAAACTAGGGAACAATAATAAATAGAATGCATTGTCTTCTGAATAAACAGATTTGATGTTTGTTACAGTTTCTGTTCGTGTTGCCTGTACTAAATCATCTCGTATACTGGCGGATAAGTCTCGCATTGGGAGTGACTTTTCTTGTACCACTCGACCAAGGCTACGTAAACCATCTTCAGATAAGAAAAATATATCAAGCCCTGTGTTTTGAATACTGTCTCTTGCAACGCAACCAACGCGATTGATAACTTCTACAAGTCGTAGCGTGGCAGGATCAAATGAAGCACCGCCGGTTGAGTCATCAAAGATTACAATAGTGTTCTTACAGAAGATAATAAACTGACCGTTCTGTGCGCCAATGCCTACAATCTCATCAGTACCATTGACAAGGACAGCGGAAAGATCAATTGATCCGGCTGATCCAGTACCCCAATCAGAACCAGATAACAGGTCTGACCAGTACACAGTCATTTTATTATTAGTCTTATCAGCTACCCACAAACGACCATATGCAGACAAGACCGTGTTTCCTTGTGGGACAGTCCCTGAGTAATCTCCTGCATCTTCAATGTCTGTAATAGTACCTGAGCTATACACCATGGGTTTATAATCACGATGAAAAAAGTATGTCTTGTCGTTTAATGTAGCACACTGCCAGTTGCCGTCTATAATTGTATTGTCTGTTGTCGGTGTAATCTCAGTGAGTGTACCTGTACCTGTAAAGAACTTAGTATTTGACCAGGAGATAATTGTCTCAGTACCATTAATATCTACGTGACGATGTAGCCCTACAATGTTTGTGGCAGTACCGCCAGAGCTAGTCACATAAGACCATCCCTTACGCGCACCCAAGCGTCCAAAACGGTCAATAATACAGTTGGTTGCCGTAGACGCAAACCCAGTGTCAAGAGTAATACCTGAATCCTGTGTGTTAAGCCCGTAGAATCCGGGAGCGGCAATGCTAACTGTTTGTAATGGCATCAGACTGTCCAGATTGTTTCGTCAGGGTTTTGATCTGCATCAAGTGCAATCGCATCATTTAGTACACGCTGCGCAGTAGCATAAGCGGACTGTGCAGTAACCCCGCCATCTTCTCCACGCTCTTCAATTGCTTTAGCATACGCAAGCATTTGGACTGGTTTAGAAGGAACAAGAATTGATGTACTGTCTGTAGTCAGCTCTGCTTGTGGAGCAACTACGTTAAATCGAAGTGAGTACACACCGTTAGGAATAGGGTAAACATCAACTAACGTATCTCCGTCAGAAGACGCACCGTTAAAGTTGTAGTACCGGGGCGATCCAGTTGCAGGTGTGTTATTCAAAAATAAGTTGTTAAAGTCTGAAGTAGTTCGAGTAGTCATAAAAAAATTACTCGTGTCATTCAACACATCAAGTAACTTAAATCGTCCTTGAGTACCATTAAGTTCGTAGCTAAACGTATCAGCAACAGTTGTTAATGTTAGTGTTGTTTTAAGAGGCGCCCACAACCAAGCGTTTTCTACTTCTTCTTTTGCATCGTTGATTAGAACACCGATAAGCTCTGAGTATGTATTCTCCGACACAGTTGACACTGTACGCTCTCTTAAGCGTTTAAGAACATTATTTACTAATTGAAGATACGTCATTTGTTTTTCCTACTTAAGAGATTATTATACCACACTTTTGTGTGTTTGTCAACCCCTACCATTTTTTACAAGACCAATAACGTGCTGTGAGTTTGCTAGGTGGATTAGTATCGCACTTATGCCTAGCACGAAAGCTCTTACGGCGCTTAGGTTGATCTTTTTTAATAGTCATGTTAGGATCACCAAATCGAATTGTCTTAGTCGTATCGCCTTCTTTAGCAACTACAACAAACTTTTTAGAACCGCCGGGCGTACGTTTAGGTTTGTTGTAAGCACTAACACCCGCACGAGCTAACTTAGGGTCTTTAGACTTAGGCATTTAGCCTCCTTGGACAATATCGTTGTGTTCTATGACAGATACAATTAGTGTCATAGACTGTGTGGCACTGGCTGTAATTGTTTGTCCTGCATCTATAAACACAAACGTATTTTCATGTCCGCCAATGTCTTTAAAATCTTTGGAAGACACGCTATAAGAATCTAGTAAAACTAAACCATTAACAGACATAGTAACTGTCCCATTAGAACCAGAAACATTAGTAATGTAAGCATGAACCCATTCAGCTTTTTTGCCTGCAGGAACTGTGTAAACTGCCGCTGCTGATCCTGTTAGTGTAGCTCCAAAAGACTTACGAATACTCATTTCTTTTTCTTCCAGTTGACACGCTTAGAAGACTTCTTCTTAGCCATAGCTGTCTTTGCACCTGCGGCTTTACAAGCGGCCTTAGTAGGTCTACAAGCAGGATAACTCTTACGCTTGTCCTTCGGCCCTGAGCGACCACAAGGCTTCCCTGTCTTGCAGTCTATCCAACCCTTGCCTTGATTCTGGCTGAACCACTTCTTGAGTGACTCACCAGACTTACTTTTTCTTACGGCCACTCTTGTTTCCCCAGTTCTTAGCACCTACCTTTCGGCACTTTGCTACAGCCCCTGATGCATACGCTGAAGGCCAAACCTTATAGCGGCTTTTTACCTTCTTAGCACAAGCGTCTAGCTTCTTTTTTTTGGCGGCCATTACTTTTTCTTTTTTGCTTTAATAATTTTAGATTGCAATGCTTTTGGTAATTTTTTCTGCTTTGCGGTTAATCCAACTTTTTTGGCAAACGCCGCATCTTTTTTACGTGCAGATGCTTCTTTTTTCATAGCACGTTGTACAGCACCCGGATCACGATGTTTTTTACCTTGCATATTACTTAGCCTTTTTTTGTGCAGTTTTTGACAAATCTCTAAAGTGGTAGAGACGTTTAGAATTTTTAGTGTGCCGCATACCAGAGTGTAATTCACCGTTTGGCATTTTATGCATACCACCTTTGTGTTCAGTACCATCCCTAAAGTAATGCTTCACACCTTTAGCCATTATGCTTTCCTTGTGGATTTTTTAGGCATTGTTTTCTTAGCTACCATCGGCTTTTTCTTTTTTGCTGTGGTAGCTTTTTTCATTCCTGATCCGTATCCATATCCCGGCATGTTACTTTTTCCCTATCATTTCCATAAGACCTTTACCGGCTTTGACACCGAATGAGGCCAGTACAATTACCATGAGTATTTCATGATACCAAGTCGGCAAAGTTGCCAATGCTGTAAACCCTGATTGAATATGCCCTACCATGCTTGGTATAAAGACAAGGATCAGAGGTATGCTGAACACTATTGTAAGCCACTCGTCCTTCCACGAGTTCTTGGAAGACTCTGCCATTATGCGTTCCCAATCCGCTGTGGACTGTGCCGCTGTTTTCAGTGCGGTGGCTTTCGCCTCTGCAGTGGCTTTGGTTGATTCCGCCTTGGCACTGACCCATGTACCTGCCAAGTTCGTGATAGCTGTGACTAGCCCAATCATGTAGCATCGCCTTTAGGCTCTTTGTGAAGTGGAATACAGGCCATGTTACGAGGGTCTTCTTTATCCTTCATAATGCTCATGGCTTGTAAAAAACACTCTTCTGGTTTGTCAAAGGTGTGCATGTCGATTACTTGAAAAGTATTTGTAGCTACTAAAATGTAATAAATTCCTACAACCTTCCACATAATTTATCCTTGTTTACTTAACCAGTAAAATATGTATATCACCAAACCAATGGCTGAGAGAATGCTAATGCCCAAAGTAATGCAAAGGCACCAATCCATAATCTGTTTTTTACGTTGAGCTTTTTTGGCTTTCTCAGCTTTTTCTGCGGCTTCACGACTTTCCTTCATTTTACTTTGGTAGTTTAACCAATCAGTCCATAACCCGGCTCGCCCTTGCCAGATCATCATTTGTTTGAGCGTGTTTTCATACTCTTTGAGACGCTCTGTAGCCATGAATGCTTGGAGATCAGATTTATATCCATGTTCATGTGCTTTCTTTTGTATTGTAGCCTTGAGGCCAAAGTAGTCTGCTAATGCGTCTCCTGCTTCATACAGTTCTTTACCATTAGCAATGGTTTGTTTAATAACGCCAAAGGCCGCATTAGCGGCGGCCAACTCAGCTATCATCTGGGCGATCCTTGCCCAACATCTTTCTTACTGTTTTTGTTTCGTAAATGCGAATAGCTGTCCACACCAGTGTAAACAATGCCGCCAATGGAGGCAACATTTCACCAATCGTACCTACTACTGTAACTACACTTAAACCGTCTACGAGTGTCTTAGTGCTTTCTGTTGCCATTTCGTTCACATCCTGCCCTTACTCAGCTAAGCTGATGGCGTTCCACCCTGTAGTGTTATCTGATTGGTATGCTTCTTCATCCCAAACATAATCACCTTCGGGTTTAGTAATAGGAGATTCCCACGCAAGAGTTGTTGTGTTTTTAGTCCAAGAAGCATATGGTTGTGGAGACCAAAAACAATCATTTGCCACATCAAACTCAAAACCTTTACCTGCGTAATTCTTACGAAAGTTAGAGTTGTAGGAAGTTTGCTTCCAAGTTCCACCTAAGAGTTGGCTACAAAACTCTGATCCAATAGCTTCAGAGCCGGGATAGATACCACCTCCACAGTCATCATTAGAAACAACAATAACTCTTTGTACTATGTTATTTGCATCAATTTCTGCAAAGTGGGCCATTATTGAATTTCCTTACGATTAAACTGCGTACCTGATGATGACAACGCCTGTACCGCCGTTACCGCCAGTAGCACTGTAACCACCGCCACCGCCGCCTCCAGTGTTAGCCGTACCGTTTCCGCCTGCAACACCGCCTGCGGTTCCACCGTTACCACCGCCACCTTGACCGCCAGTACCTGCCAAGCCGCCTAAGCCTGATCCGCCGCCACCGCCTGCATAGTAAGTGGCTGTACCATTAACAGAAGACTGAATACCATCACCGCCGTCACCACCATTAATACCGGCTCCAGTAACGCTTTCGCCAACTTCTCCTGCACCGCCACCTCCGGCACTTTGATAGTTAGCACCACCATTAGCTTGTGCGCTACCACCGTTAAATCCGTGTTGGAATGTGCCTTTACCTCCGCTATGCGAACCGCTGTTGTAGGCTTGCGCTCCGCCCCCGCAGCCACCGTCTCCACCTGCACCGTTGGGGAAAGAAAAACCTCCACCGCCACCATCTACATCAAGGTCTCCGAACGATGTTGTTCCACCTTGAGAAGCTAAAGTAGTACCAGTATTCGTACCTGCGCCTCCGGCTCCAATAGTAATAGTGTAATCACCTGCGGCTAAGTAAACAGAAGGTTCAACACCTGCTAAGGCACCAGATGTTTCGCCAGAGATAGAAGAGCGATAACCACCTGCACCACCTGCAGAACCCAAGGTAGAGCCTCCTCCACCTCCGCCGCCACCTACGATGACGTAATCAAAGAGTCCTGCTGTAGTAACTGTAAATGTACCAGACGATGTAAACGTATGTATTTTATTACCACCGGCAGTTGTTTCTGTTCCGCCTGAACCCGCCCCTGCCGTAACAGCAGTAGATCCTCCGCCTCGTCTAACAACTAAACCTTCACTCATCGGACAACCTTAATCTGAAGCGAAAAACTTTTTGCAGGTTCTGCTGTAGCATATACCTTTAATGTGTTGGCTGAACTTGCTTCCACACGATAAACTGTAGCCCACTCTGCACCAATGGCAGTAACGTCTGAATAGGACGCTCCAGATAAATCAATATCTACAATTGGTGTATCATTAGCAAGGAGACCACTAACAGTTTTTGTTGCAATGTAAGGGCCAGAGCCTGTCCAATCGGATGAACCTGCTGATCCTGTAACTGTAGTTGTATATAATGCTGTTGTCGCGTATGTTCCTAAATCACTAACTTGAGATTCAGTAATTGACAAAGCCGCTTGGTGTTGAGTAACTGATGCCTGGGTAATGTTTGAATTTGGGACGTTAGCCCATACGACCGCCGCAGACAAATCGTTAGTTTCTGTAAAGCTTTGTAATGCGGAGTCAGCTTTAGCACCCTGTGCCGCTGTAGCATAATCTGTAGATGCTGTAGTAGCGACAGTGCCTAAACCTAAATTAGTACGTGCAGTAGCGGCATTATTTAAATCGGACAGATTATTAGATACACTTAAAAAATCTGACGCACTTACAGCCGCATTAACCCATGCAGAACCTGTGTAAACTTTAAGTGTATTGGTGCTAGTGTTAAAATATAAATCACCGGCTGTTAATGCATCGCCATCATTATCTACTGTAGGATCACTAGATTTAGCTCCTAAGTAAATATCATCAATATTATCAGCCGCTAGTTCAGCGGCGGTCTGTGCCGCTTGTGCCGCAGTTTTAGCAGTGTTGGCATCATTGGCGTGGCCTAGTGCTGTTGTTGCGTGTCCGCTTGCTGTAGTTGCTGAGCCAGAAGCCGCAGTTGCGGAAGTAGCCGCCTGTGTTGCTGAAGTAGCGGCGGCAGAAGCTGAAGATGCAGCGGCGACTGCTTGGGCTGTTACATCAGTAACTGTAGCATCTGTAGTAGAATCACCCGCGCCACCTGTACCACGATAAAGTGCCATTAAAATCTCCAGTGTATAGAATTAGGAAACCCCTCCGAAGAGGGGCTAGTTTACTTAGGAGTTGAACACCAAAGTAAGAGCTGACTCAGGACGTAAAACTTTTACGCCATACAGAGTGTCTGCAGTGAACAAGTCACCTAAGAACTCTTGCTTGTACTGAGTTTGTGAGCGAATACCCATTTGCTCTGCAAATACCATTGAGTCACGATGACCAAGGATACCTGCTTTCAACTCTCCACCCGCGGAGTTAGCAGCTGCAGTTTCTACAACAGGGCAGTTAGTTGAGACATAAACGTCAATACCATAAAGGCTACCGATGTTACCGTTTTGTACAGGCTGACCTGATACGAAATCAGATGAGTTGTAACGGTCAATACCACGGATAGTCTGTACGACTGATGGAGGTACAACAAGGAAACGTCCGTCCATAGGAGTATCGTTGTCATCTAACTCTTTGACTGCTTCACGGAAGCCAGTGTCAGAAAAGATGTCAGCCGCTGCTACAGTGTCAACAGCGTAAGCTGTTAAGTTTGTAGAAGCATCCATGAAGAACGAGTTGCTGTGTACGTAGTCAGCACCATCAGAATCGCCGAATGACTTAGCCAAGGCAAACAAGTCAGTATCGACCTGCTTTGCAAGTGCATAGCCTGCGTCTGAAGTGTAGAACTGACGGAGTGAAGCAAGTGCTTGCACATCAGTAATGTCTTCAATCAAACGAGAGTACTCGTAATGTTGATCTATTGTTACTTGGACTTCTGACTCAGTTGCCGCAATCAGAGTTACCTGAGTTGAAGCCGCCTTTGCAGAAGCATCGCCACGAGTTGGTTTAGGGATGTGAAGTGTATCTCCCTTTTTACCAGTCATTGGCATACGGTTTACAAGATTAGCAAGAACGAGAGCCTTCTCGTATGCTGCGATGATTTCGTCTGACCAAATTTCTGGGATAAAAGTAGCCGCAGTAGTATTGGTGACGTGGTTAGTACCTAGTGCCATTGTTTTAGCTCCTTAACGCTATTTGACACGACCTTCAGCGTATGCAGCCATAATCTCATCACTGAGTGCTTGATACCGCTTAGGGTCATTTTGCATAAGTTTAATAATATCAGCACGACGATAGATTTTACGACTTGGAGCTTCTCCTGATCCTTTCGCGCTACCTGTTGAAGCAGACTTCAATTGGCGTTTACGATCAGTTTCTTGCATCTCGGCAGTTTCTTTGACAATGTTTTGACGTTCTTTCCACGTTGTGAGAAGTTCATCAGCAGCATCAAAATCAAAGTGTTGGTCTGCTCGTTGAAACAATTCAGTACGAACTTTAGATTTAGTAATCCATTCAGCAAACTGCTCATTAGAAATAATTTCTTGGTAGTCTGGATGATTGGTTTGTAATCTACTAAGAACCTCTTGTTGCTTTAACGCATAAGAAACTTTTTCAGCTTCTTTAATTTTAGGATGGTTCGATAGCTTGTGTTCAATGTACTTATCAGGATCGGCAAATATGTCGATGTCTTCGTCTTGTTGTTGTGGGCTTTCTTTGGCGTTTAATTGCGTCTTAACGAAATCATCTACAATTTTGCGTAATTCACCAACTTCAGAAGATTGCTTACCCATAAGCTTTTCAGCTTCTTGATGCATCTGAACAATATCTACAATAGATTTATTCTGATACTTTTCAGGAAGTGATTCTTCTTGGGCTTCCTGAATCTCTTCAGGTTCAGCAGGTTGTTCCTCTTCAGGAGTCTGCTCTTCAACTTCTAGTGGGGCAAATTCTTCGCCTTCTTGTAAACTTTCGGGACTTTCCTCTAAAAATCGTGCCATATTGTTAAACTCCGTGCCGTAGCATTATGGAAGTGATTAGTGTTGAGCGGCTCTTTCGTGATCCTTAGCCCACGCATCATCGGCATCAGGCCAACCTGTACCTTTGAAATGTGTTCGGATACTAGAGATTATCCGCTTTGCGGTATGTCCACACTCAGGGCAAGTAGCAAACTCATCAGATGCGTCTACCCACTGTTCCTCAATGTGATTACATTCTGTGCATTTGAAATCAAATCTTTTAATCATTAAGATTGATCTCATATGCGCGTTTCATTGCGTTTTCAAACAATAACATTCTAAAGAACGCATCACGTTCTCCTTTTACAAATGATAAATGTTTTTCATCCTTAATGTCTTCTATACGATGCTTATCAAGGATGTCTTGTAGTTCTTCTTGAAACTGTTTCCATCCGGGGTGGATGAATAAATCAAAGTATGTTTCATAATACTTCTCATCTTCAGGACTCAATAGAGTTTCTCCTAATCATAATGCAAATATTATACCACAGTTTTATTAATTTGTCAAGTCTTTTGTTTGACTTTTTGTACTTTTTGTGGTACGGGAATTTTCTAATGTTTCAATTCTCTTATCTAAACCTGCTAGAATCTGATTAATCTCAATCAAGATTTTATCTAGCTCTTGTTTTGTAATCATGTTATTTCCTCATTTGCATTTCAACAATGTCTTCTTTTGTTTCAAGCGCACGTTCTTTTAACAACAGTTCTGCTAGTTTCGTTCTGCGCTCAAACTCTTTATCACTTTCATTTGGTAGTTTTGCAACAGTATCATATGGAAGTAACTCTGTTTCAACTGCGTTTTGCTGTACACGAGAGACAATCTCAGCAGTTTGTGCTTGAATATTGTCAATAGTCGCTTGTTTCTGAACCATTTCCATTTGCATTGCTTGTTGTTGTGCTTGCTGAGCTTCTGGATTTGGTTGATTTACTTGACGCAAGCGATTAATAATTTCTTCACGATTAGATAAGTTCATGTTATCCACAATTGATTCAATCAACATTGGATACATTGGTGACTCTGGACTCATTGTTTGTAGTAGTTGTACTAATTGTGTGACTTCATACTCGCGTGCAATGATACCAAGAGACGATGAGGGAACAAACTTATAATCGCGTACTGGATATAGTTCTGGACTAAACTGCATATACCGATGTGCAACTTTAGTAACAAAAGGTAGTAGGAACGCTTCTTGAAAATTAATCAATGTACGCTTGTGGCGCTTAATAATTGCTCCCAATGACATTGAGATACCTGCGGCTGTTGCTTCACCGTTAATACTTCCTGGGATACCTGCTGCATCAATAGCGCCTGTTGCCATCTGCACCATTTGTTGAAGACTGGCAGATTGATTAAATGTGTTGGCGTCAAGATTTCCAAATCTAAACGGCTGTAAGATTTCTGCGGGATTACCATTCGTAAGGATGGCCTTGCCGGGTCTAACTTCCAGTTTACTTCCGCGAGGAAGACGTGAAGCATCAACAGCAAGCATAGGGTGTACAGTAAGCGCAAGCGCATCAATTCTAGCTCTCAGTTCAGTGTCAAGGGCTTTCTGTGCGTTATATCCTTTTTCGCAAATACCACGACCCCAAAAACGAGATGGCACTACGTCCCACGGAAAAGCTACAATTGGACGATCCTTCATCATGTACGGGTTTGCATCTGCTTTTAACAGAATACTATTGTTTGCAATAACAACGATAGCCTCAACATATTCTGACTCAGTTTCTTCATCTTCTAAAAACTCAGAAGGAACTAAACCATAGTATTTAGTTAAGCGGACTTTATCATCATTGTAAATTGTTAAGTCTTGATCCGGTTCAAGATCAGTATCAGGAGCGGATGTTGTAATAGCTACATCATTATACACGCCCTGCTCTTGTAATTGTTGAATCTGATGGATAGGCACAAACTCATCAATTGCAACGCCAAGAGCTTCTTCAACGCTTGTAGCAATAGGATCAATCAAAAAGTTTTGTGGCATAACCGGGCGTAACCGAAAAACAGTACGTTCTGTTTCCATAACGCCAATAGCTTGCATTGCTCCTTCCATAACAGGTTGTGTTGCAGGTTTAAAGTCAATAACTTCTTCCGCAACAATTTCACCAATACCTGTACCAAAGACTGCAGCATTAAGAATACATTCGGCAATTGATTTACGAGAAGCTACATAAGACAAGTCTTCATCAAGCTGACTACGCAAAAATTGAATATCCCCATTCTCTGGGTCTTGTAAGTCGTCTTTAATGTCAAACCACTTACCACGTCCAAATGTCGCTTCTTCTACTTCTGCAACAGCAGATTCAACAGCTTGTTGTAACGCAGGAGAAATAATTCGTGATCGCTCTGTCTGACGTAGTGTATCTTCCGCAGACCAAATACCACGCCATAAACGATAATACTCGTCAAACTTTTCTTGGTAGTTTGACTCAAAATGGTCTCGCCATTGGCTGCATTTACTAACAACCCATCCTTCCAGTGTGTTTGTCAAATCATCAAGATTTTCGTATTGCATTTTAATATCCTGCTACTGGGTCTAATATTTCAAAATCATCTTCTTCATAATCATAGTGGTATGCTACTTTTGCTAATTGGTCTATGTATGCTAATGCATCCACTAAGTCATCATGTACTAAAGCATTAGGGAATTGAAACAACTCATCCAAAAATTGAGAGTTCCATTCACCTTCGTTTAATGTAATCTGTCCATGCTCAAAACGCCCTTGTAATCCCCACACAACACGATCAGTCTTTTTCTTGTTTCCATGTGTAAGTTCTTCCACTCGAAAGAATCTCTGCCCAGACTTCATAATGTCCGTAAGATAGGGCAGTACCGCATTCTTGAGCGCACCTTTTTCGATACCAACCGCAACTGGTTGATACTTTGCGACAGCATCGAATATCTTCTTGGCGGTTTTTTTGATGTCCCATCGTCCATGTACAATATCCGCTACCCACCAACCTTCCTCATTGACTTTAACAATTGCGATTGCTGTTTCGTCTAATTTTTTATTTTTACTTTTAGTAGCTGACTCAACATTTGCAAACCCTGCAAGGTCAACTGCAATATAGTAATCCCCAACGTCAGGCTCATCATCATCAAACTGTATCCAGTCTTCTTTAAAGATTTCAGAACCCATTGCTTCAAACGAGGCAAGAAATTCTTGTCTAAAGGCATAAGATGACATTGACTTTTTAGCTGTATCAATTTCGTCTGGATCGAGTAGTGGGTTATCATAAGATGTGAAATGCCACGCTTTATAGCTTTCATCATCACTAAGTTCCCCATATTGATACAACTCGTAAAAGTGATTACGACCCATAGGAGTACCAATAAACATGGCATCGCCCTTTTGGTCAGCAAGTGCAGGTCTTAGGATTTGCTCCCACACACTAGGCTTCATGTCAGCATACTCATCCATAACAAGGAACTTCAAGCTAACACCACGCATAGTCTCTGGTCTATCAGCACCTTTGAGGGAGATAGTACAACCGTTAATGAGAGTGATTTGCAAGTTGTTAATATGAGATGTTTTGATAACCGGATGCGCTAACTCTAACAAAGTAGACCACATAATGTCACGAGCCTGTCCCTGCGTTGGCGCAACATAGAACACATGACCACGATCAGTTTGTAATCCGTAGATAATTAACTGCCATGCAGCGAGTCTGGATTTACCTGTTCGTCTTCCTGCGGCTACAATCTTGAAACGTGCTTTATCGTTGAAGACCTCTTGTTGCCACGGGAGCAACTCAACATTAAGCTCCACTTATAATGAACCTTTAAATAAATCTTGGTCTGGTTCTAGCGATTGATACTGATCAATAAACTGTGAGCCTTCTGGAACTATATCTGACCCTTCTCCAACTTTAGGAGATTCAAACAACAACGAAATGGTTGGGGCAAATAACTCATAGGCTAAACGACCTGCTGTTACGCCACTAGAAGCTATATCACTTAGTCCCGCTTCTTTACCTTGAGCATAAGTATCTTCAGCTAAAGATGCAAGACCTAATGCTCCTGCTAACCCTAAAAGTTTACCCCCTGCTCCACCGCCACGAACTAAGTTTGTTTCTTGAGGAATTTCTTTAATTGAAATATCTTTTGTAGGATTCCAGTAAATACGGACTGTATGTGGTTTGTTGTTTGTTTTGTCTCCACCAGTATGTTGAAATCCATTATATCCTTCAGAAGCTAGTTTATCTTGAGCATCATAGAAGATTTCTTGTACTTCATCTGCGCTATACCCAATGTACTGTGCGCTTCCTCGTGCATTGTCGTACATTTCTCGTAATGTTTTTTCATCGCCGTCAATCAGCTCACCAAACATTTCATTAAAATATTGCTTGTGTTCTTTTGACAGCGGTTGCTCAAGATCATATAATTTTACTTTTTTTGTTTCTTTGACATCGTATAATGACGGTGTGTCGCCTTTACCTTTTTTAGTATATCCGTGGGCAATATCACGAGCATCTGTTGTGTAGAAACCTTGTCCATAGATATTACCAGTAGAATAAACATCATCATATAGTTTTTCTAACGATGCCGATGTTCCGTGAAGACGTAAGCCACTGCCACGGGTGTCAACCCAAATATTACCTTTCTTGTCGATAATTGTTTTATCGTAGTAATATTCTTTTTCAGCCATCAGCCTTAGCGTCCTTCATAATGTCAACAAGCTCTGCACTACGACGACCTACTTGACGATACCACTTTGAATCAATCATTTCGTTGGCGGCCATCAAGTAGTTCCCTTCATTCACATAACGAATCATGTTCTTAAACTTACCTAAGCGATTACGCCCAAGGTTAAACGCCATGTTTACTAACACACGTTGTACATCTTCAGGATGTGAGCTAAAGTTTAGAAACAAAGCACTTGCGTCTGTACACGCGGCGTTGCAGTCGTCATGAAATACTTGGAGAATACGCTCATCAGTTACTGGAGTACCAACAGGCCATGTATACTCCATGTCTTCTTCAGTAACCATGTGACCAATACCAAACGTAGGATAGTTTTCAGAACATAGATAGATTTCTGTGACGTACCCTTCATGTCGAACAAGGTCTTCTTTAATTTGTTCAATCAGATTCGGGGGTAACATCAATTATATCCTCGTTATTTGTAACAATTGTTTCACCACCAACGCCCGTGATTGAAATACTAACAGAAGCTCTGCCTGTATTATTCTTATCTTTTTCAAAGTAGCTTACAGGCAACATACGATCCATCAACAACTTCCATGCTGCTGCCTGATTCTTATGCTCGTCATTTAACGCAGCATCCATGATTGTATCTAACACCTTCTGCGACTTAGGTGAAGCCAACATACGTGCTTTATACTCGTTGATAACCGATGCATCACCGGGAGGTCTACCCCGTTTCCCTCGATTGCCATCTTTTTTAGATTCAACAAGGGATTTTCTGGGTCTACCCCTTTTACGTGGTTGAGTATTCTCAGTCATACTGTACTCTATAGTTACTAAGTCGTTTAACTTAGCATCATGTTAAAATATAATGTTAAAATTTGCTTTAGAAGTGTAAAGGATTTTATGCTAAGAGGTGCATCGTTGCCTTCGTATCTCTAAAGTACATATATTGTAGCATACTTTTTAGGATTTGTCAAGTCTTTTTAGTACAAACAGTGCAGATTCTAGTAAAAATAGTTACTCCTCCATTAAACTCAGCGGGTTTCAGCAATGCTGCCTTCTCCGCAGACGCACTTTTTAGTTATAAAAACAGTATACTTATAACTAAATGATAGGTAGAACTTAACGCAAATACTAATGCGAATTATTCTTATTTATTTAATCCTAAATTCACTCTTTTTTGTATCTGAGCGGGTAC
>VMHT01060403.1_pt1 | contig 14649 bp, 32 predicted proteins | sample 4693611 | NCBI WGS metagenome assembly VMHT01 (sample SAMN12280063, study PRJNA550983) | marine metagenome | isolation source: seawater sampled from same location over 5 years 0.02-0.2 micron viral filtrate | place: USA: collected off the coast of southern California halfway between the port... ... | reverse complement strand
GTAAGATGATCAAACCAAGCCATTTTTTCAATAGACTTTGGATCATAAAAAGTAAAATCTTGATCTTTATACTTTTTAGTAGTATAACCTAGTTCAGCTAACTTATCACCAACTCTTTTCTTAATAAAATGCTTAAGATCATATTGTGTCAAGTTTTCTATATCACCAGCTTCAAATATTTTACTTATATAAGTCATTTCAGCATTATGCATTGTTAATGCTGCTTTAAATATATGAGGTTCACATTCAGCTTTTAACCCTGGTATTTGTGAACACATATGTCTGAATAATTGACAACCCATTTTACTATGTAATGATTCATCTCTTACAGACCATTTCATTTGTTGTCCGATACCCTTAAGTAGATTACGCATCTGAAAAGAATAAAGGACTGCAAAAGCGGAATATAAAGATACTCCTTCTGCGAAAGCAGAAAAAGTAGCCAGTGACTTTCCGATACCCACTGGATCGTTGCCATCATATGCAACGAGATTGTCAAAACGAGCAGCCGTAGCTGGTTCATGCAAGAACGCCTCGTAATCTTCAAGCCCAAGTGTTTCATTTAAATAACTATAAGCTACAGCATGTATTGTTTCTTGTGAGCCGAACATCATAGCCATTTGCTGTATCTCATGTTTTGGAAACCATGACACGACTTTCTGTGTCCAGTAATCACTTACTGCACATTCTGTCTGAGCAAAACCTAGTAGGATATTTCCTACTAAGTTCTTTTCCTCAGGTGTTAACTTTTCTTTCCAGTCCTTTACGTCTCCACTCATTGGTATTTCTGTATGTAACCAAAATGCCTGTGCTTGTTTCAACCAACCTTCTGTGTAATACTCTGGGTATTCAAAAGGTTTGTAAGGTATTCTTTCTGTAAATAAAGGTACTGCCATATTTAATATTTTAAAGTTAAACATATATCAAAGATAAATACGTATAACACGTGATCTACTTTGTTATCTACTACATCTGGATAACTTCTGTATCCAAATAAAAGCCCGGTAAATAAACCGAAACTTAATTCCCATTGTTTTAATTCCATATTATCTTCCTTGTCCTCGGTAAGGAGTACCTGAGTAATACTTACCTGTTTTTTGTTTAGTGTTTCTACACTTACTGTGAACTCCAGGTCTTTTTTTCCTTTTAGCTTTCACGTAAGCTTTTACTATTATTCTTGCCATTTTATACCGTATTTTTCGTATTGTTCTTTTAAATGTTTCCATTTTAAATAACCTCTACCTTCAATGGTCCATTTTATAAACCTATCTATTTGTCTTACAGCATACATACGCCTTGCTACTTCCTTGTTGCGTTGTTCTTTAAAATTAATCTTGCTGTTTCTTCGCATTCTTTTTGATTTTGTGGTTTATATAATGTTACGTTTGGTAAATGTTCTTGAACATATTTTTTAAACATTTTCCATCTTAATGGAAAACTTTCATTTGGTCTTCCTTTACATTCGATGATAAATCCTCTACCCATAAAATCTGGAGTATAAGATATGTTTAGTATTTTTTTATGTCCACGATCTTTATAATCACCTTTACCATTAGCACATCTTTCATAAGCTGAAGACTCAAATTCATATGCAGGAAATATTTCATAAGTATGTCCTTCATAAACAGCTGGTATCTTAGCTTTCTTTAAAGCAATGTGCATATGTTTTTCTAGCCCAGAGGCAAAGTTTATCCCATCAAAAGTAACTTTGTTACTTCTGACAGGTCCTTTCTTTCTTTTATATTTCTTCCTCATCGTTTATATCAATATAATGCAAGCCATCATTACCGTTTTGCCCTATAATATCCATTCGTTTAAGCATTGCTTCTTCAACCTCATCAGTCAAACATCTTTTAGCAGCTTCGATATATAATAATGCATCCATAATCTCTTCTTGCACATCGGTTAAAAACATATGTAAGTCTTTCTTACCTGTTTCTATTTCGTTCATCATTGTTTGACCATATTTCTTTTGGCCAACAAGACTACGTTCGTCCATCTTCCTTAGTACTGCTTGTACTATCTTGTCTTTAGTATTAATCTGCATCTTTAACAAATGTTCCGTTAACCATTTTACCTGTTCTCTTAGATATTACGTTGTACGCAGATGCTATACACGTTTCAATGTTTACATTATTTAAATGTGCTAGATTAGTTAATACCACAACCATATCACCTATTGCATCAACAACTTCTACGTGATCATTTTCTAATGTAGCTTTAGCTAACTCACCCATTTCCTCTTGCAATTTAATCAACTGCGTTTTAACATCACCCTTATCATATAATCCTCTTTCATCAGCCCATTGTCTTATGTTCTCAAACATTTTTAAAGGTTTTTTAGAGCATTTAATTGGTTTTGCAAACACATCATTGTTGTCATAAAACCTAGCAAATGCTTTATTATATACATAACTTCTATTAGTATTAAACATAGAAGTCTTAACGTTTTTCATAATCCAGTCTATAGTTTTAGGTGTTATATCTAGTTTACCGTGTTCGGTTTCCCAGTTCATACCTATATTATCAAACAATTGACCTTTTAATTTATCCACTGGACATGGAAACGTTGTAGTCTGTTCAGTTATATTTATATTCATTTTAATTTTTGGTTTAAGGTTTTTATATGGTACCATATCTACTTTGTAACCATATTCTCTTTGTAATTCTATCTCTTTAGAAGATATATAATCTATATCCTCAGAGCTTTCTAATACATCATACTCACTGCTATCATAACCTTGCTGAACTGTGACCCGGTTATTAAGATCACAGGTAACACCGATTTTTTTACCAGGAATATGATAAATATAATACGTCATAATTTATCGTTATATAAATGCATGTTATGTGCGTGATGGTAATACCATCCGACGTCAATAGACAGTCTCTCTGCAACAAGTTTTTGTAACATACTAAAACAGTATTGATCGTTACAGAAACCGTACCAGATGTCATTAGAACGCATATAAACAGACATATTTAGTTTATCATTAATAATTGTAAATTGAACAGCATACGTACAAGGGGTATCTTTCTTGTATTGGTCATGCTCTTTACAATCGTATATACTAATTGCCGCGTGTCTAGTATCTTTATTTTTCTTTAGCTTTTTGATAACGTATTCTAATTGATTATTACGTTGCCATTGCCAACCATAATTACTATTTACTAAACCTTTGCGATTAGCCATTCGTACCCATATTGGTGGTATCTTACCGTATATAGACCCTAGCTTTGATATGCTATTGTCACCAGATAAATACCATTGCCATTCTGCTTCAGCATACTCATATTTCCAGTCTCTAAACTTATTTTTAATATGATTATCTAATGGGTTTTCTATTGTGAAACCTACATTAAATAAAGCTTTAGTATTATCAAAGTCTATACCTTCTGTTTTTAACTCATGTAGTATACAGTTAAAAGCTTCATTAGCATTGTAAAATTTATTTCGCATATTTTTTATAATAATATAATTGATACTCTGATACTTTTTCCCATATTGTATTGGGTCCAAAAGGTTCAGACGTACCTAGTTTTTCTCTATTAGGGTATTTACCTTTTTCAATATCTACAACCCATATTCTCTCACCCCATTTTATTGCTCTCGGAGTTATACATATATCATTTTGTATACACCACATTGCTGCAGCATCTTCCTCTGGTGTACGAGTATAACTACCCATACCAAATTTCTTACTCCCACGGAAGGCCGCTGTCATCTTTATCGTCTAATACGTTAACTTGTGGCACAAAAGATCCTGACTTAGGTTCCCATGTAAAAAATGCTTCAGCACCGTTTTCACCTAAGTTTTGAAACTTAACTTTTAATACTTTAACTTTAGTATTTTTAGCTTCGTAATCTCTATGCACTAGTAAACCGTGATAACTGGCATCATACCATTCACCACCACCTTTTATATTATACATATTAGGTTCTACCATCTTACCGTTTTCTCTTGGCATCTTAGTCGGATGAGCTACTATAAATGTTAAAACATCATACTTTTTACAAAACGATTCTATCTTTGATAGATAATCCATAGTATATCTATTAACATCATCTGATACAGCATTTGTATCTCTTACCTTGTTATAAGGATCGATAACTAAACACTTGATACCTTTACGTTTAACTAACTCAGCACCTTTACGTAGTACTGATTCTAAACTATATTTGTCCATATCGATAAAGTAATAATTGTCATTTACATGATTAGAAACTTCTTTCCATTTATTACCACCTATATCACCAGGACTAGGCATATCACCCCAAGTCTTACGCATAAGCTTATGGGCGTGTAAATATATAGGTTGGTTTTCAGGACTAGCAAAAGCAGTCTTCCAACCATACATCTTATTATAGCCTACAACCATTTGATCAACAAAATCAGACTTCCCACTGCTAGGGATACCAGTAACAGTAATAAACTGTCCAGTATAAGTGCTGAATATTTCGTCAAAATTGTTGAGACCGATTTGGAAACCCGGTTTAAAGCCGTGTTTAACAAAGTCTTTAAGGTCATTTTCTACGGTTTTTAAAGTTGATACATTTTCTAGCGGTACCTGCTGAGCACTGTGTATAGCAGATTTTAGTTTTTCTTTACCGTGTTTAACTAAGTATTCATTACCGTCTTTACAGTCTTCGAAATCTACTATGTAACAATTTTCTGCACCAAGCCTACGAACAAACTCTTGTTTAAGCATTTGGCCAGGTTCATCAGCGTCTACCGCTAATATAATCTTAGTCTTATCTTCAAAGTAATCAATACAATTATCTAGATAATCTAAGTTATTGTGATTTAACGTAGCACCGTTAGGTACTGATATTACGTTAGGCACACCTGCCTCATGTAATGATAACACATCTATTTCTCCTTCTACAATAACACAGGTATCATGCCCTACAATACTGTTTATATTGTAAAATACTTTTTCCGCACCTTTGTATAATTTAAAATTCTTAGCGCCATCACGGTATTTAATATTTATGAGTTGATTACCCATAAAGTAATTAAATTTAATTGTGTTCTCGTTCCTACCAGTTTGAGGCATAAACTCAGGACCTTCAGAAACATTTAAAACTTCTAAAGTATCCTGAGATATTCCTCTTGACTTAAACCATTCTACAACTTTACTACTAGGAGCTTTATGAGTTTCTGTAGAAAAACTCGGGCGTACGTATTCACGTTCGCTTGCTCCCTTACGTTCGTAAGTATGTAGTTGAAAAGTTGAATTACAGTTGTGACAAGTACCGAGACCACGTTCCCAATCATAAGAAGCACATTTAAGCTTCTGATTTTTAGGTTTCCTTTCGTGGGAACACAGAGGACAAATCCCCTGTGTTTTCCCTACTTCAAGGCCATGTTGATTGAATTCATCAATCACAAATCCATTAATCTCTCTTTCTTCTACTTGCATTTATAATATTTAAAATGGTAAATCATCTACTGGTGCAGCCGCAGCTGGTGCTGCTTGTACGGGTGCTGCTTGACCTTCTCTTGGAGCAACGCCAACATTTTGGTCGTTAGTCCAAACTACTTTTACATTACCTAAGTAAGTCTTAGCAGTTTTAGCATCTCTTTCCTCTTTAGTCTGTTGTACAGAAACAGGACCTTGATTACCAAACTGATCTAACTCATCATTTAACGTAATAGTTATTGGTAAGTATTTACCTTTTTTACCTACGATAATCTTATCTTTAGGTATTGCATTAAGGTTTATACTTGTAGCTATTATACTCGCCATATTAATAAGTATTTAATTGGTTAAACATTCTAGACATCTGAGCTTTAGTGGCTCCTGTGCCTCTTCTTAAATTATCAACAGCTTTTACATGTGATTGGTTATTGTAAAAGTTGTTAGTACTCGTTGTAACGCCTGAGACGTCACAAGTTCTTTTTCTTGTTCTTGCCATATTATTAAATTAAAGTGTTTTGCTTATGAAATATTGTTTTGGATTAAAATCCTCAGTTTTATAGAACAGCTCATAAGCGTCTTCTGCTCTATCTAACTTGTCTTTACCTGATGATAAAAATTCAGGTGAACAGTCAAACACACCTAACTGATGCGTTGTTTTATCTATTACAATAAACACCATATCATAACCAAATAATTTTTGATATATGTATGCTTGTGAATCGTAATTATAACGATAACCACTGTTTTTAAATTTATTTATGTCCGCGGTTGTTTTAATGTCTACTACTAATTTATCTGAATGATTGATAATATCTGCTTTTCCTTTCCACACATATCTACCTATATTATCAACACCAGGTTGTTCGTATTCTACATTATTAGCTTGGATTAAACCCTTACAAACATCGTTGCTCATCATTTTTTCAGTCATCAGTTCAATGTGATCAACTTCGTGTTGTAACAGGCATAACTCGCCACCCGACATTTCTTTGTACACCTTTGTATTTCTTGTTGTTGCTGGTATTACTTTATACTTCTTGAGTTTGTCAGGTTCAAGTATTGCAGTATGAAAATAACCACCAACTAAAAACGCAGATGAAGGTTTACTTGGTTGTCCTAATGCTAGCGGATTACTTAGTAATGTACTAATATCAGAATTACTCAAGTATTTCTTACCAAAGTCTCCATAATAATGGGTATCATCTTTCAACTTTGTAATGATATTCTTCTTATTCATTTATAACGTTGTTAATTCCTGTTCTTGTGCAGGAGTTAGTTGATACTTTTTCTTGATTGCGTCTAACTTACCACCAGATTTAACATAGTTTATAGCTTTCGTTATATCCGTTAAGTTCTCTTTGTGATTGTTAGTTGCATCACTATCTTGAGTATCATCAATTAAAAATAAATTTCCTAAAGCATACTTCTTACCGTAAGACGATGCACTACCAAACTGTTGAGGTGTTTGCATACCTTTTTGATTAAGGTCAACACCAACTACAGCTTTAGCCTTTAGGCTTAAACCTTTGTCGTCGTGTATAGCAGCGGTTGTCTCGAGAATAGGTATTGGACCGTCAGTTAATAATTTCTCATTAACAGTAACAGTCACACCATATTTCAGTAAAAAGGGTTTGATTGCTTCTAAGATGTCTTCGGCTGATCGGAAATAATATTTGCCGAAGGAGTTAAATCTACTCTTCTTCGATTTAAACTCAGTCTGGACTCTAGCCAGCTTCTGTTGTAAAGTTAATTCCATTTAATTTGATTTAGTCTATATATATAATTACACATTAGTGAAACGTATTTAAATTTATTATTCACTATAACTTAAAGATAATCAAGCACTTGCGAGTGATCTACATTATCAATAAGCTTTTCTACAGCTTGCTTTTTTAACTGTGAAACTCTAACATAAGCACTGCTACCATTTATACTAAGCTTGTCAGCAATATCTTTAGCATTATGTTTATCACAGTCTAAACCGTAGCTTAATCTAAGGACTTCATATTCTTTTTCATCTAAGTGTTTACGCATTAGACTTTTTAAATATAAATTAAGTAAATGCATATTGTAAGGTTCAGATTTATCAGGTATTTGATATACCATATCTTCATCATTTTTAGGTTTATCATCAATACTTAAAAATATACTATTAAAAAACATTGCAACCATTTTTTTATCTTTACCAAAGTTCTTACGTATTTCATTTAGCTTGTGTTCAGGTATTCTTATATCACCTCTATTTATATCTATTGCTCTACGTATTGCTCCTCTTATTCTCTTTGATAAAAAAGATTTTAAAGTTTTTTCTTGATCTTCAGAATCTTTCAAAGTCTCATAGTCTAGTCTATCAACCGCTTGGGTTAAACCCGCACAACCTTCTTGTATTAAATCCATTATAGTCATAACACCTGAAGCTTGTTGGCTTGTTGAAAATTTTCTAGATAAGTTCTCTACTAAAGGTAAAAAACAAGTAATCATTTGTTTTCTATCATAGATAGTATAATCACCATCCTTTATCTTTGGTAGGTTAAATACAGCTGTTTCTACTTCGTTTTTCCAACGAATATAGTTTTGTATGTTATACTTCTTCATTCATTAATTGTTTTTCTCGTTTTAAATCATCACTCATGTAGCGATGTATTGTTCTTGTAGAGCAATTAAGTAATCCAGCTATTCTACCTATTGTAATCTTTTTACCAAAGTGGTTAAGATCTAACATAGTTTGATATATAGCCTCTTCATCAACATTTGATGATCTACCTATTAATTTACCTACAATTTTTAATTTACCACTCAAGTCTAACCCAGAGTACGGTTTGAATACTACTTTACGTAGTTTATTCGCAGGTGGATCACCACCTTGGTTAAATACATCTTCTATCATATCATTTAGTATATTCTGTTTTATGAAGAAGGTTACAAAACCATTTTCTTTGTTTGCTATAAACTTAAACACATAACTCATATCATCTTCTAATGATATTTCATCACCATCAACTCCATCTATGTTTAAATAATATAGTACAAGCATGTGCCACTTCAATGACTTGTATGTAGTTATCTTAGCCTTGCTATTAAACAAGTGATAACATTGATACGTACCATCTTTGTAGTATTTATATTGTTTGGTTTCAATAGTAGGCACATCAGTTTCAGGGTCTTTTCTGTATACGATGCGCTTATCATTTAACCATTTTAAATTTCTTGTGTATGACATTTGCCTATTACTAATTATAACTTATAGCCTTTTGTCACAATTTTTCAATTGTAACGTTTTCCCATTTACCACCTTTTAATTTTTTAGAAACTAAAAAATCAATACGTGAGGTCCATCTTTTATTCATTCTATCTTGTACTGTCCATATACCATCGAGATCTCCCGCGCCTGTAATTCTTACTCTTACGCCAAATGTAAAGCCTTTAGCTTCTAGATCTCTTGATACAGCTATCCATCTATGTGACTGTGGGTTATCCATATTTATATGTGCACCGCTAGCCGTAATATGTGGAGTACTATCAGTTTGTTCCGGCACTGCATGGTATATTGTCGCAGTAACCAAAATTATCTTTAATATATTTAGTATCATATAGTTTTTCTTTGTTATGTGCTATGTTTTTCTTCTCGTGTACGTAGTACAGCCAGTACGCGTGTATAGCACAATCACGCTTGTATTCATCTGGCATAGCCTGTGGAGGTTGTGTAAACTTACCCCATGGCATACCCGGAGGATAACAGGCTAATGACTCCCAGCATTTAGTAATTGTTAAATGTTGTTTACCATATCTAGCCGTATATTCCTCACCTAAGGCTATCATGTGATTATATAGCCATCTGTAATTGTTTTTATTTTGTCTACACCATTTAGTTGACGGGTGATTATAATGTGCTTTTTTGTAAGGTACATTATCACCGTTATCATAATGATGATGTGCAGTACAAAGCATTTGAGCTGATTCTAATATCATCTTAACTACATGTTTATTATATTGTAGCTCAGCAGCTTTGTAAGGACATTTATCTAAATAAAATATATTCATCTATATCTTTTGTTATCTAATCTATTATAATGTTTGTCTAATAAGAGGTTTGCTACCTCTTCTGATATTAAGTTGTCGTTGTATAATTGCCATATTAGTTTACTCATAGTTACGTAATGTTTTAAACAGTGGGTGTCTGTAACTACCTGCTTGCGTACGTTGGAAGTAAGTAAAAGTAGCACGTTGACCTATATAATCACTAATGTTATTTAACATATAAGCTAAGTCTTTGTAGTTATAGCCTTTACCTGGTGGACAACCGAATTGTACACCTTCGTCATCTAACATTATGAATTTGCCAAGCGTGCCTGTTCTTTTACCTTTACCAACCTCGTAGCCCACGATAGTTGCTTCTGTGTCACTGAAGTCTTTGAATTTCATTAAGTCGTAAGACCTACCATGCTTGTACAGACCATCTAGTCTGATAATACTACCTTCGTAACCTTGATCAAGGAACTTAGCGTGTATATCTCTAGCATAATTGTAACTGTCAACAAGTTTAGCTGGTACATATTTAATTTGCGCGTCATATATATCTGACACAACTAGATTTTGCATACGAGTTTTGTAACTATCATATACTGGAGATGATATGTAGTCGTACACATGAAACTGTACAAGATGTTGAGCGTCTAGTCTGTCATCAGCGGTAGGCTTTTGCTTACGAACTAATGATATAATTTTTTCGAAATCATGTTTTAGTTTATGATTATATAATTCGCCGTCAAGTATAACGTCTGGGCTGTGCTTGAAAAACGATAGTAATGCAAGCTCGATGTGAGCTACATTTTTAAATTGTTTACCGGTACGAGAGAACGCACCGTCTTTTGTGAACACACAACGAACACCGTCAAGCTTAGGTTGTATGTATACTGGTTGTGACCAGTCAACTCGATTATTATCGAATTTGTGGGCTAACATTGGTTTTATCATAGGTTGTTAAGTTTATTCTGTATTATTTCTATCTTTCTTTTTATTATTGCAGCTTTTAAGTACTCTTCGTTGTGCTCATACATACCTTCTAGTGTATGTAATCTAGCTAATTCAGATATTAAAGCTTCTTCTTCTGTTTCCTTAAACGGCAACTGTCCTTTAAGTAATTCACCTATTGTCATTGGTGTATTGTACTGATGCCATTGTGGACTAGCAGATTTTTGTATTAGTTTATCTAATACTCTGTCTGCTAATATATTTAATTCATCATCTGTCATATTATTATTATCCAATAGCATTTGTATTTAGTTTGTATCTAGTTTCGCCATTAGCAAAATCAGTATATTCCATATCTTCCATATATTTAGATATAATCTTTTCTGGTTTTAGTACAAATACATTTCTATTACTGTACTGATCCCAACAACTAATCCATATATCTTGTTTACCAGTCCATATTATATAAGTATATTGATGATCTATATGTTGATGATCTTGGTATAAGTAGCAACTGTCATAGTAATGATCGTGTACTAGCTTTGCGGCTAAAGCACTACCATCTTGTCTAACATTAGTGTGACACCAGTTTGCTAACTGTACACCCTGCCATTCAGGATAACCATCATGATGTAAATACATATTTACATAGCTTTTGTCACTGAAATGACAAGGATCTGCAGCAAATCCTAGCTCGTTTTCTTCTGCATGTTTTCGGTCTACGACCATTGTTAAGTTTCTTGTACTCATAATTTATCTCTTTCTACAAATAATGCATAGCCAAGCTTTGCATAGTTAATTATATCTCCGAACCTACTAATCATAGGCTCTGCTTTATTTAAGTCTTCGTTGCTAACATGAGCAGCAACAGAGCTTACTTGCTTATCAAAATAAGCATACCATATAACTAAAGGATCTACACCTAGCTTTTTAGCCGTAGACTTAAAGTTATTTAATACATCTTTATCCTGCATAGTATATTCAGGACCTTTCTTGTTCATTGTTTCTTGTGCATATGAGTCTAACTCATGTACTATTGCATTAAATTTATCTGTATTCATATTAATCTAGTAATACCATATAAGCTTTAGGATTTTCTGATCTAAACCAGTCAATACCTTTTCTTTGGTCGTTTATTAATTTAGTTACTATTGGGTCTTCTACATAAAACTCACCTGTTTGTTGCATGTGTATTTCTATAGTATACTGAGCACCTTGTATAAAATCATACATAGAGAGCTCTGGGCCGGTGAGTGTATAGCATTCGCCGCTAAACGGGTTTGTAACAGTATCACCTGTTGTATACCACGCGCCTGTAAACCATTTAGGTTTCTCTTGTTTATTTATTGTCTTTGTCTTCATAATAATCTCCTGAGTCTAATAGTTCATCTTTTTTATCTGCACATAATATATCTTCGTATATATCTGTCCACCATTGTTCTAGTGCGTGGTTAAATTCATATTCCATATCGTCCCATATATGAGACTCTATCCACACTTTTTGACCATCACATAATGCTTCAATAGCTTGTTCTGACCAATCATCATAAGCTTCATACTGATAACCATCTTGTGATACATAAGGTTTTTCGTCATAAGTACACCAGTATATATCATAGCTATCAGCTGTTGATTCACTATATATTTTTAGTTCATGTTTGTTGTCAGACCAAGAACTGTCTTTGTCTAACTCACCGCCGTATTCTGTATTGATATATTCAAGCAGCCAGTTAGCATCTGGTTCCTGCATGATTCCATCAGCTTCAAGAGCTTCATAGATTATATCGTCTGTTAGTAGTTCTGCCATTACTTACTTAGTATATTATCGCCGTACATAAAGTCATATGGTGACATTTTGTAACTGCTTAGATTAGAATAAGTTATAAGGTCTGATAGCTCAGACACCGTAAGCTCTTGCCATATAGTTTTAGACATGAGTATATACTTTAGTCTTTTAGCGCTACTGTATTTTCTAGCACTTGATTTAAGCTCGTCCTTTAGTTCGGGTTTGAGCATTTCATAGATTGTTTTCATATTTATTATTTAATTATATTATCCAACTGTTGTCGTATTTATATTGTATTGTGGACGTGGCAGGAATCGAACCTGCGTTTGCTAGACGACCACGTGTTTGTGGGTATTAGCACTAACCATTTCACGCCCGTATCCCTCACTTGTTTTCAACACGAAGCTTACCGTGTATTCCCGTGAGGGAGATAAAGACTTACATCTGCTTTAGTTACCTTGCTGTTATATTGTTCGCTAGGTGCATCAATGCTTTATCTATATATTTTATCAGACTTACAAACCATCCACTCACAGTTAGTAGGCTTATGTCCTTTTAAAGTCATTAGGTCTTCGTAATCTTCTGTTTCTAGATCTGCTCGTCTTATATTATACATGAATACTCTACCCATTTCATAGTCTAATATCCACAAAAAATTTCTTGCATCAGAGTTTTCTATTATCTCTTTTCTTTCTTCGTCTTGCATTTCATGCCATTTTTTTACTGAATCACTCATCGTAGTATTTATTAGTTGTTACATCTAGTTTATTAGCGATTTGGCGAGCGACCAGTCTCATAAGATAACTATGAGTGTCGTTTATAAGTGGGGACTCAGCATCTTTAGGTAGAAACTGATCGACTTGCCAATCACAATCTTTATATATTTCTTTTATAGTAGCGTCTGCTATTTCTTCTGCTACAATGTTCATTTGTTTTATTACTGCCATATTATTATCTTAAACATGTTCCATAACCTCGTCTAGCGCCAAGCTTTCTTATACGTTTCGCCTGTTCTTTCGGCATAATCTGAATGGTATTACCGGTTTTGTGGTAAGTGATAGCAATGCAACCATAAGGTTGAGCAGTGCTACATTCGACGCAAGAGGTATAACCTAGTGCGAGGCGCTGCGGAGGTATTATATTTTTACATTTACATTTCGTCATACAATATTATTATCCAATAGTATTTGTATTTTGTTTGTAATTTCTTAAATAATATTCTAACATATAGTTTAATCTAGCAAGCTCATCCCACACTAAAGCTCTTGCGTAACCTTGATACTTTCTAGTTACTAGTTTACCATCGATTAAGAATGTAGTTCTTTGTTCTTGCTTATATTGTTTGTTAAGTTGATAGTTAGACGAGCAACTGTTACAGTTTCTTACATAACCTGTTTTATATACTGCTAATCTTAGTCTGTCTTTCGAAGGTGTTAGTATACCTTTTAGATAAACTGTTCTTGCAGGCACAGGAAATTCAAACTCTCTTGTACCATTTATCGCTTGTCTTTGCGTAGTTACTTCTTTTATATTGTGCTCTACTAATAATGCTCTTGCGAAAGCGTCGCTAAGCATTTGCTTTTCTTGTTGCCAAGTATATTTATTCATAGTTATTATATTTAAATTAGTTGCGGAAGGTGGATTCGAACCACCGACCTCAAGGTTATGAGCCTTGCGAGCTGACCAACTGCTCTATTCCGCCATATATTCTTTGCGCCATGACATACCATTTGGGTCATGTGGTGCATATTTATTCCAGTGATCTACCACTTTATTAGTCCATCCGCCATACTCTTTGGTAACAGCGTTATTAATTAGTTCTAGTTCACGTCTACCTGATTCGTAGTATCTATTGTCATCACTCATACAATAAGTAAAGTCGTGTTGCTTAATCATATCGAAAGCAGGTAAATCATTAAAGTATATTGGTTTATTCGACATAGCTTTTTCCATTTATAGTTATATATTTTCTCCACTCTTTTGCATATTTTATTCTTTCATGCATAACTCCGTCAACTAGTACATTTTGTGGTTCACCGTGTACATTATAGTTTAAGTATTTTATTGTTTTCATATTATTATTATCCAATAGTTATCGTATTTAATTTGTAATTCTTATTAAATTTAGCATACCACTCATCTTCTATCATCATTATTTGTTGACGAGTAAGCTTTATTACTTTGTTATGTGTATGTTTTCTATAACGTGCCATAGTGTATATCAGTATATTCTTCAACAGTTACCCATTTCTCTATCTCATTAGAGTAAATCATACCATCTACTACATGTTCATCAGCGAACGACCATAGTTTCTCGTGTGTATATTTTCTCATAGTTTATTAGTTGATTTATAAAATTCTATTCTATCAAGAACATCTTGTCTAGTTATTTTCTTTTCCATTTGTAATAGTATATCGCTTGACATATCTATTTCTTTACCGTTTTCACACGTCAATACCCACTTCAT
>VMHT01107440.1_pt1 | contig 14652 bp, 8 predicted proteins | sample 4693611 | NCBI WGS metagenome assembly VMHT01 (sample SAMN12280063, study PRJNA550983) | marine metagenome | isolation source: seawater sampled from same location over 5 years 0.02-0.2 micron viral filtrate | place: USA: collected off the coast of southern California halfway between the port... ... | reverse complement strand
ATTATAGGTCCCAATTGGACATGGAACGCCTTGATATTGGCCCGGCAGGTCGACATATGTCCCCCTCAAGGCCCACTGGCATGCATCAGAACTGTTTCCACCAGTTGTGGGGTTAAATGTTTGAGGTGGGCAAGGTGTTTCTGAACGTTGACCAGATGATGGGACAAAATGACCAATAGAGGCGTTCAGGCATGCTGCTGAATCAGCCGATCCCGCATCGGGGTTGAATGTTCCAGCCTCACAAGGGATTTGTTGTTCTTGACCTGTCATGTTGACGTAGTGGCCAGGCTCTGCACTGATGCAACTGCTGGCGTTAATTGACCCTGTATTCGAGTTGTAGGTTCCTTCTGCACATGCTGATTGGTTCACTTGAGAGCCATCTGATACGTAATGGCCACTGCTCGCCGGTAAACATCGCCATTGGCCTGGCTGACTCTGGAAAGATCCAGATTCACATGGTTGCTGAACGGATTGTGCAGTGGCATTGACAAAATGACCAGGGTCGGCTTCATTGCACAATGACTGCCCGGTTTGATTTTGGAACGTACCTCGGTCACAAGGCGTTTGGTTCCATTGTCCTGAATCGGGGACGTGATGACCAATGTCGGGCGAGATACAAGCCGATCTTTCTGTGGAATTGTTCGATGGATTGAATGAGCCAGGGTCACATGGCGTTTGTGAGCCTTGGCCGGTTTGGTTGACGAAATGCCCACGTGTTGCAGGGAGGCACCATGACGATTTATTTGCTCCCCGTTGCGGATTATAGGTTCCAATCGCACATGGAATCTCAGTCGATTGTCCCGGTATTTCGACATAATGGCCCAAGGATGCGTTTCTACATTCGGCTTGACCAGTTAGGTTTTGAAGCGTGCCGATGTCACATGGCGTCTGGTTATGCTGTCCTGTTTGATTGACGTAATGACCAAGGTCTGAAGGGCCACAATCGCTCGCAAGTGTCGAGCCGTTGTTGGGATTATAGAATCCTTCGAGGCAAGCGGTTTGATTTACTTGGCCGGTTTCATTGGCGAAGTGGCCCCATTCAGCTGGGAGACACTCGCTTTGCTCAGTTTGATTTTGCCACGTACCAATCGCACACGGAATGTGATTTGTCTGCCCGGTTTGGTTAACGTAATGACCAAGACCAGCAGGTAAGCATTCAGCCGAACGGACGCCTGGTTGATAGGTTCCCACGTCGCATGGCATTTGTTCACCTCGGCCGATGGAGCCGACGTAATGGCCAGGGTCAGAATCAATGCAGGCATACATACTCTCTGCGCTGATCACAGGATTGTAGCGCCCAACAGGGCATGGTCGCTCCATAGCTTGACCAACGCGGTCGACGTAGTAGCCAACACTTGCATCGGTTGGATAGACTGCTGCGTCATTTGGGACGTATTTCCCTAACGGCGCCTTTGTGCATGTATAACGGCCATGTGTGGTCAAAGGGCATTCTACAGTGCGGGTGATGTCATCTGGGTAGGCATCAACAGGATCTGCTACACCGTCGCCATCCATATCACCACTGTCAATGGCAATCGAACGAGGCACGACCATAGGAATCGTGTAAGTGAAATTGAGTTGATTTGAACTGTCATTGTTTCCAATTTGACCTGAGTCACCCCTGCCAGTGCAAGCAACAGATTGGTTGTCATAAAGCACACATGTTCGGTCAACGCCCGCAACAATATCGACAACCATGCGGTTGGTATCAAGTGATGGAGGGACCATCACTGCGTAGACATGTGAATTGGAGGCTGAATCACCAATGCCAATGGCTCCATTGTTGTTTGAGCCCCAACACATTGCAGAACCGTTGCTCAATACTGCGCAAGAATGCTCATAGCCAGCCGAAATGGAGACTGCATTTGAGATTCCACCAGAATGCGTAATGGTGAGTGGAACGTTTGAGTTCAAAAGAGTACCATGACCCAGTTGACCCAAACTACCTTTGCCCCAGCACGAAACCTGTCCGTTGTCCAAAAGAGCGCACGTGTGCCATCGTCCGGCGGAGATTTCAACTGCGGTACGCCCAGAATCGAATGGGGCAATTAACGTCGGACTGCTCCTGATTGTGTCGAAGGCGTCCCCAGTCCCAAGTTGGCCTCCCTGGTTTCGACCCCAACACGAAACTGAGCCATTGTCCAGAAGTGCACATGAATGATCAACACCTGCTGCGACCGAAACAGCAGACCTACCGGTACCAAAACTCCCGGTAAGAGCGGGCTTTGGATTGCCAGAATCAATTGCAGAATTACCCAACTCGCCAAATATATTCGTGCCCCAACATGCTACTGAACCATTATCCAGTACGGCGCATGAGTGTGATCCGCCTAATGAGAGGTCCACAGCAGTGCGCCCTGCACCAAAGTCACCAGTCAATGTTGGTGATTCGACAATGGCTGTAAATTCGTTCCCGAGGTTGCTTCCGTACCCCCAACAAGAGACTGAACCGTTGTCCAAGAGGGCACAACTGCCCTGATTTCCACTGCTGACCTGGACCGCAGTCCGACCCGCTCCAAATGAGGACACAAGAACTGGGGCTGAAGACCCGTTGGTTTGGCCATCGCCAAGCCTTGCGCTGCCCCAACAAGCAACTGAGCCGTTGCCGAGCAAGGCACATGAGTGATCACCACCGACCGCAACGGAAGAAACTGAAGGCCCGAGCGTCTTTGTTAGCCCGGGGTTTGCTTGGTTGGAGGTTTCCCCGTTGCCAAGACGGCCATCTGCACCCGCACCCCAGCACGAAATTTGCCCTGAATCGAGGACAGCACATGCGTGGTACGAACCAACAGAAAGCGAAGTCACAAGGCGACCTTCACCGAATGAAGAAGTCAATGTCGGTGTGTACTTTCGAGAAGATGCACCATTGCCAAGACGACCTGAACCTCCGTCACCCCAACAAGCTACTTCGCCGCTGTCAAGCATTGCACAAATGTGATGATCTCCCGAAGAGACTGCCAGAGCCAGTTTTCCGGGGCCGAAGCCACTTGTGCGACCCGGGGAAGGACGGTTTGTCGAACTCCCATCTCCGTTTTGACCAAAGGTGCCCTCCCCCCAGCATGATACATCGCCAATGTTGAGCATCGCACAAGAATGGTGACTTCCAACAGCAACTGAAATTGGCGTGGTGTTGGTCGGGAAGGCATTGACTTGAACTGGAGTATTCCGTTGAGCGCTGGTACCATCGCCTAATTTGCCGTAGTCATTCCGGCCCCAGCACATGACCGATGAATCGTCAAGCAGGGCACATGCGTGGTCCGAATAAAGAGAGACTGAAACTGCTTTTCGTCCACCTCCGAAAGAGGATGTCGGTGTTGGATGGGTCGATGAGTCCGTAGCACCATTGCCGAGTTGGCCGTTGCTGCCTTTGCCCCAGCAGGAAACATTACCATCGCTCAATACAGCACAAGAAACTGACCATCCGACCGATATTTGGGTTGCAGTCCGGTTTTGACCGAAATCACCAACCAAAGTCGGCGATGTTACATCGACAGACGTGCCGTTTGTGAGGTATTGCTCACCCCAACATGAAACCGAGCCATTATCCAACAAAGCACAGGTGTGGGTGTAACCCGCATGGATCGATTGTGCATATCGACCAGCGCCCAAAGAAAGAGTTGAGACTGGAGTGGTATGGCTGACAGTATCACCTGTTCCAAGTTGGCCGCGTGAGTTGTCTCCCCAGCATGTGACAGAATCATCATCCAGTATAGCGCAGGTGTGTTTGTTTCCAGCAGATAGGCCACTTGCTGTAAAATCATAATTTACTGGGAATTCAAAGATGTTGTAGACTCCATTGCCGTTAAAATCCCGCTCTGCAACTGCAATGCTTCTCATCTCGGGCAATGAAGTGATGACGGTGGGTTCAGGTACCTCGATGGAACCTGGATAGCCTAAATCACCCCAGCACGAAGCGGAGAGATTTTCCAAGATCACACATGAGTACGTATGGCCTGCAGTGATTGAAACAGCACCTTGGTCCCCACCAAAACCAGACGTATCCATTGGAACAAGTTGTTCATTCATCGTCCCGATGAAGCCACCTCTGCCATTGGCAGTCACGCCCCAACATGAAGCATTTCCATCATCCAGAACTACGCATGTGTGCTGGTGGGATGTTGAAATAGAAACTGCAGTCCTACTTCCAAATGGAGTTGTTAATTCTGGTGTAAAGCTTGTACTTGTTGACTCATTACCCAATCGACCAGAATCTCCGTTGCCCCAACAAGCTACTGAACCTTGACTCAGCAGAGCGCAGGTGTGTTCTTCTCCCGCTGCAAGTGCTACTGCACTCAATCCAAAAGGAAGGGTCTCTGTTGGAGTTGGAGAGGTTTTCACCGAGGATTCGCCATTGCCAAGTTGCCCTTTGGACCCTTGTCCCCAGCAGACCGTGGTCCCGTTATTCGTGATTGCACAAGTGTGGTGTTTGCCCGCTGAAATGGACTTTGCAGTGCTATTGAAACCCAATGCTTCGGTCTGCTGCGGCGTGGCTGCATCAATTGTCGCGCCATTGCCGAGTTGACCATTCGAACCTTCCCCCCAACACATTACCTGTCCATCGTCTAAAATCGCACAGGTATGGTCGTCGCCTGAAGAAATGGTGATTGCTTTTTTACCAGAGGGGAAGGAAACGATGTCACTTGGAACGGAGCTGCTCGTTGAAGATCCGTCACCCAATTGGCCGCTTGTACCCTCTCCCCAACAGGTGACTGAACCGTTGTCGAGCAAAGCACAGGTATGTGTTGATCCAGCAGAAAGAGCGGTTGCTGTGCGGCCCGGTCCAAAATCAGTAACATAGACTGGAGCGCTCTGATCCAACGAGGCACTATTTCCTAGCTGTCCCATCGATCCAGCGCCCCAGCACATGACTGATCGATTATCAAGAATCACGCATATGTGTTGGCCTCCGATTGCAATTGTTGCTTGGGTGAAAATTGATCCTTCTTGATATCCTGAGGAATTGGCGAGGGTTGGCGTGACGAGTACGGGCTGTTCGGGCACAGTATCTTCAAGTGGCGTTGTGAGAGATTCAATCCCTGAGGAAAGTGAAAAGGCAAGCATCAAGAAGACAAGGAGGTATGGTTTTTTTTCGGAAACCATACATATTCACCATTCTAGGCAGTGGTTGATGACTTGAGCTTCATAATTCAGTCGCTTTTTGATTTAGATTCACTCAATTCATCCAAATCCGGGGCGCTTGGAAGGTCTGAGCCGTCAGCTCCGTCGAAGGTCGAATCTGCGCCTTCACGTTCAAGACGTTCGTTGAGTTCATCGATGAGTCCCTCAGTTTCGGTGGTGCTCATCGAAGCTGCTTCAGGGGCAAGGTCTGCCATTGAATCGGGGTCTTCTCCACGTTCAAGAGCGGCAAGACGGTCTTCGAGTTCTTTCTTTGCTCGTCGTCGTTCAGCCATGCTGGGGACTTCGAATGTGGCAACCAACATGATTGGATCGCCGTGGGTAAGGGCGGCTTTGTACTCCATGATGTCACCGACTGAATTGACGATCAATTGGAACTTTGTTGGGTCCTTCGAACGTCGCTTCTTGTGCTTCTTGTAATGGTGAACATAGACTTGATATTGCCCTGCTGGAGCCGTTCCCTCAGGCCAGTACACGTTCTCGACTGGCTTCTTACTCTCTGGACGCACGTTGGCGTCGACGTCAAGTTCACCACCACATTTCGAAATTTTATTTCCGCCGTGAATGCGTTCACCAGATGGACAAACAATGTGTAAATCCAAATCGTTGAAGTTGTTCCACATCAAAGACACTTGCACATCTGAGGAGCGAGCACCCTCACGTTCAAGACGTTCTTTGAGTTCCTTCATTGCAGCCTTTGCTGCTTGCTTTGATTGGATCGCTTCAGCTTCACGAGCAGCCTCGATTTCAGCGAGGCGTGCTGCCTCTGCTGCTGCAAGTTCATCTTGTCGTTGAGATTCAAGTTCAGCCAATTGTGCATTTCTGGCTTCCGCAAGACGAGCTTCCTCTCGCTCCCTCCGCCTGCGCTCCGCATCCTCTTCAGCCCGTTGTGCTTGCGCTTCTGCTTCGGCTTGTGCGTCGGCAATTGCTGCCAGACGGAGCCGTTCTGCTTCGCGAGCCTGTTCGGCAGAATCACGAGCAGCACGCTCTGCAGCCTGCTTTTTGACGTTCTGTTCTGCTTCGAGTTGCGCGAGTCGACCTCGAGCTAAATCACGGGCGCGTCGGCGTTCTTCGACGATAGCCAACTTAGAGTTGAGTTGTTGTTTTGCATTGCCAAATCCAGGCTGTCCGCTGTTGTAGCGCAAGCCTTCAGGACTCATGCCTTGACGCATGTTCAATTTCGTGTCATTACGAGCGACAATATACCACAATCCGACCGTGAATCCACCGCCGAACACAGCCAGCATACCAATCGCTTGAGGGTCCATTGAACGACCCTAAGCAGAACTCGTCTATTGTAGCATCGGTTGAATTGAAACAAGTTAAGCAGACAAATCTTTGACTTTTTCAACCAGATCCATTCTGCGAAGACGCCAAACGCCGAAAGGCGTCATAGCTACTGCAATGATAATGACGCCTGACATCAACTGCCACGCCACACTTGGAACAATGACCACCGGTACGAAGAATTGCCATGATGAGAACGACGCAGCGAGCCCAACCGCACCTCCATAGGCAAACAAAACGCCTACGATGCCACCGATTATACCGATCAACAAACTCTCAAACAGAAGCATCGTTCCGAGATTGCGTGTGGATGCACCAAGAACACGTAATGTGGCCAGTTCAAAATCACGTTCAGCGACGTTCATAATCATCGTATTAAACATGACAACAACAGTAAACAACAATCCGAGGTACATCATCGTCTGAAAAATCTGGGTCTGCTGGTCGAGTAAACTGTTGATGCCATTGAGGAGGGTCTGGCGCTCTACAATGCCCATGGATGCCTCCCCCAAAGCTGAATCAACCTCGACGCCTTGTGGAAGTTCAAGGTAAACTGAGGTGGCATTGACGCCTAAAATTTCGCTCAAATCTTCCCGTAGGAAATACATTGTTCTCGCCAATTCTGCAGAGGATGTGGCAACGATCTCCACCTCTGTTTGAGCGCCGTTTAGACTGACTGTTTGCTGCTCTCCAATGCTCCAACCAAGGAACGTCATGCTTCCCTCATCCATCATGACTTGTGGAACCGTCGTGTTTTCTGCAGGTATATTACCGTCCAAAAGCGAGACTGAACGCATACCAGTTTCAAATGAATCAAGGCCTACGAGTGTAAAGGTTCGTTCGATTTCATCTGCATCAGCAACTGAACCAAGTGGCATTTCAATGAGCATTTCATAATTGGCAGCGTTGTTTTCTGCCCAATCCAATATGGGTTGTTCGCCATCAGGCATAATGTAGACTTGCGCATCCCAAGTTTGGTCGTCTTCAAGAGCGCTGACCATTGTGTCTTGCAAACCAGCAGACATCATTTGAATTGAGCCGAACAACATGAGAGATATACCGACGGCAACAAACGTCATGCTCAGGCGAACGGGTTTTCGAACGCTTGAACGAATGGAGAGGCCAAGTGTTGTTGGCATCCAAGAGGTGAGTTTTCGCAGCAGGTTTGACCCTACTCGCATCTCGTTTTGACCGCTTAGTACGGCTAAAGGATCAAGTCGGCTTGCCTTCCATGCAGGGAAAGCACCCGAGAGGAACACAACGAGCATGGTCGAACCGATGACAGAGGATACTACTGAAGTCGGAATGGAGCGCTCTACAATCGGAACGCCAACTAATTCCTGGTAAAAGTCCAACATTCCATTCATGCCACTTGGTCCTGCCAGGGCGCCAAGGGCGCAACCGACAGCTCCAATAGCCAACGGAGCGATGAGATAGCCATTCATAAGCGATGAGCGCTTGACACCTAATGTCCGCAAGACTGCTATTTCTTTGGCTTGGCTTTGAACCAAGCGTTGAAGACTGAGGACAATGGTAATTGACGCAATTGAAGCGATCATGACGGTGAACGGGACGGTTGTTCGCTTGGTTCCTTCCAAATCCTGTCGCATGACTTCAACGGGTTCATTTTGCCCCCTGTCTCGAACACGGGCGTCCAGCGCCGCCTCATCAAGAGCCGCATCGACAAGTTCCTTCACCTCATCAATCTCATCGCCCTCGTCTTCGCTGGTATCGGGTAAATCAAACGATGGTGTGCCTTCGACATCGATCAGAATCATGTTGCTGGTGCCAAGCACTTCGCCGGTGAGACGAGCCATACCAGCATCAGAAAGGTAGCCCACGACGTATTGACCTGGCTCAGATGGGAACAATTCACCTTCAGGCGCAAACAGGACGTGAAGTGGATGATATCCAGTGCCAACAATGGTGAATTCAGCCGTCGCATTACCCGAACCGATACTTACCGTATCTCCAAGATTGAGTTCAAGGGCTTCCGTCACGTGAGCATCGATAACAATCTCATCAGCGGCAACGGCGGTTCTGCCTTCGGAATGACCCTCTGGCATCCAGACACGATCGGCATTGGCACCGTCAGCAATGCCGTGCCATAATGAGTTGATGATGTGCTGGCCCGTATCGTTGGTGTGAAACATCGCACCTTGGGTCACGGTGCGGCCCTCACATGAGTCAAGTGATTGAGAAACGGATGAAGATGCCCACGCGGTTTCTAAGGCTGTACAGAATGTATTGACCTCTTCTGGCGTCCAAAGAGCACTGCGGTTGTCGATCCACAGGTCTGCGAGATTCGCCCCGTTTTCATCGTCGGCTTGCATTGTTTCGTACATGCCACCTAAATTGTGAGCATAGCCTCCAAAAGTAATACCGGCAAAGACGCCGACAAACACCATCAACACCACGGCCAAAAGTCGTAATTTAGTTCGCCATAGGCTTCGAGCCAAGCGCTTATTCAAAAGAGCAGACATGATAAAAACTCACTCCGATGAATCGTGTTTTGTTTGTTCGTCTGAGACAATTTTTCCGCTGTCAATTCGAATAACCCTAGTTGCATACTTGACTAAGCCTTCATCGTGCGTGACGAATACTGATGTTATGTTTTCTTGCTTACATGCACTCACTAAGGCCTCCATAACTTTGTTTGAAGTCTCAGTGTCGAGATTCCCGGTGAGTTCATCGCCAAGCAAAAGGGTTGGACGCTTTGCAATGCTTCGAGCAATGGCCACTCGCTGCTGCTGGCCCCCACTAATTTCACCAGGGAAGCGGTCGACCTCGGCTTCTAGACCGACGAGCTTCAACAACTCCTTCGCCCGAGCAGGGTCTTTTTTACCAGCCAATTCTTGGATTAAGAGGATGTTTTCAAGAACGGTGAGGTCTTGTAGGAGATTGAAAAATTGGAATACATAGCCAATATTTTCTCTTCGAAAAGAGGTCATTTTCTCAGATTTATTTCGTGGGACAGCATCAAGCTTCGCTGTTTCGCGGGACATGAATGTGTACTCCCCACCCGTTGGACTGTCGAGGGCTGAAAGACAATTCAGAAGCGTAGTTTTTCCCGAACCAGAGGGGCCCAAAAGAATGACTCGTTCGCCTTCATGGATTTCAAAGCTCACGCCATCTAGCGCCTTGACAACGCCAGCGGGTGTTTCATAATGCCTTTCTAGGTTTTCCATTTCTAATAATTTGTTCATTTTTTCACCTTCTATTTTCAAATAATGTCCTGAACATCTGTATGAATTTGTCGAGCACGTCTCGCTCATTCAACCGGCCTTCTTGGAATTCTTGAAACAGCCAAATTTCAAACTCGCTTGACATTCGAATAAGGACTGGAAGCGGCACATCATTCCGTATCGCTGAGAGATTAACTCCATGCGCGAGAATGTTGATTAAATCGCCATATTCATTCAAACCCTCAATCTCAGCATTCAATTTACGTACGATCGGATGACTGCTGCCAAGTGTTGTGAGTTGACGTGCAAGGGACATCAAAAGAGGGTGCTGAAGAGTATCCGTCCATTGCTTTAGATAAAATTCTTGCAATGACTGCCAATATTGTTGTTCGTTTGAGATTTGAGAAAAAGCAAGTGCTTCTGATGTGAAGGAGGACAAAATTTGAGAATTTCGGGCTTCATCTATGAAGCAGGTTATGAACAAGTCTTCTTTGTTTTCGAAGTAATAATACATCGAACCTTTTGAAATACCAATTTTGGAGATGATTTTGTTGTACGAGGCACCGTCGTAGCCAAGGGCGGCAAACTCCTTCTTTGAGACCTCAAGAATCCTCATTTTGAGGGATTTATCGATGGATTCATAGCGAGCAAGAGGCATTCGACCAGTCGGTATGACCGGGCGGTCGAATATAACCTTAGCGACAGACTAAAAGACCATTTTCTAAAAAAAATGAAAATAGAATTACCTCGAAGTATAAGGCAAGCAAATATACGAGGCCTTCTGTCATGGAAACGATGAGGGAAATTCATCTGCGTTGGACGGCTGAGACGGTGGCCAATTCAGAATATGCACCAATCGCAAAAATTGCTCATTCTTTGGAAGTTGTCGGTCATCTTGACATTGGTGATGATGGAATTCGCCAGTTGATCCATGCTACATTTTGCGAAGGTTGCGGCCCCGACGATCTGAATGAAGTTCCGTTCCTCAAGGTTGAAACCGTGCTTGGGCTCGGTGATGGCGGTCATCTTGTCGTCTGGAATTCACACCCATTGTCGATGGCTGCAATTAAATTCGCCAACATCCACATTCTTCCACCTTACACCTACGGCGGCGAGGGTATCTCTATCAAGGTTCGAGGCGTACCCAGTGGCATCTCAAAATTTTTGAAAATTGCACGAAAACTCCTGCCTCCTGACGTGGTCAAAGTTGTTGAGATGGAGAGCAATAAAAGCATCATCGAAACACTCCTCACTGAGCGACAAATAGAGTGCATGAAACTGGCCGTGGCCTCTGGATACTACGAGCATCCCAAGAAAATTAATTTGCGAGAACTCGCTGATCTGATGGATACGCCTCGCTCAACGCTACAAGAGCATCTGAGTAGAGCAGAAATAGCCCTCATGCACTGGGGATCTGACCAAACAGAATGAACTTCACATGGTGCGAAACCTTGAGAATAGGGACGAAGTGGACAGAGCATGAACAAGGCGGATCGGCTGAACAAATTGCTGCCCAACGGCCGAGGCGTCTGGATTCCAATCGATCACGGAGCGTCTGATTTCCCGATTCCTGGCCTGACAGATACCGAGGGAGTCATCAAATCGTTAGTCGCTGCTGGAGTTGACGGAATCGTTGCCCAGAAAGGCCTTGTTAGCCACTATGGGCACCTTTGTCAAGGCACATCCACCTCTATGGTCATTCATTTCTCCGTTTCAACACGTCATGCAGGTCCTGATGCAGCAAACAAAGTCATCGTTGGTCATGCCGACGAAGTGGTTCCAAGAGGAGGACTCGGCGTTTCATGCCAGGTCAACATGGGAAGTCCAAACGAGGCTGCGATGATTGAACGGATGGGGCAACTCAGCAGGGAAGCACTTCACCATGAATTACCAATGTTCGGAATGGTGTACGCACGCGGTGAGCACCTCAATCCAATCGAAGGCGATGAAACGGAGTGCAATGCCCATGCGGTTCGCCTCGCTTTTGAACTTGGATGTGATGCTGCGAAGACAGTCTGGACGGGGGATTCAAAATCATTCAGTGGAATCGCATCTGCGGCACCCATCCCGGTCCTCGTTGCAGGTGGGCCATCAACTGGCGATAGTCGTGAGATTCTGACCATGGTTCGCCAGGCCCTCGATGCAGGAGCATCTGGAGTTTGTATGGGAAGACAAGTGTTTGCCCATTCGAATGTGGAAGGTATTGCTCGAGCTCTCGTGATGCTGGTTCACCAAAACGCATCAGTTGATGAAGCAATGAAAGCTTGTAACCTGTGAGGTCAAAGCATGGAAATCTGGTTGAATACACAGGCCTCAATGAGAGGAAGTGAGGAATACCCGGACGGAATAGATGCTTTGATTGATGGCGTCAATGGAAGAATTGATGGGAACAAATTATTCCTAGACGGAACGTTGGCAGGAGCTGCGGTGCATATCGAAGGAAAGGAAAGCCAAGACCAAGCAAGGGCTCTAATCGGTAGTGTGAAATGGCTCTTACTCTCCTTTGAATCATGGTCAATGATCCCTCTCGAAAACCTGATTGCAGCAAACGAAGGAACGCCGACAAAGATTGCCGCCCAACTTACTACCGTCGCTCAAATTCAAGGTGCTGCATTTGCTCTTGAACAGGGCGTGGATGCAGTTGTCATCGCTGATGAGGCTTCAATGATTGAGTCTGCGATAATTGCCAAAGCCCAGCGATTAGAGCGCACCGAATCTTCAACAGTAAAACCAGAAGGTTCCTCAAATGAGATTAATATTGAATCTTTGGCCATTACATCTGTTGAAGAGGGTGGAATCGGGGAGCGATATTGCATTGATTTCACGTCTTTACTCAATCATGGTGATGGAGTGCTGGTTGGATCAAATGCATCAAGTTTCATGCTGGTTCACGGCGAAACAATATCATCTGAATTCGTCCCCTCTCGGCCGTTTAGAGTCAATGCAGGCTCGCCCCAATCATATGTCTTAATGGCTGATGGAACAACAAAATATTTGGCCGAATTACAGTCTGGGGATTCCGTTTCAATCACCTCCAAACAGGGAACAATGCGCCAAGCAGTCGTTGGAAGATTGAAGGTTGAGCAGCGCCCACTTTTATTATTCAGATGGGTGAATGAAAACGATAAAGAGGGGCACATGTTCTTACAACAAGCGGAGACGGTCAGAGCAGTCGATACATTCGGGGTGCCTGTGTCAGTCACATCACTTGTGGCTGGCGATAGAATTCTTGGATGGAGCGATGAGGGTGCGCGTCATATTGGCGTCACGATCTCAAGCCTCGTCTCTGAGAGGTGATATGGTGGCGGTACTTGGAAGCGGTAAGGCACATGGCGCCTGCAGTCTCCTTCACGCCGCAGGCTTGGGATACGGAGCCAGTATGGCTCTGGACCTACCTGTTGCAGTCCGTTTGCTTGACGTACCTAGCAAGCGAGCACTTGATGATCCTGATGGCCTCCTCGACGGTGTACTAGAGGCTTGGGTCGAAGGTGGAAATACACTTCCTGAAGGAAAAACCGGCGAAGACCTGCACTGGGCTGTTGCATCAAAAATACCTCCACGCCAGGGGCTAAAATCCAGCGCTGCCACGTCAATAGCTGCACTCCGTGCGCTATGCGCTGCGACTGCAACCGATTTGAGTGATGCCGAAGTCGTCGGGTTATCCGTGCAAGCACAAATCAAGGCAGGCGTTACATTAACCGGTTCCGTGGACGATGCTTGGGCTTGCGCTACACCAGGATGGAAACTCATCGACCCTCAAGCAGAAAGCATCCAAGAAGGCGTTCTTTTGGAGAGCAGTGGCCCTAAGGCAGATGATTGGTATGTGCTTATCATCTGTCGCAGTGACCGGCAACAAAAACCTGCGATTGAAGATTTCGTTCCACATCAAGCTGCCTTTCAAAATGCACTTGGAGCCCTTCAGGAGGGAAGAGAACTTGTGGCACTGACTTGGAATGGTCGAGCAATGCTCGGGGTTTTAGGGGACGTGCACGGAAGGAAAATAACCAACGATTCGCTGCTCAACGGAGCACGGGCTGCAGGAATTTCTGGTTCTGGTTCAGCGCTTGTCGTCGTCGCTCCAAAGGTGAGCAAACCGACATGTGAACGATTGAAGCAATTTTTTGAAACCCGCGTTAAGGATGTGAAGGTTGTTGAAACCTCATTCCTCAACGGCGAGGCGACCGAGTAAGCGGGCCGTTTCTAGCACGCACCTTCTTGAAGGAAGCGCCATTGGTTTGAATGAGCCTCATGCAAATGCAGCTAGGAGAGCACCTACGTTTGACCCTGTTTGGGACAAGCCATGGACCGAGAGTCGGTGCGGTTCTCGAAGGTGTACCCAAAGGGATGATTGTTGATCATAAACGAATTGCTGAAGCGATGGCAACCCGGAGACCTGGAGGGCGATATTCCAGCAAAAGGAGTGAGGAAGATCAAGTTGAGTTGGTTTCAGGGGTCCTCAACGGAAAAACGACTGGCGGTTCAATTGAGCTCTCAATTAACAACCAAGATGCAAAATCAAAAGATTACAGTTTTCTTCCAGATCATCCTCGACCGGGACACCAGGACATGGTCATGCACAAGCGAACAAACGGTGAAGCGGATCTTCGTGGTGGCGGCACCTCTTCGGCTCGCCTAACCGCGCCAATCGTTGCTGCTGCAGCGTTTGTTTCGCCATTGATCGCTCCACTTGGCATCACGGCCGAGGCCCATGTTGGTGCAATTGGGTCGGTCGAAGCCGGCGAAATGGAACACCAACCACCTCGCTGGGCCAATGATGCATGCAAAGAGATGCGCTGCAGAGATCCATCCGCTGCAGAGGCAATGGTCGAAATTGTTGAATCCCACAGGATGAGTCTCAACTCGATTGGAAGTCGAGTCGATCTCACGATTAAAGGAACACCGTTAGGCCTTGGAGAGCCATGGTTTGATGGGATTGAACCTGCTATGGCTCGAGCGATGATGTCCATTCCTGCTGCTCGTGGCGTCACCTTCGGCCGTGGTTTTCAAGTCGTCAACATGACGGGTTTGGATCACAATGACGCAT
>VMHT01039156.1_pt1 | contig 14653 bp, 18 predicted proteins | sample 4693611 | NCBI WGS metagenome assembly VMHT01 (sample SAMN12280063, study PRJNA550983) | marine metagenome | isolation source: seawater sampled from same location over 5 years 0.02-0.2 micron viral filtrate | place: USA: collected off the coast of southern California halfway between the port... ... | reverse complement strand
TGATTATAAAAAAATTGGAGACTTTTATATATCGAATGAAAAACTAATTTCTCTAGAAGAACACATTAAATCTAATTTTAATGAAATTAACAAAGACGGTGTGAAGGAGTATTTTTATAAAAAGCTTTTTATAAATTATTCCGAAATAGATCAACTATTTGAAAATTTTTCTTTATTTAAACTTAACCAGAACCAAATAATTGTAAATAACACACTCAACATTAACCAAGAAGTGCTCAAAGAGATAAAAGTTTCTTTGGGAAATAAATTAAGCGTTAATACTATTGAATTTAGAAATTATAAGAAAGAAGATGTAAAAGCACTTTTTATGAACAGTTACTTGTATAGGGTCTCAGATAATTTAGTCATATCTAGAGAGCACAAAGAAGAGCTTATAAAAATAATCCATACATTACCGGAAGAGTTTTCTATTACCAACTTTAAAGAGGCATCCAAGTTATCTAGAAAATACACAATTCCTTTTTTAGAATTTCTTGATAGAGAAGCTATTACAAAAAAAATAAATAGCGACGGGGTAAGAAGAAAAATACTTTAAAAGTAGACTGTCTCTCTTTTTCTTTCTACTTCATTCATGCCTCCCCATACACCAAAAGGCTCTGAAATTTCATTTGCTTCATCTAAACACTCAATTTTTACAGGACAACCGCTACAAACAGCTTTAGCTTTTGCTTCTCTTTTTTCACGGTCTTCTTTTTTTTCAAAAGTTGCAGGAGGAAAGAATAAATTACTACTGTGCTGTCTGCAAAGAGCATCATATTGCCAAGTCGAAACTTTAATTTGAAGCATATTTAAACTTTAAACGTCCTGAATCAACTGTAAAAAGATTTTTTTCGCGAAGTATTGCCTTATATTATTAGTTTTCCGTCTTCTTCAAAGAGTTTGTATTCATCTTTTAGATTGTAGGATTTATCTTCTACTCTTTCGACTACTAATTTTTTTCCATCCAATCTAACTAATGCTTGATTATTATTTATTAATTCAAGAAGTACAACTTCTGAGTTAACTAATGAGGACATTGCGCTTGTGTCAGTAGTAAGGCGTGACCTTATTACTGTAGGTATGGCTATGTAGTAAAAAAACGCAATTACGGAAGATGCGCCAATCAAAAGAAAATGATTAATTTTTAGCTCATAATTATAAAACATCACAATTGCAGAACCATGAAGTATTAACAGTGCTACTAAACCAAGTGAACCAAAATAACCTCTAGAAAGTACTTTTATAAACAATAAAAAAGAAGCTAAAAATATTAGTAAGCCTATGTAACTCAAATTATATTCATTAAATGTCATTGAAGAAAAACTTATGAGCAATGCTCCTATAAATGCCATTAAACCTGGGCCAATAGCAAAAAGTTCTAATCCTATCAGTGCAAAACCTAGTGCAAAAAATAAGTAAGTAAAAACAGGATTTGAAATTGAAATATAAAACCTTTCAAAAAGTGAAGGTTTTATAAATCTGATTTGGTCTATTTCATCAGAGCTTAAATTAAAACTAAGTGATATAGGCCTCAATATTGATGAAATATCTTGACTACCAAGATTTTCAACAAATGCTCCAATAGATCCAACTACCAAATAGTCTCTATAAATACCCTCTTCAGCAGTAACGCTTGCAACCTCATCATTGCACGAATTAATTTTACAAATTTCTCCTAAAGCATTGAAACCTTCTTTTGTTGTAATAGTTGTTCCTGGTGACAGGCCAATATAATCAAAATTTTTTAAAATACTAATGTCTATGTCAGTTTTGTTTGGCCCAACCCAAATAGCTTTTGGAATATCAATTTTTGCTAAAATCTTTTTTAATTCAATTATTGAATTTTCGTTCACATCTGATGCATTATATTGAATTATCAACAAATTATTGTCTTCTTGTTCAACTTCTTCTATGTATCTTTCTAAAGCATTTATGTGACCACTTGAAAAAATGCCTTCAATTTCAAAAATATTTACATTCGCAATATTTACAACCGCTGATAATAATATGGGTAATAGTTTTAACATTTTATATACTTAAATATATAGGATAGTAGTCTTTTAAAACTGTGAAAATTTGCTTAATAACTGATAATACATGGGTTAAAGACTCTCTTGTCAAAATGATTGATTTTGAGTGTAATTTTACTTATCTTGAGAATGTTGAAGATGTAAATATTTCATTTGATTTTATTTTTGTAGATATGCAAGTTAATAATAACGGTGGTCCATCTATTGTTAGGGAGCTAAAAAGGAGTGAAAAAGTTATTGATTCGACAATTGTTCTCTTAATTGACAGAGAAGCTGATAGCTTCCAAGCTAAAAGGGTTGGTGCAGACAGCTATTTACTTAAACCTTTAGAAAAAACTAAATTAAAAAACCTTTTTACTTAAACAAATAATATTCTAGAATCAATAATACATATTGAGTACTAACCTAATTATCGCACTTATAGCAATCTGCTTGTTTTTTTCTGCTTTGCTTTCAGGGTCAGAAACTGCAATAACCTATGTTCCTAGAGAGAAGATTCATCAACTCTCAGATTCAAAAAGAAATAATAAAATTAAAAAAGCTAAAGATGATCTTGAAAAAACAATTGGTGGGATTCTTGTTGCCAACAATTTTGTTAACATTTTGATGGCTTCTTTATCAACAATTTTATTCGTAAATTTTCTTGATGGAGATGAAACTGCTGGTTCAGCATTGTCTACAATTGTCATTACTTTACTTGTTCTTATTGCAGGAGAGATTACACCAAAAACAATTGCTTCAAGAAATCCAATTGCCTTTCTATCAAGAACAGCTTTTATAATTGATTCTCTTTCTAGGGCTTTTGCGCCATTTACAAGTCTTATCACCAAATCTATTGATAGGACTTCAAGAGATGGAGATATAGATGGAGATGGTGAAATTACTGAAGCTGACATTCAGGCACTGACAGCACTCGGCGAGATGGAAGGTCAGATACTTCCTGCTGAAAGAGAGATCATTGATTCTCTACTAGATTTTTCCGACCGTCCTATTAAAGAAATTATGACTCCAAGAGTTGATGTATTGTTTTTATCTCTACCTATAGAAATAAACGACATTAAAAAAATCGTTGATGAAAAAAGAATATCTAGAATGCCTGTTTCTAAATCGGAATCACTAGATGATACTTTTGGAGTTGTGTATGTTAAAGATTTATTTAATTTAAAATCTTCCTCTGATTCTGTGGAAGTAGAAAACTTAGTCAAGGATGTAATTTATTTACCTGAATACACAACTGTTCTTTCAGCTTTAAATATTTTGAGAGAAAACAAAGCAAGTTTTGCATGCGTAATCGATGAAAATGGTGGAATAGAAGGTGTAATAACTATTAAAGATGTTCTTTCAGAATTTGTTGGCGACTTGCCTGATGAACACGACCAAAGATTTCTTGGTATAAGAAGAGTAGGACCTGGGCAGTGGAGAGTTGATGGCAAAACTGATATTGATGATTTTGAAGAATTTTTTGGCTTGGAACCAAATGAAAAAGACATTGCAACAGTCGGTGGGCTGTTCCTTAGTCATTCTGAACAACTTCCAGCTGAAGGGGAAAAAATTACGATAGATGGTCTCGAAGTCACGGTGACAGAGCTAGATAATAGAAGGATAGAATCTTTTATCGTAAAAAAAATAGCAAAAAAATAATTCAACTAACATTATTACATGCAAGTAATATATGCTTTGGTTCCTCTTCTCGGTGGCTGGTTGGTTTACGGTTTGATAGCTTCTTTATTTCTTAAAAGAGCTAGTAGCAGAGATTACTTGCTGTTAATTTCTTCAGGATTGGTTGGAGGTTTAATTGGTGGATCTATTGGAAACAACATGGACATTCCTCAAAATCTATGGTGGATGAGAGAAATAATAAAAATTGGAATAACAATAGTTGCTATGTACACAATTCAGATCATTAGATTACAGGTTTATAACTTTAAAAATAATACCTAGTTTTTAGGAACCCTTGCTGCTTTTAACAAACTTCCGTTTTCATCAATCAATCCACAGCGTTTTGATAATAACTTAGTATTAAAAGCAAATAAGTTCTTTTTCCAAGTAGCTACATAACCATAACCACCAACATCATCTAACCTCTCCAAAGCAGCTTGCAGAGAGTTTATATCTTCTGCAATAACTACAGGAAGGGTGTTGTATAAAAGGTCCCATTCCTCTGATTGTTGGGTTTTATCAGATTTCATTAATAAATCATATAATTCGCTATTCATTCTCAACCAGTCTAAAAACTTGCAGTAATTCTTCATTTTCACTAGTGAAGTCTTCTTTACTTCTATGTGACATTGTTTTCAAGTTTATTAATTTTTCCATTAATTCATGTTCATCTTTGCCATCAATTATTAAATGAATAATTTCTGACTGCGATGGTTTGTTTTTTAGAAGTGAAAGAAAACTTTTACCATCAAATTCATTATCATTCATTTTAATTTTTACTGAACTTTCATATTCCATGCAAATATTCACAAATTCTTTGCCCGGCCTGGAATGTAAACCAGGGTAAATTAATATTTCAAAAATGCTTGTAATTGCCACAATTATTCTCCAAGTCTCTTTGTGTATTTTTGAATATTAGTATCAATTTTCCAAAATTTATTATAAAAATATTTTTTATCATTAGTAAGTTCTGTAAGTTTGAAATTATTAAATCCTTCTACTTCATCAAAATTATTATTAAAAATAATATCTAATACTTCTGTAAAAGTTTTTATTTCTTCATCTTCTGAAATTAAGTATCTTAATGGATGTTCAAATCTTTCATTTATAGAAAATTTAACTTCAGGATTTCTAGCTACTCTATGTACCTCATCTTGAAGATCAGGTAGAGAAAATCTATTAAGTATAATTTTGCTAAAGGTTTCTAAGTTTTCATCAGTTTTTGAATATAATTTATATGCTTTAGTAAGTGCACTAATAGATTCCGAAGCAAAAATTTTTCCTTCTTCATTCTGCATTACCTCGTGAATAAATTTCAAATTTTGAGATAGTCCAAAATACGCTAATTTCAAATGTAAACCGTTTAGCAACCATAATTTTTTGTAAAATTCATTTTCATAATTTTTATATGAAACAATTTCTGATTGATTTAAAGGTTTAATATTTGTTGCTTCATCCAAAATAATAGATCCGTACTCCTCAACTAAAACATTTAGAGACGTGGCTTTTTGCGGTGGAACAATCTTGTCCACAACTGCATCAATTAAATTTATGCGGTCTTCATTGCTGTTATTTAAATTAGATGTAGATGCACGATACATATTCTCAAAAGCAATAAATGATTGTTGCTTGCTAGTTTTAATTTTTGAAATTTTTTTAAAAATTTCGTTCACAAACTTAGGACCAACTGAAGTTGTTATTAAATCTGCTTCTGCTATTTTTTCTGTAACTTTAGAGTTATCATTTAAATCTATTCCATTTACATTTTCAACATATTTATCAGTATTAGTCTCTAAGCCCAAAGAAGTTATTTTATATTTTTTTAAGCTATTAATTTGTTTAATTAACTCACTGTTTATATCAATAAAAGTAACTTCATATTCATTTTCTTGAAGAATGGGTGTAATGAATCCTCTACCTATATTGCCAGCTCCAAAGTGAACAGCTGTTTTCATAAATTTTCAGACAAAAGTTGGTATATTTTTTCTACAGAGGTTTCACTCCAAAGTTTTTTTGCATCCTCTACGTCTTCAATAGCATCTGCTAGAGAGGCCAATACATTCATGTGATCATCTGAGTTTGCTGCTATCCCAACAACTATATAGGCCTTCTCTTCATTCCAGTCAACACCTTCAGGCACCTGAATTATAGATATTCCTGTATTATTGACGTATTTAGACCCTTCAGACATTCCATGTGGTATTGCAACACCATTTCCGATGTATGTAGCAAAAGATTGAGTCTCAAGCTTTTCAAGCATTGAATCTATATACTCTTTTTCAATATAACCATTTTCAAGCAAAAGATTTCCAGCCGCTATAGTTGCCTCTTTATTATCCAAAAATACTTTATTAGTAAGTATTGATTCTTTTATCAATACACTTTTTTGACTCATGAAGAAATTATCTCGTTATCCTCTGATAAGTCCACAATTAACTTTTTTAAATTTGGATCATTCATAAACATAGTAAATTGAATTAGAACAGATCCCTCTGGTGCAGCATTTTTAGCAGCTCCTGCTAAACCAGTATGACAAACAACAATGTCTGAATCTGCAGGTATTTGTGTTGCTGGAGCATGGACAATCTCTACATCTAGGCCTGCTTTTTTTGCTTTTTTAATAAGACCATTTTTAACCATCAAGCTTGAGCCAGCACCAGCTTCGCAAGCAAGACATATTTTTTTTACATCTGAACCCTTAATTGAACTCATAATTTCCTCCAAAAAAAATTGACTTGGGAATTTTACTTCCCAAGTCAATTATAACTTAATAGTTTTACCTAGACAGTCGGTATATTACTTTCAATTGTAGTTTCTACACCTGCGTCTGTTTCTTTAATAGGACGTGCCCTTAGCAATATCACACCAACTACTGCTGATGCTGCTGTTGCTATAGCTACCCCAGCTAATACCGGGAATGCCCCACCTTTTGGAAGCATAGCAATATATGCAAAAATACTTCCTGGCGATGGAGGTCCTACTAAACCTGCTCCAGTTGCTACGAACCAGAGGTCGGCTGAAATTCCACCAGCCCACATTGCAATGATCATAATTGGATGACCAAGGACATATGGGAAATAGATTTCATGGATTCCTCCAAAGAAATGAATAATTATTGAGCCAGGTGCGGATTCTTTCCACATTCCAGTTCCAGCAAACCAATATGCAAGAAGCAACCCAAGTCCAGGACCTGGGTTTGTTTCAAGCAAGAAATAAATTGATTGGCCAGCTTCTGCTGACTCTGCTGCGCCTAGTGGTGTAAGTACACCCTGGTTAACAGCATTATTCAAGAACAATACTTTTGCAACTTCAATAGGAATATCTGCAAGTGGAACTAGACCTGAGTCTACTAACCATGCTGCACCATCTCCTAATGCATTTGTAATTGCTTCAAGTACTGGGCTAATAATATTATAAGCTAAGACAGCAAGACCCCAACCAAGAATACCTAATGAGAAGTTGTCGTACAACATCTCAAAACCTTCAGGTACACTATCTTGGAATCTATCGTCTACTTGTTTCATTACCCAAGCTGCTGCTGGTCCCATGACCATAGCACCTAGGAACTGTGGTGAGCTTGTAGCAGCAATTACTGCTGTTGTTACAATAGCACCAATTACACCACCTCTGTGACCATGTACCATTTTTCCACCTGTGTAACCTAACAAAAGTGGAAGTAGGTAAAAGATCATTGGATCAACCATGCTTACCAAATTTTCATTTGGAAGCCAACCTGTTCCAATATAGAGTGCTGTAATCAAACCCCAAGCGATGAAAGCGCCAATATTAGGAATAACCATTCCTGACATAGCACCGCCAACGCGTTGTATGGATTCTTTCATATTTACAATCCCCCTAACGATTGATTTTTATATTGATTAATTTATAAAATAATCTCTCTAATTATATGAATTTTTTTCTTGAGATTCAGCTAATTTACACTAAATTTTTACATTTTATGTAACTCAACATGTACAGCAGGGTCTCATTAACCCTAGTAGTTTGTATAATTGTGAAATATTTGAAAAAAGTGAGGAAAAATGGACGTAGAATCAACGATGTTGCCTTTAGGAACTAAATTACCGGAATTTAATTTAATAGGAATTGATGAAAAATATTACAAAAATACTGATTTTTCAGAAAACAATGGTCTTTTAGTAATGTTTATTTGCAATCATTGTCCATTTGTTAAGCATATCAATGGTGAATTAGTTGATTTTACAAACGATTTAATGAATAAAAATATAGGCGTTATTGGTATTAATTCAAATGATAGTTCTCAAGAAAAATATGCTGAAGATAGTATCGATAAAATGAAGAAGTACGCATCTGAGCTAGGATATCAATTCCCATATGTTGTTGATGAAGATCAATCTGTTGCTAAGAGCTTTACAGCTCAATGCACACCTGACTTTTTTCTTTTTAATAATCATTCAGAGCTTATTTATAGAGGGCAATTTGACTTTTCCAGACCAGGAAATAATAAGCCTGTTACGGGTGAAAGTTTAAACGAGGCTGTAGAGCTATACCTAAATTCAAATGAAACTGTTTCCACACAGCACCCAAGTATGGGATGTAATATAAAGTGGAAAATTGATGAAGAGCCTGAATACTTCTTAGAGATTAAAGACTAGTTTAAATCTTGTGTTTGAACAAATAATCTTCTAGATCGAGCACAATCTAGTTCTACAAAAAACAGTCTTTGCCATCTTCCAATAATTAATTCAGAATTGATTATTGGTAATGTTATAGCTGAAGAACCTATTATTGTTCCTCTTACATGAGATCTTCCATTTACATTCTCATCTTCTTGCATGTTTTCGGTTCTTAATTCCCAATCATCATGCTCATAATAAGAATCCGAAGGCACAAGTTCTTCAATTCTTTTTTTAAAGTCATTAATGTATCCTGTTTCTGACTCATTAATAAGAACAGCTGTTGTTGTATGTGGTGTGAATAAGCTGACAGAACCGTGCTTTATTTCAGATTTAGAAACAATATCAAGAACGGCATCAGTAAAGTCACAAAATTGATTTATCTCTTCTGTATCGAAGTGAAGAGCAATAGTAGCTGACTTATTACTTTCAGACTTAAAAAGCTCTACTTGCTCAAAATTTAGTGTTTGAGCTCCCAATCTTTGGTTTTTATTTTCCATCAGTATCAAGTTTCATAATAACTCTTTGTGAAATTAATCACTATTCATTATTTGATTTTGCACGTTCCAGTATTCACATAATGCATTGTCTTGTGCATCTATATCGTGTGCCGTTAGTGGGTCTCCTTTTTTAATTACTTTATTTACAATATTGTCCTCTGCAATTCCTAATGGAAGAAGACCTTTAGAAGAAGATGATTTCTGTGCTTTACCATAAATATAATCGCCTCCAATTGAACCTAAATTAGTGCCAGGCTCAATGTCTTGTTTAGCATATGTTACAACTTCAACGTTCCATGACTTTGCACTTAACTTTGAATAATTTTCTAGCATTATATGCCTGATAGTCCTAGGGATTTCAAGACTTGTTAGGTGATAGGGTCTAGCTAAAGTCCAGAAAGGCCCTTTACCCATCTTTAAATACTCCATTTCATAATTTACATAATCATCTTCAGAATAAATAACAGCAAAAACCCCCGGTGCAATGCCGAACGCAAAATCTACAACTTGTGTGTTTTCTAAAAGACCGCCTTCTTTTTTCGGTATGTAGTATTGATTTATATTTTCATATGTTGCTTCTATCCCATGCATACCGTCAATATCTATTTGAAAATCAAGAAAATTTGCAAGAGCCGCCATCTCAACCATTGTTTTTGAACCGTCAACAAAGCTTGTTAACATTTTTGGATTCATTTTTTTTGAAGAAGCTTCTTTTGCTAATAAATCAGGAGTGGCAAACCTATTGAATGGGTTGTTTTTTCCTTTACCAATCGAAACAACTTCAAATGAAAGTTCTGTAGCAAAGTTGTATAAATCAAGTGCTGCAACTGGTTCATCTCCATCAGCAACAGTAACTATAGCTCCATTTTTTTCAGCTTCTTTTCTTAGTGCTAAACCAATCGTTGCTTCGGTTTCAACATTTAATAAAATTAAGTTAATACCTCTGTTTAAAACATTCTTTGCAACTGCTGCCCCAGCAGCAGGGGTTCCTGTTGCCTCAATTACTATGTCTAACTCTACATTATCAAGTGCTGAAATACTATCTGAGCAGACCAGTTGATTATTTTTTAAATTTTTATACCTGTCTGCAGCACTAATTAGTTGTTCTTGATTTCTATCAACTATGCAAACTAATTCAACTCCATACATTTTTGAAACTTGAGCAACAATGCCTTGACCCATTTGCCCTGCCCCAACAAGACCTACTTTTACGTTTTCTTTACGATTATCGATATAGTTTTTAAATTTATCTAATTGGTTCATAATTGTTTAGCCATTCTCTCAAATGCATTTAAATCACTCATATAAGTTATTTTCAGATTATTTTCTTCACCTTTTATTACATGTGTTTGTAGTTTATTAAAGTTGTATATACTTTCAGTTGTATCAACCATGTTAGTAATATCATTTTCAGACAAATACGAATATCCATCTAATAATTCCTTATATTTATATATTTGCGGTGTTTGAATATCTACAATTTTTTTTTGGATAGCTATTTCATCAGTCAAAGTATCGTAAAATTTACTACTTTCAATGTAAGGTGCTGCCGAACCGTATTTTTTTGCAGCATCTATTAAATTTGTTAAAAGTTCTGAAGATAAAAAACATCTGGCTGCATCGTGAATTGCAACAAAGCAATTGTCCGTTGCTTTTTTTTGAAGATATTGAATTGCACAATACTCACTTTCTTGCCTTGTTGACCCACCTTCAATAACAGTTAATTCGTATTTATTACTAAAAAGATTTTCTAATGCTGATTTATTTAATCCTGATGAGACAATCACAACTTCATCAATACTTTCGTTCTTTATAAATGTTTCTACAGGATATAAAACAAGCTCCTTATCGTTTACTTTATAAAATAGCTTATTAACGTCAGCATCAAAACGTGTGCTTTCACCAGCTGCAAGGATTATTCCATAAGTTTTCAATATAAAACTATATTATGAACTTTCGTACACTTTGTGAATTTTTTTGAGATAGTATTTCATCAATATCTATAGTTTTCAATAAATTGTCAGCTTTTAAAAGCGAAGAGACAATAGCCGGAGCCTGTGAAGGAGCTAAACTGAAAATTCTTAACCCAAGTAGATATAACATAAATGCTCCATCTGAGTTTGAAGCCATATCGCCACAAACTGAAACCTCTATATTGTTGTCGTTGGCTGTTTTGATAATATTGTGTAGTAGTTTTAAAAATGATGGATGTAGTGCATCGTGATATTTATTCAGAGAAGTTATTCCCCTATCAGCAGCAAAGGAGTACTGAAGTAAGTCATTAGTTCCAACAGATAAAAAATCTACGTCTTCAATAAATATCTCTGGAGCTACAGCGACTGAGGGAGTCTCTACCATAATTCCCATACTTGGAACTTCTGATCCAATTTTTTTAGCAACATTAACTACAACATCTTTTGCTTCTAAAAAGTCATCCAAAGTTGCTATCATTGGAAACATTATTTTTACTTTTTCTTTGATATTCGATTCTAAAATAGAACTTACTTGTGATTCAAACAAAGGTCTGTTTTCTAAAGTTAACCTAACTCCCCTTACGCCCAAAAATGGATTTTCCTCTTTTGGTAAATTTAGGTAATTGACTTGTTTGTCTCCTCCGATATCAAGCGTTCTATAAACAATTGTTTTTTCAAATTTATCATTTAAAAGATTATTGGCTTTGACGAGATCCGCTAATTTAGGTTCTTGTGTTTCTTCAATATAAAGAAATTCAGAACGAAAAAGCCCTACTGACTTTATTAATGGGTCTTTAAAATTTTTTATCTCATCAGTAGATCCAATATTTGCTCTCAGCTCAATTCCGAGTTTTTCTAATGATTCTTGTTTATAATTCTCTTCATAACTGGTAATGGTTAGCTGATAATCTTCAACAGTCCTGAGTGAGCTCTTATCAGGATTTATAATCAATTCACCAGTGGTTCCGTTTATGATAACTTCCTTTGTATTCTCAATATCAAAATCGTTAACACTAATATCTAAAATACATGGAATTCCATAATTTTTAGCAACAATTACAGCATGTGATGTCGGGCCACCTTCTTTTACAACAAATCCCGTTACTTGATTTAAATTCATAGAAGAAGTTTCATTAGGTGTTAACTCATTAGCAAAAATAACATGTTGTGATTTCGTATCAATCTCCAAAGAGATATTTTGGATTGTAAATATCAATTCTTTACCTATTGCTTCTATATCTTCAGATCTTTGTCGAAAATATTCATCATCCATTTGTTTAAACACTTCTGCATGTTCTAAAAAAATATTATAAATCTCCTCTAAGTGAGAACTGGATACGTCTGAAAGACTACTTATCAACTCGGGATCATTAAGAATTAAAATATACGCTTCTATAACTTCAGCCTCAACTTCTCTAGATGATGTATTGTATTTCTCAACAATACTCTGATATCTTGAGGTCAATTCTTTTATACCTTGATCTATAGATATTTTAGCTGGAATAGAGAAATCTAGAGATCTCTCTATATTTACTGGTTTTCCAATATTAACTCCTGGGGAAACGCCTGTACCTTGTAAAACTCTCATAGACTAAAGTTAGTTAATTAATTATTTATTGCAATAGTTGTAATTTTAATAATTAATTAATGTTCAAAATATGGAATATAATTATTTACTACTTCAAAATCAGAGCTTGTTTTATAAAAACAAACATAAGCTTTCTTCTTTAAATAAAGATAATTTAGAAGTTCTTGTGGAAGAACATACTTTAATTTCTAATACTTTTATTCAAGAAGATCTACTTGTATCAGAAATTGTAGATTTACTCAAAAATAAAGAAGTTGTAGTTAATTTCGAAAAGGTCTCAAGTGCGCTAAAAGAAATTGAAAATAATCAGATAGTTTCACATTTAAGAAGAGAGGATTTCAGAAAAATTTCATTTCCAATAATTACTAAGTCTGATTTCCTTAAAAAATATTTAATTGATAATTCATTCTTATTTAGTATTGATGCATTTTTAAGTACTTCTAATTTTCAAGGGGTTGAACTTGATTCTTGGTATCAGTAAAGACTTGTGTAATACCAACTATCAAAACAATTCCAAATCCTATGTATTGAGAAGACCTTAATGATTCATTTAGAATTATTGACCCAATAATAACTCCAGTTACTGGTTCTAAATAAGTTATAGTGCCAATTGAAATAGGAGAAATAAATTTAATCACATACCAGTATGTTGTTAATCCAACTCCAGTTAGAAAGAAACCAAGAAATATACTTACTAATAGATTATCAAACATCCAAGAAATGCCTGAATAAGTAAAAGGGGATAGAATAACTGCAGCAAAAAATACTTGTACAAATGCAACATTTAGCCCCCCAAATTTTATTGACTTTGATGATCCATATAATATTAAAATTGCCAAAGATAAGGCGCTTACAAGACCATACACTACTCCTGCAACAGAAGAGATTGTTGTGAAATCTAAAAGTAAATATAATCCAAAAAACCCAATAAGGATTATCACAATTTGAAAAAATGTAATGGTTTTTCCACGAAAAAGTTCAATAATTAAAATAAATATTGGATAAGAAAAAACTAATCCAATCCCCACGGCAACTGTATTTAATTCAATTGATTTAAACATTGTTGACCAATGAATGGCCAAAAGAGGCCCTAAAAATATACCTGAAAATAAAAGTTCCTTAGTTAGCTTTCTATTACGTAAAACGAAAAATAATAAAAATAAAGCACCTAGAAATGTACGAATTCCAACTAGTGACATCGAACTAACTTCAGAAGTTCTAATTATCAATGGAATTGATCCCCAGCAGATTGCTAAAAAGCTAATAAGAAGGTAAGCCCTAAGTTTTGTATTCAACCTTATTGTTGGTCTTGTTTTGCGTAATTACTAAATTGTGTGAACTCTTTGCTAAAGAAAAGATCAACTTTCCCAGTTTGTCCAGATCTATTTTTTACAATATTTACTTCTGCTACTCCAGGAATTTCTGTTCCCGGGTTGTAATAGTCATCTCTGTATAGCATCATAACAATATCAGCATCCTGTTCAATTGCACCAGACTCTCTCAAATCTCCTAGACGAGGTCTTTTATCTTCCCTTGCTTCTGCTGCTCTATTCAACTGTGAAAGTGCCAATATTGGAACTTTTAGTTCTCTAGCTAAATTTTTAAGGTTTCTACTTATTTCAGCAATTTCCTGTTGTCTATTGTCTCCAGAAGAACTTTGCATAAGCTGTAAATAGTCAACAAGTATAAGGTCTAAACCCTTTGATGACTTTAATCTTCTTGATTTAGCACGTATATCTGTAACAGTAATAACGGGGGCATCATCGAAATACAACGGAAGACTATTTACTTTTGAGGCTGCCTCAACAACCCTGGACCATTTTTCAGGACCTAACTGACCTTTTCTCGCATCACCAGATGTTACTTTTGCTTCAGAGAATAATACTCTTTGAACTAATTCTTCTTTAGTCATTTCAAGTGAAAAGAAAGCAGCTATTTTCCCCTCTTTGGCTACATTAGTTGCAATATTTAAAGCCAAAGATGACTTACCCATACTGGGCCTTGATGCAATGACTACTAAATTACCCTCTTGAAGGCCTGAGAGGTAATAATCTAAATCTGAAAAATAAGTTGGAAGGCCTGACAAGCCAGTTCCTCTGTTTTCAATCTCTTCAATTCTTTCTATTGCAGATTCAAGAACATCATTAACTCCGACTAGTCCGTCACCAATTGCATCATCTGAAGCAGTAAATATAGTCTGCTCAGCTTCGTCTAAAACACTATGTATTTCCTTATCCATAGCCATAGC